>JABNAD010000058.1_pt1 | contig 101977 bp, 80 predicted proteins | sample 7240381 | NCBI WGS metagenome assembly JABNAD01 (sample SAMN11332834, study PRJNA596920) | anaerobic digester metagenome | biome: digested sludge; isolation source: digested sewage sludge-derived enrichment culture grown on H2/CO2 | place: Germany: Goettingen | reverse complement strand
GTTTTTCAATATGCTGATATTGTTTAACTTATTAATTATTTACGGATGAAAAAGTGAAATGTGACCATTGGGCTATTGGCATTTGCTTTTTTATAGTTTTGTTAAAGATTGAAAAACCATATTTGTAGGCAGTGGTATAAGGATTATGCATTGCTGTTTTCTTACTATATTTAACGCAAATTTTTGCAAATGGAACCCGAAAACGCGAAGCAAAGAATACAGCAGTTGGTCGATGAGCTTAATCGGCATAACCATTTGTATTATGTTCTTTCATCGCCTGCCATATCCGATTTTGAGTACGATAAGCTGCTTAAGGAGCTGGAGCAACTAGAACAGCAGTTTCCCAGTTTGGTTGATCCTTACTCACCTACACAGCGTGTTGGCAGCGACCTTACCGGAGAGTTTGTACAGGTAAAGCATAAGTACCAAATGTTATCGTTGGCCAATACCTATTCCCCCGAGGAGCTAACCGATTTTGATGCGAGGGTACGCAAGGTTATTGATAGCGGGCTAGAGTATGTTTGCGAGCTTAAGTACGATGGGGTGGCCATTGGGATTACTTACCGTAATGGTGTTTTGGCTCAGGCTGTAACCCGTGGCGATGGAACGGTTGGCGATGATGTAACAGCCAACGTTAGAACCATAAAATCGATTCCTATAAAGCTGCATGGCGATGATTTCCCTGCTGAGTTTGAGATAAGAGGGGAGATAGTAATGCCCCGAAATGTTTTTGATAGCATTAACAAGCAGCGTGAGGTTGATGGCGATGCACCCTTTGCCAACCCGCGAAATGCAGCCTCTGGCACCCTAAAGTTGCTAGATCCCAATGTAGTGGCAAGTAGAAAGCTCGACTGCTACTTGTACTACGTACTAGGCGAAAATTTGCCATACGAGTCGCACTACCAGAACCTTGTTAAAGCCCGTGAATGGGGCTTTAAGGTTCCCCACACCATACATTTGGCCACCAGCATTAATAATGTACTTGACTTTATAAATGATTGGGAAACCAAACGTCACAGCTTACTCTTTGATACCGATGGCGTAGTGGTAAAGGTAAATAGCCTTAAGCAACAAAAGGCTCTTGGGTTTACAGCCAAAACGCCACGTTGGGCAATTGCCTATAAGTATAAAGCAGAACAGGCAGCAACGGAGCTGCTCTCCATCGATTTTCAGGTTGGGCGCACTGGTGCTATAACCCCTGTGGCCAACCTAATGCCCGTTCAGCTTGCTGGAACTACAGTAAAAAGAGCCTCGCTGCACAATGCCGACCAAATAGCACTGCTGGATATTAGAGTAGGAGATATGGTGCTTGTGGAAAAGGGTGGAGAAATAATTCCCAAGATTGTGGGTGTTGATACCTCCAAACGACCACAGGAGGCTATTCCTTTTGAGTTTATTACAGCTTGTCCTGAGTGTGGTGCGGCATTGGTAAGACCAGAGGGCGAGGCAAAGCACTACTGCCCAAACGACACGGGTTGTCCGCCTCAAATTAAAGGGCGTATCGAACATTTTATAAGTCGCAAAGCGCTTAACATTGATGGATTAGGCGAGGAGACCGTTGAGTTGCTGTACAGCAAGGGTTTGATTCACGATGTTGCCGATTTGTACACACTATCAAAGGAGCAGCTTCTAGGACTTGATCGCTTTGCTCAGAAATCGGCTGATAATGCCATCGCTAGCATCAAAAAGTCGCTGGAAATACCTTTTCCTAGAGTTCTATTTGGCATAGGCATAAGGTATGTTGGTGAAACAACTGCCAAAAAGTTGGCTCAGCACTTTGAGTCGCTCGAAGCCATAATGAATGCCACAACCGACGATCTTTTAGCTGTTGATGAGGTTGGAGAAAGAATTGCAGCCAGCATAAAAGAATTTTTTTCAATCCCAAAAAACCGCGATATTGTGAGCCGTTTGCGCGAGTTTGGATTGCAACTTCAGGTGGACAAATCGCAATTTGAAGCCCTTTCGGCCAAGCTAGATGGAATGAATGTTGTAATTTCGGGTTCGTTCTCATCCATATCCAGAGAGGAGCTAAAAGAGCTAATTGCAAAGCATGGAGGTAATAACCAAAGCGCTGTATCGGGAAATACAACCATGCTGGTTGCTGGCGATAAGATTGGCCCAGCTAAGCTGGACAAAGCGCGGAAACTGGGTGTAAGAATAGTAAGTGAGGAGGAATTTTTTAAGTTAATTCAGTAGAAATAATATTATAATCAATGGGAAAGCCCTTTCAAAAACTAAGGTTTAACGTTGGAGTGTCTGCTCTAAACAAGGCACTAAAAGGTTTTACCAGACGCAAACTAGTTTACAACCTCGATTCCGCAAGAAGGGTTGGCATTGTGCTCCCGCTTGTTAGCCAAACCGATTTTGATACTGCAATTAAGTTCTCAGAGTATCTTCGTGCTAAAAATTTGGAGATATGTATCCTAGGCTATTTCCCCGGAAAGGAGATACCCCAGCATTTTATAATGCGACAGGGAACAAATGTTTTCACGGCTAAGGAGCTAAATTGGTACGAGAAACCACAGTCTGAGGTAGTGGATGAGTTTGTGAACACCGACTTTGATATTCTTATCGATTTGTCGCTGGAGCACTACTTCCCCCTTCGATGGCTAATTTCGCTTTCGAAGGCAAAGTTTAAGGTGGGTTGCCTTGATTACAGCGGAAATCCCAACGACCTTATTCTAAGCATCGATAAGGCAAAGGGATTACCCCTTTTGGTGGAGCAGGCCAAGCACTACTTATCGGTAATAAATAATAGATTTGCAACAGAAGAATCTGCATAGATAAAACCAGAAAAGCTAACGAAAAATGATTGAGAATTTCCGAGGATTGGGTGTAGCTATGGTTACACCCTTTAAACACGACAAGAGCATTGATTTTGATGCCGTCGAGCGACTTGTAGAGCATCTAATTGGTAATGGGGTTGACTACCTTGTTGTTATGGGAACAACTGGTGAGTCGGCTACCCTAAGCGCTGATGAGCGGGAGGACCTAATTCGCTTTATTGTTGATAAGAACGATGAGCGGGTTCCCGTAGTAGTGGGAATAGGAGGGAACAATACCTCAAGCGTGCTTGAAACCATTGACGATTATAACTTCAAGGGGATTGATGCCATCCTTAGCGTAACTCCTTACTACAATAAGCCCACACAAAAGGGGCTGGAGCTGCACTACAAGGCCATTGCTGCGCAATCGCCAGTGCCAGTTATTCTATACAACGTTCCTGGTAGAACGGGTGTAAATATGACTGCCGAAACAACCCTTAAGCTGGCGCACGACCACTCAAATATCATCGCAATAAAAGAGGCCTCGGGAAACATTAACCAGATGTCGTACATTTTACGCGATAGACCAGAGAACTTTTTGGTGATATCGGGCGACGATGGTCTTACCTTACCCCAGCTAGCCCTAGGTATTGATGGCGTTATATCGGTAGTAGGAAATGCTTTCCCCAAGCAGTTCTCGCGCATGGTTAAGCTAGGCCTAGAGGGCAACTTTGCCGAGGCATCCAAGATCCACCTTAAGATGATAGAGATTATTGATGCTCTATTTGCCGAGGGATCTCCAGGAGGAGTAAAGGCTGCGCTAAATATTTTAGGCCTAATGGAAAACTCCTTGCGTTTACCTCTGGTTCCCATTAGCGAATCGGCAAACTATAAGCTATCCCTTTTGATTGAGAATTTTTAGCATTTGTCTCATATTACTGCGAAGCTGGTTGAACAAACCAGCTTTTTTTATGGTTTAACGTGATGTAACCTTTATAGTAGTATTGGTACTTCCTTTTTGATTATTTACCATATATTTGTTACTTTTAAGAGAAACCAAAAAACAACAACCAAGATATGAGCACGCTAACCACAAATTACCTAGGACTTCAGCTTAAGAACCCCATTATTGCAGCAAGTTCTGGCTTAACCAATAGCCTATCCAATATTATTGAACTTGAAGCAAATGGCGCTGCAGCTGTAGTAGTAAAATCTATTTTTGAGGAGGAGATACGGCTTGAGGCCGAGGACAACTTCAACAAGATGACCTCTCAGGGATTTATCTATCCCGAAACCATGGAGTACTTTGATTACGACGAGATGGGCGACCCTGTTTCCGATTACCTAAAGCTCATTTCCGATGCAAAGGCAAAGGTTAAGATACCAATTATAGCCAGTGTAAACTGCGTTAGTGCCGAGAAATGGACCGATTTTGCCAAGCGCATTCAGGATGCTGGCGCCGATGCCATAGAGCTTAACCTATTTGTTCTACCTACCGATTTGGATCGGTCAAGCGACGAGAATGAGCGCATATACTTTGAGGTGATAGAAAAGGTGCTTAAAGTGGTTACCATTCCTGTTGCCATTAAAATTAGCCCCTACCACTCCAGTTTAGCCTCATTCATACAAAGGCTAAGCCGCACGGGTATTAGCGGTATTGTGCTGTTTAACCGATTCTACAATACCGATTTTGACATTCACAGCCTTGAGTTTACTTCAACTAACGTTTTTAGCACACCCTCGGAAATAGCCCTGTCGCTACGATGGGTTGCGCTTATGGCCGACAGAGTAGATTGCGACCTTGCCGCATCAACAGGAATTCACGATGGCGATGGCGCTATAAAGCAGCTGCTTGCCGGAGCTAATGCCGTTCAGGTTTGCTCTGCGCTTTACCGCAATGGCTTTGGCCATATCTCCCTAATGCTTCGCCAAATGGAGCAGTGGATGAAGGATAATGGGTACAACAGCATCGCCGATTTTAAAGGCAAGATGAGCCAGTCTAGAACATATAACCCTGCTGCATTTGAGCGTGTTCAGTTTATGAAATACTTCAGGGAGCGCGAATAGCTCCCTGTTGATATGTTTTTAAGATTGTTTAAATGTTGCAAGGTTATTGCGTACTAACATTGTTGTTTTTATTGCTAAGTTTGCAGGTGGAGGAATTTATACATGAGAGACGAAGGAGATTACTTAAGCTACGACGAAACGCTTAGCATTGTACGCCGGTACGAGAATAGCTTACTTCAGAACCAAAATCCCTTTTTCGATGCAATAGAGTTTGAAGGTATTATTGACTACTATATGGCAGAGAATAATGGGGCAAAGGCTTCTGAGGCTGTTTCCATTGCACTTAAGATGTATCCAAACTCCTCGGAGATTCTGTTACGTAAGGCCGACATGAATGTAATGATGCAGAACTACGAGGAGGCCTTTACAACCTTGCGTTTTCTTGAAGGGGTTGAATCTCGCAACTTTGAGGTTTACCTAATTAAAGGGCAAGCATTTCTTGAAACGGGCCAGCTTCACCTAGCTGAGGAGGCCTTTGATAGAGCCGTTGATCTGAGCATTGAAGATAAGGTTGATACTCTTACTCGTATATCGACCCCTTTGCTCGATATGGACGAGATAAATCTTGGGTGTAAGTACCTAGTAAAGGCTTTTGCCATTGAGCCCGATAACCTCTTTGTGCTCTTCGATTTAGGCTTTTGCTATGAAAGAATGAACGATTTGGATAGAAGTATCTTCTTCTACAATCGTTACCTTGATATAAACCCATTTGCCGCAAGCGTTTGGTACAACATTGCCATTGTACACACCAAAAAGGGACACTTCGACAAGGCTCTAGATGCATACGACTTCTGTTTGGCCATTGATCCCGAGTATGAGTCGGCGCTACACAACAAGGCAAATACCCTAGCCACACTTGAACGTTTTCCCGAGGCTCTTGAAGCTTTTCAAGAACTGGTTCAGTATGAGAAGGAGAACGTAAGGGTTTGGTGCTCGTTGGGCGAATGCTATGAGAAACAGGAGATTTTTGATAAGGCCATGGAATGTTACCGTAAGGCCATATCGCTGGATCCTAATCATGCAGAGGCTTACTACGGAATAGGCGTTGTTATGATGGAGACTGGGCAGCCAAGCCTATCGCTTGATTTTATACAGAAAGCCATTTCCCTAGATCCCGAACAGTACGATTTTTGGCTGGGTTTAGGTAAGGTTAATTTTGAGATTGGCCAGCAGGACGAAGCCCTAAAGGCCTACCGCGAGGCGGTACTTATTAATCCCGATGAGGCAGAGGCATACCTTGCCCTAGCCGAGATTTACCTTTACCAAGAGAAGTTTAAGGAGGTGGATACTCTTTTTGATGAGGTTGGAGGAAAGTTTGAAGCAAATGCCTCAATGAACGTAATTAAGGCCGCAGCACTTTACCTTACAAAGCGCCGAAAGGAAGCCCTTGATGCGCTTAAAGCTGCAAAAAAGGTGGATCCTTTATCCGTTGACGATTTCTTTAGCATCGTATCGATTATAAACGACGACGAGTTCATTCTTCAAGCCAAACAACTTTAAACTAACCGAATAACACTCAGGGCTGGACTTATTAGTTCAGCCCTTTTTCTTTTTTGTATTGCAACATGTGCTGTTTATTGCTTTTGAAAACCAAAAAAAGCGAATACATTTGAGTTTTAAACCAACTTAAAAGTAATATGAACTTTAATCTACCTCATATTCCTGCAAGGGAAGCTAAACCTCGTAATTCGGGGTTGACTATGGTTATGGACAAAGGGCTAAGCCTTCGCGAAGCCGAGGATCTTGTTGATGGTTCTGGCGAGTTTATCGACTTTGTGAAATTTGGATTTGGCACATCAATAATTACTCCTCGTTTAAAGGATAAAATTAGGGTGTATCGCCAGGCCAATATTCGCCCATACTTTGGGGGTACCCTTTTTGAGGTTTTCCTTATTAGGAATATGGTTGACGATTTTAAGCGCTTTATTGATGAGTACGAGCTGGATCTACTTGAGGTATCGGATGGTTCAATGGAACTGGATCACGACCTTAAGTGCAAGTACATATCGGAGCTTGCAAAGCACGCAACGGTAATTTCCGAAGTGGGTTCAAAGCAAGCAGGGGTTCATATTCCTCAGGATAAGTGGGTAAGTATGATGAAAACCGAGCTGGAAGCGGGAGCGTGGAAGGTTATTGCCGAGGCGCGCGAGAGTGGTAATATTGGGATTTACAATGCCGATCACTCTGCTAATACCGATTTAATAGACGACATTGTACACAATGTTAAGAACGAAAATGTGCTTTGGGAAGCACCAATAAAAAGTCAGCAGGCGTGGTTTATCAAGCTTTTAGGAGCAAATGTAAATCTAGGTAATATTGCTCCCAACGAGGTAATATCGCTGGAAACGCTTCGTTTAGGCCTAAGGGGTGATACCTTTTTCCAGTTTTTGCCGAAATAGCACAATACAGATTGGCTGACTGCAAGTCAGCCAATCGTTTCATAAATTACATTTCACGAATCACATTTTAGATGAAAAGAAAATTTAGCGATTACCTTCTCCTGTACATTAAAGGAGCAGGCATGGGAGCGGCTGATGTAATCCCTGGCGTTTCTGGTGGAACAATAGCTTTTATTACGGGTATATACGAAGAGCTTATCGCATCAATAAAATCTATAGGTTCAAAGTCTATTCTTAAGATTTTTAAAAAGGGAGGAATCCCAGAGTTTTGGAGCGATGTAAATGGCAATTTTTTACTTAGCGTTGTTCTGGGTGTTGGTACCAGTGTGTTCTCCTTGGCAAAGCTAATGCAGTACTTGCTCAGCAATCATCCAATTCTTGTATGGTCGTTCTTTTTTGGGCTTATATTATCATCCACTTTGTTTGTTGGAAAAAAGGTTACTCAATGGTCGGCAGGTCCCGTAGTATCTATACTTTTGGGCGTGGCAATAGGGTATTTTATTACTGCCGCATCGCCAACCGAAACATCAAACGGTTACTGGTTTATATTCCTGTCGGGTGCAATAGCCATTTGTGCAATGATACTACCAGGTATTTCGGGAAGCTTTATCCTGCTGCTGCTAGGTAAGTACCTGTTTATGATGACCGCCATATCAAGTTTGGATATCCCAATAATTCTAATTTTCCTTTCGGGTGCAGCAATTGGAATTGTTGCATTTTCCAACTTGCTATCGTGGATGCTCGCTAAGTACCATAATATTACCATAGCTGTGCTCACAGGATTTATGGTTGGATCGCTAAATAAGGTATGGCCATGGAAGGTATCGGTTCAAACCTATATCGACTCACATGGAATGGTAAAACCCCTAGTGGAGAGCAACGTTTTACCCAATACGTACCTTTCGGTTAACGGCTTGGAGCCACATACAGTACAAGCCATTGCTATTGCTTGCTTTGGAGCGTTACTTGTATTTGGTTTTGAGTTTTTGGGTAAGAAGCTTAAAAAAGGATAGTTAGCATTGGGGAACCAAAGCGTTTCCATTTTTATAAAGGAATAGAGTCTAAACGGCTTTTTTTTGACGACCGCAACTTTTAACAGAAGTTGCGGTTTTTTCTTTAACATATGGCATTGCGTTGGATTGGTGAGTTTTATTGCTAGTGATAGATGATTAAGATCACTCTTATTGTTGAAACTGGCGTTCATTTTTGTCGTTTATTTGCAAGTATTCGCTAACACGAAAATTTATTAACCTAAAAATAAACCAATATGTTAAAGAAATTTACTCTTGTTGCACTTCTTGCAATTGCCGGTTTAGCAGTAAATGCTCAGAACTTACAGCTACATTACGATTTTGGTGAGGATCGTGAGTTTTTTACAACCACCCTTGAGATGTTTAAGCCCGACCAGTATGGTAGTACTTTCTTTTTTGTTGATATGGACTACTCTGCCGATAAAGGAGGTGTAGGTTTAGCATATTGGGAAATATCTCGCGATCTGAAATTCTGGGAAGGCCCATTTACTGCTCACCTTGAGTTTGATGGTGGATTTGGCCAGTTTAAACTAGGAGGAACAGATCTTGCTTATACAATTAAGAATGCCTATCTGTTTGGTCCTGCCTATTCTTGGAACAACGAAACCTTTACCCGCGGATTTACATTTCAGGCCTTGTACAAATACATTACCGATAAGCACGATGCATCGTTCCAGCTAACCGCTGTATGGTACATGCATTTCCTTGAGGGTAAGCTAACCTTCTCTGGTTTTGCCGATTTCTGGAGAGAGGATAATGTATTTGGAACCAACGAAACTTCGTACGTATTCCTATCGGAACCACAGCTTTGGTACAACTTTAACAAGCACTTCTCATTGGGAGGCGAAGTTGAGCTAAGCAACAATTTTGGTGGAGTAGAGGGCTTTAAGGTGTGTCCTACACTAGGTGCAAAGTGGGTATTTTAGATTGATTTGTGGCAGTTGTAGTAACTAAAATAGATAGTAATGAAGAAACGTTTTGTGTCATTTAAGGTAAAACTCCAGTTTATTGTTGGTATTGGAATTTTTTTAACAGTAGCAACCCTAGTAACCATTAGCTCCTATATTGCATGGGAAAGAGCGGTTGCTAATGCCGAGGAACAAGCTCTGCTAACCTCTCGCGATTATTCTCAGAATATTAAGTTGCAGGTTGAACGAGCGCTAAATGCAACCCGTTACTTGGCAAATGCCTTTTCAACAATTAAATCCAAAGAGACTCCCGTTAGCTTATCGCGTGCCGAGGCTAACGCAATGCTCGAAAAGGTTTTGGTAGAAAACGACGTTCTTTTTACTACCTACACCATGTGGGAACCAAACCAGTTTGATGGTTTAGATGCCCAGTTTATTAACCAGCAGGGGCATGATGAAACCGGTAGGTTCATTCCCTACTGGAACCGTCGTAGTGGTGGAACCATCCTTGTTACTGGCGCTGGCTATAACGATCAGGATTACTACTTGGTGCCCAAGAATACCAAAAAGCCTTTTGTTTCAAATCCTTACTGGAATGTACAGGGAAACAAGGTTATTCTTGTATCAACTATATTCCCAATTGTGAACAACAACACGTTTTATGGAATTGTGGGTGCCGACATATCTAGCACTTTTATCCAGAAAATGGTTGATGAGAGCAATATATTTGAAGGACGTTCTAATATCAATGTTATCTCCAACAATGGTACCATTGTAGCGGAGAAGAACAACGAGTCGGTTGCCGCTAAAAGCCTTACAGAGCTCTACGCCTCCGATGTTGCCCAGCGCAAACTTTCCGATATTAAAGCGGGTAAAGAGTCTGTTGTGCAAATGGGCGATATTATTGAGGTTTCTGTTCCCATCTACTTTGCCGAAACCGACAGCCCATGGCAGGTAAACATTCAGGTTCCTACCAGCATAATACAGGAGGAGGCAATGGGAATGACCATTAGAATGGTAATTGCAGGGTTATTCCTAATGGCGCTTAGTTTGCTCATCTTATGGGTGTTTATGGTAAGATTGGTACGCCCTATTATTACAATGGTAGATACCACCAAGAGAATTGCCGATGGCGATTTAACCGTAACCTCATCAACCTACTCAAACGATGAGTTGGGCTTGCTCTCCGAGTCGCTAGACCGAATGGTGGTTCAGCTGCGCGATGTAGTTTCGGGAATTAAACAGGGTGCCGACCATATTGCATCGGCATCAAGCCAGATTAGTTCCAGCTCCGAGCAGCTCTCCCAGGGTGCCAATGAGCAGGCCTCATCGGCCGAGGAGGTATCCAGCTCCATGGAGGAGATGGTGGCCAATATTCAGCAGAACACTGATAACTCTAAGCAAACAGAGGTTATTGCCCGCGGAGCCGCTACCAGTATTGATGAGGTTGGCAAAAAAGCTAAGGACAGCCTAAGCTCCATGAGGCTTATTGCCGACAAGATTACCATTGTTAACGATATCGCATTCCAAACCAACATCCTTGCTCTAAATGCAGCTGTTGAGGCCGCAAGGGCAGGGGAGTATGGAAAGGGTTTTGCCGTGGTAGCTGCCGAAGTACGTAAGCTTGCCGAGCGTAGCAAAGTTGCTGCCGACGAAATATCAATGCTCTCAAAGAATAGCCTGTCCGTTACCGAGGAAGCTGCCGTGCTGATGGAAAAAATGGTTCCTGAAATTGAGCGTACCGCTCAGCTTGTTCAGGAAATTACCGCTGCAAGCATTGAGCAGAACAGTGGTGCCGACCAAATAAACAACGCTATACAGCAGCTAAATCAGGTTACGCAGCAGAATGCTGCCGCATCGGAGGAGCTGGCTACTAGTTCAGAGGAGCTAAGCAGCCAAGCTGAGCAGATGAAGCAGATTGTTGGATTCTTTAAGGTTGATGCAGTTAAGGCCACATCGGTAACGCAGCACATGGTAAAGGCAAAAAGTGAAACTCAATTTGCCGAAATAGACAAAAGTGCGCCAAAACCAGCGGTTAAGGTTATGAGTAAACCTGTTGCTGCAAGTAAAGTGGAGAAACCTTTGGCCGATAAGAAAAAGGAACAGCCAAAGCCAAGCGCTCCAGCGCCTAAAACAGGTCCCATTACTGCACCTAAAACCAAGGGGAATAAGGGCACAAAGCTAAACTTCCTTTCCGATAATAAGGCCGATGATGGTTACGAACGCTTTTAATCAGATTTAAAACCATAGAGCAAAGTTCTTACTGCCCGCTAGGATTATTTCCTTAGCGGGCGGTTTGTTTTTTAAACTTTTGCTAAATTCAGCTGTTCCAATCATTGCCTTTTGTATATAATAACTCCATTGGGGATATTGCCCCTGCACCATATGAGAAAAGTAAACGGTTTAGTTTTTCTGCTCCTGTTATTCCTTAGTACCACTGCCATGGCACAAAGGGATGAGTGTTTGGGCGAGTACACCTTTAAATCGGGCGAGTACATTACCTATAGGGCTGTTTACAACTGGGGCTTTATTTGGCTTAACGCAGGCGATGTTTTTTTTAGCGTATCCGATACCGTTTACAATGGAAAAAAGGCTCTGCATTTAGTTTCTAAAGGATGGAGCCTAAAGGAGTACGATTGGTTCTTTAAGGTAAGGGATAGGTTTGAGTCTATTATAGATACTGCGTACCTTAAGCCCTACTGGTTTGAGCGGGAAACTTTAGAGGGTGGCTTTGAAACCTACAATAGGTATGTGTTCGATCATGAAAAGGGCAATTTAGACATCATAAGTAAAACTAGTAAAAGAGCCTTTAAGCGTGATGTACGCAAGCTAACCAATTGCACTTTTGATGTGCTTAGCGCCATTTATTACTGTCGTAACCTCGATTTTGATAATAGGAAACCCAACGAGAAAATTCCCCTTCGCATGGCCATTGATAACGATGTGTACGACCTTTACCTTAGGTACAAGGGGAAAGAGGTGCTGGAGCTAAGGAACGGGGAGAAGTACAATACCATAAAGTTCTCTGCCATGCTGGTAGAAGGTACTATTTTTAAGGGGGGCGAGGATTTAACTGTATGGGTTACCGACGATAAGAATAGGATACCCGTTCTTGTTGAGGCAAAAATCCTTGTAGGTTCAGTTAAGGCGGTAATAACAGGTGCAACAGGATACAAGTACCCATCAAAAGTGCTTAAATTCTGATTCTAAAACCAAATTCTAGGTAATCGGCAGTAGTCCAATGCGTTTTAAGTAGTAGCTGCGCCCCAAGGTAAGGTGTTAGCTGGTAACCAACACCAATATGCTGGTACAGCACTCCTCCAGTAGTATCCTTTCTAATGGCATAAACGCCGCAGCTAGCCATAAGTATTACCTTGTTAAGCAATTTTTCGGCACCAATACTAGCGCCAAATTTAAAGGCATCGGCATTTCCAGAATGCTTAATGCCATCGCGTTCAAGGTGGAACAGGCTGGCTTTGTCAAACATTATATCGGCACCAACCCAAAGGCTATTGTTGTCCCAATTAAACACGGTATAGTTGGGCTTAAGGCTACCAGTTACATACTTTTTGCCGCCATAATCGCCTGCTTCCCTATATCCTATGGATAGCGCAATGCCGAACCGTTGGTTTGTTGAACTTGCTGCCTTTGGTTTGGCTGCAGGGCTATATTTGGTTGGTGAACCTAGTTGAACCCCTGCGCCAATGGTAAGTGTGTTTACCCCATAATTGGGCTTCTTGGTATTTCCGTTGGATAGATGATGGGCAGTTATCTTGGCAAAGAGGGTGTGCCCAGATTTTATCTTGAAGTGGCCAACCAAGCCCAGCTGACCAGAAATGTTAATGGGTGTTGATATTGAGTAGTTAGTAGGATTGCTTACAGGATTATACCTTTCTGTAGCAAATCCAACGCCGGCGCCTAAAAGAAGGTGGATATCCGTTTTTCCCGACATTACAAGTGGTGCTATGGCAATTGGTGTAAGGCTAAGGCTGTAACCTAAATTCTGGTTTCCATATCGATATGCGTTTAAGCTTGCACCAAAAAATTTAAATAGGTTATCGAATGAAGTGCCGTTTTTATAGTACTGAAGCTCAACGCCAACGGTTGTTCCCTTTTGTAGAGGGTTAAGTATGGTGTGGTGTGGAATAACCTTTCCGGCGCTAATGGAGGCATTAAAGTAGGGTGTATGCTTAGTTGTATCGGTATTAGCACTAAGTCCAATAGGGAGTAGCACTGCTAACACCCATAGGGTAAGTTTGAAGTTATATGTGTATGTGCGCCTAAGCATCTGCTAAAAGTAACCAAATTTACTATGCAGCATAAAAATAAAAAACCGACCCCAAATAGAGCCGGCAGATCAGTAATTTAAAAAAAGGGGAGGCTTAGCTTAGTCGCCAAAGCTAATACCTACACCTTTTGCTGTGCGAACAAGGTCGCAATCTGGATCTACAAAGTTAGGACGGTTAACCGCGTCAACAAGAGGAACAGAAATAATATCTGGATGACGATAAGCAACCATTTCACCGAATCTGCCTTCTAGAACCATTTCAAAGGCTTTTACCCCAAATTGAGTTGCCAGAATACGGTCGTAAGCAACAGGGATACCACCACGCTGAAGGTGACCAAGAACAGTTTCGCGCATGTCGGCTTCAAAACCAGCCTTTTTAAGTTCCATTTCCAGCTTACGGGCAACACCACCAAGGCGTAGGTTAGCGTATCCAACCTCATCGCTCTCCTCAGATGTAAGAGAACCACCAACAGGAACAGCACCCTCTGCTACAACGCAAATGGCATGGCCTTTACCCTTGTTGAAACGGCTCGATAGCTTCTCGGCTACCTTCTTAATGTCGTAAGGAATTTCTGGGATTAAGCAAACCTCGGCACCACCTGCAATGGCTGCATGTAGGGCAATCCAACCAGCATAACGTCCCATTACCTCAAGAATAAGCACACGGTTGTGGCTAGCAGCAGTGGTAACAAGCTTATCAACAGCCTCAGAGGCAATTTGAACTGCGGTTTGGAATCCGAAGGTAAAATCGGTTGCAGAAAGGTCGTTGTCAATGGTTTTGGGAACACCAATAATATTAAGGCCCTTCTCGTAGAGTGCCTGCGATATTTTTTGCGAACCATCGCCACCAATGCTAATTACAGCATCAATGCCAAGGTACTGCAACTTGCGGATCATCTCATCGGAACGGTCAACCGATCCCCAAGAGCCATCCTTGTTCTTAACAGGCCATGCAAAGGGGCCTCCCTTGTTGGTTGTACCAATTATGGTACCGCCTTGTACGTGAATACCAGCAACAGATCTTTCGTCTAACACCCTAATTTCGGTGGGCTCACGAAGTATGCCATCAAATGATGAGATACTCCCTATCACTTCCCAGTCGCGTTCCTGTGCAGCACGCTTAACAATTGCCCTAATTACAGCATTTAACCCAGGACAATCGCCGCCGCCGGTGGCAACTAATACTCTTTTCATAGACAAAATGAATTACAGTTTAAAAACTTTGTTTACAAGCATTTATGCTTTGTATTTGCAGATTTGTTATAAAGTTGTACTTTTAACGAGTCGATTTTTCTGCACGAAAGCAAAAGTACAAAAAAAACCATAGTCCATTACGTGGACTGCCAATAAAAACGCTGATTTCCCGTAAAATACCCAGTGCAAACGAGTGAAATCTAATGGTTCAATCACTAATATTTTTTGTTATGATGAAAAGAAAGCTTTCGTTTACTGCCTTAACAGGTATGCTATTAGTACTTCTAGGGGCATCTATTTCCATCTCCTCTTGTACACAAAAACAGGAAAAAGTTCAAGAACCCTTTGCCGTTGAGCATCTCGATTGGGTTAGTACCGCTACCATTTATGAGGTAAACGTGCGCCAGTTTACCCCCGAGGGTACATTTAACGCTTTTGCCCAAAGTTTGCCAAGGCTTAAGGAACTTGGCGTTGATGTGCTCTGGTTTATGCCAGTTCACCCCATTGGCGTTGAGAATCGTAAGGGAACCTTGGGTAGCTACTACTCCATTAAGGACTATAAGGGGACCAATCCGGAGTTTGGAACCTTTGATGATTTTAAGGCAATGGTTGATGAGGCTCATAGCCTAGACATGAAGGTTATTATCGACTGGGTGGCAAACCACACATCGCACGATGCGGTTTGGGTAACCTCCAACCCCGAGTTTTACACTCGCGATTCCGTTGGCAACCTAATCTCTCCATTTGACTGGACCGATGTGGCCGAGCTGGACTTTGAGAACAAGAAGCTGTGGGATGCCATGATTGATGCCATGAAGTACTGGGTTGAGGAGGCCGATATCGACGGTTTCCGCTGCGACGTGGCTGGTGAGGTTCCTACCGAGTTCTGGAACAAGGCGCGCCGTGAGCTTGATGCGGTTAAACCCATGTTTATGCTTGCCGAGGCCGAAAAGCCCGAGCTACAGGAATACGCTTTTGATGCTGATTATGGCTGGGAGTTCCACCACATTAAGAACGAGATTGCCAAAGGGAAAAAAACTGTAATGGATCTCGACCAGTATGTGCTTAAGAGCGAATCAACTTACCCACGCAATACCATTAAGATGAACTTTACATCGAATCACGATGAGAACTCATGGAATGGAACCGAGTTTGAACGCTTGGGCGAGGGCGTAAAAGCGTTTGCCGCGCTAACCTATGTTATGCCTGGCATGCCGCTTATTTACAACGGACAGGAGGTTGGTTTTAACCGTAGGCTGCAATTCTTTGAGAAAGACCTGATTGATTGGACGGAGAATGCCGAAATGACCAACTTTTACACCAAGCTAAACCAGCTCAAGGAGGAGAACACCGCTCTGGCTGCTGGCCCCGATGGCGGGGAGATGATTAGGGTTAAAACATCTAACGATGTTAATGTTTTTGCTCTAATTCGCAGAGCCGAGAACGATGAGGTATTCTCTATATTCAACCTGTCGCCGCTGGTGCAAACAATTGCCCTACAGGGCGATGAGTTTGTTGGCGATTATACCAACTACCTTACTGGCGAAGCCCAAACGTTTACCGGTTCCGATACCCTTGAACTGGCACCTTGGCAGTTTTTTGTGCTAACAAAATAGCATCCATCCTTAAAGTTGGTTTGCATTTTTACAAAAAAGGCCTCTGCTTTAACGGCAGAGGCCTTTTTGCTTAATCAACAATAACCCGTGGAATATTGCCTGGTAGCCGGGCTAATATTTGGTAGTTTAGCATGTTACTCATCTCGCAAAAGGAGGCAACGGTTATGGATTCCCTTTTTTGGCGGCCAATTAGCACAACTTCGTCGTTACGGTTAACGTTCGGAATATCAGTTACGTTAACGCTCATGGTATTCATGGTTACCGATCCAATTACAGGAACCCTTTTGCCCTGGATTAGCACCCTGCCCATGTTGCTAAGTGAGCGGCTGTAGCCGTTGGAGTAGCCTACGGGAACAATGGCTACCTTTAGCTTCTTGTTGGCAAGGAACGATGTGCCATACCCCACAAAATCGCCTGGGGAAACGTCTTTAACGGTCATCACTCTCGATTTCCACGATATTACCCTTTTTAAGTCGCTATCCTTTGCCATGTTGGTTTTATACTGGTGGATAAAGGTTTCCTGACTAGGCCAAAATCCGTACTGCGCAATCCCCATGCGCACCATGTCCATTATGGTTTGTGGGTAGGTTAAGGATGCTGCCGAGCCGGCAGTGTGCATATACTTAGGAGATAGGCCGTGAACTTTTAAGTATTTGGCAAATTTGTTAAACGCTTCAATTTGGTTTATTACTCTAAAGTGGTTTGTTATTGTTTCGGCACCCGCATAGTGCGTGCAAAGCCCTTCTAGAATTAGGTGGGAGTGGTTACTCTTGATTATATCTACTACTGCAGGAAGCTTATCAAGCTCAAATCCTGTACGGTTAAAACCCGTTTCGGCTTCAATGTGGATTCTAGCTGGCTTTTTAATGCGCTTGGCTATTTCAACCGCTTTGTTTAGCCTGTCAATGTCAAAAACGTAGAACTCAATGCCGTGTTCAATGGCCCAAGCCATTTGATCGTCGTTTAGGTAGCCCATAACCATTATGTCCGACTTGCTGCTGGCAACCCTATGCACATCAAGGGCTTCGCTGGCCGAGAAAACGGCAAAGTGGTTGATTTTTGACTTTTCGGCCAAGGGAACAATGTTCTCCACACCATGTCCGTAAGCATTCCCCTTAACCACGGAGGTTATGCGTACATTTTTGCCTATTAGTTCCCGTAAGTAGCTTATATTGTGCTTGTATGCCGATTTGCTTATTTCTATGTATGATGTTTGATTCATGCTGTTGCTATATTGTGTTTGCTAAAAGTTGATTCAGAATGGCCTCAAAAACTTGAATGGCTTTTGGGATAATGTCGTCGGGAAAATCGTAGTTCTCGTTATGGAGCTGCGGGTGATTTACACCAGCACCAACACCAAAAAAGGCGGTGCTGCATAGCTTGGAAAAGTGTCCAAAATCCTCGCTCCACCTAAAGGGAGAATCTAGCTCCATCAAGGGGAGGTTGAGCTGCTGGCAAGCATCTCTAACCATCTTTACGCACTGCGCACTATTTGTGGTTGCCGGAAACTCCTCTTGGTACGATACCTTATAGGAGATGCCGTACTGGGTACACACACTATGCACAAGTTTTTCGGCCAGTAAGGTGAGTGTGTCCATATCGGGATTCTCAAAGGAGCGGAGCGTGGCCATTACCACAGCATTACCTGGTGTTGTGCCAAAGGCTACCTCGCCTAGCTTAGCGTGTATAACGGTTACCAGTGTAAAGTTGCTAAACTGGTTGTTGGCTGGTACCAATGAGTTTAGCCCTAGAATAAGTTGAGCCAAGGCTTGGTCGGGGTTATTGCCATCCTCGGGGTGCGCTGCATGCGATGGCAACCCCTTAAGCTCAATAACCATTCCCTTTGATGCCGATGCAAAAGCGCCATCCCTAACAAAGAATGTTCCCTGCTCAAAGCCCGGTAAGTTGTGAAGGCCAAAGGCGTAGCTCGGTTTTATCTCACTAAAAAGAGTATCGGCAATAACGCGTGCTGCACCTTCGCCTGTTTCCTCGGCAGGCTGAAAAAGTAGAACTACCTTCCCCTTTGGTGGCGGGTTCTTTAGCTGGCTATAGCTAAAGCCTGCAAGTATTGTGGCATGACCATCGTGCCCACACAAATGGGCTACACCCTTACTGCTGGAGCGGTGGGGGAATTGGTTTGACTCCTGAATGGGTAGCGCATCCATATCGGCTCTAAACAGAACGGTAGGGCCAGGTAGTCCCGAATCGTAAACTGCAGCAACGCCATAACCGCCAATGTTGGTAATGATTTTTGTTGGGTTTGTGGGTGCAATAAAGTTGACTATTGCTTGGCTGGTGCGCTTTTCGTAACCCGAAAGCTCAGGGTTTTTGTGAAGCTCTTTTCGGAATGTAACTAGTGTACTTTTTGTAACAGGATATAAAGACATTAATGCATTGATTTTCTTGATTTCTCAAGATACTTATTTTTGTAGGGCTATGCAAATAAAGGGTTTGCTCAAAGGAACATGTTGGTGCGTTTTATGTGCCGTTGCTGCAGGGTAACCATCACGTTGTAAGAGGGATATAAGATGGCTGGGCAGCAAGGTGCGCAAGGGCAAGTTTTTTACCCGCTGCATTCCAAAAAATCATAAACATGCTTTACAGCAACCCAATCATGAGAACCTTTTGGCTATATTTGTGTTGCTAAATTCGAATTAAAATCGATTAAATATATGCATTTTACAGTACCCGTTAAAGGCAAGGTTCATTGGATTGGCGTTAACGATCGCCGTAAGCGTTTGTTCGAGAACATTTGGCCATTGGATAGGGGAGTTGCCTACAACTCGTACCTTATTGTTGATGATAAAACAGCACTGGTTGATACCGTTGAGGATCGTGCTGCAGGTAACTACATTGAGCGCATTGAGAGCTTGCTACAAGGTCGTGAGCTGGATTACCTTATCATTAACCACATGGAGCCCGATCACTCTGGCGAGGCTAAGGATATTGTGAAGCGTTGGCCTAACGTTAAAATTGTGGGTAACCTTAAAACCTTTAAAATGGTTGAGGGCTACTGGGGCTTTGGTAAGGATATGCTACACCAGGTTGAGGATGGCGACACCCTCGATTTGGGCTATCACAAGCTACAGTTTGTGATGACCCCTTGGGTTCACTGGCCCGAAACCATGATGACCTACGATGTTACCGAGCAGATTCTTTTCTCGGCCGATGCTTTTGGTAGCTTTGGTACCCTTGATGGTGGTATTTTTGACGATGAGATTAACTTTGAGTACTTTGAGGAGGAGATGCGTCGTTACTTCTCCAACATTGTAGGTAAGTACTGCAACATGGTGCAAAAGGCCTTTGCCAAGCTGCAAGGTGTACCCGTAAAAGTGGTTGCTCCAACGCACGGCCCAGTATGGCGCACCAACCCCGAGAAGGTGCTTGGACTTTACGATAAGTGGAGCCGCTACGAGACCGAGGAGGGAGTACTTGTTGTGTTTGCCTCTATGTATGGCAACACCGAGGAGATGGCCGATTACATTGCCCGTAAGCTCTCCGAGGAGGGAATTCGCAATATCCGCGTACACGATGTGTCGCGCACCCACATTAGCCACCTAATAAACGAGGTTTGGAAGTACAAAGGGGTGATTTTGGGCAGCTGCGCCTACAACTCGCAGATGTTCCCGCTAATGGAGCAGTTTACCCGTGAGCTGGTACACATGGGAGTAAAGGACCATCTACTTGGCCTATTTGGTAGCTACAGCTGGAATGGCGGTGGTGTTAAAAACCTAATGAAGTTTGCCGAGGAGATTCAGTGGGAAATGGTTTCCGACCCATCTGAAATCTTTGGCCAGCCCAATGTTGACAAGCTAGCCCAGTGCGATAAGGTTGCCAAGGGCATGGCCGATAAGCTAAAGGCGTTGAGGTAACAGCAGAACATACTGTAATATAAGAAGGCCAATCTTGCAGAAGGATTGGCCTTTTTGTTTGGCGGAGGTTACTCCACAATCTGTTTTTCTAATCCTATACAAAGATAATAGAAGAAATAAATGAGCATACAGTGTTGCTAAATAGCATAAAAAATGGGAGCATGCTAATGCTCCCACCTCTAAATATCGAAATAAATATATTGTTATAAATTATTGACCATGTCAATAACAACCAGTTCTGGACGGTTGCCCGTTCTGATGGGAGGCCCCCAGGTTCCATACCCCGTTGAAACGTAAATGTGGGTATTGCCCTTCTGCTTATGCCCGCGGCTAACCTCAAATATCTTGCTGGTTACGTAACCAAAAGGCCACATTTGACCATGGTGTGTATGCCCCGATACCTGTAGGTCGATGCCATTGTTAACAGCCTCTTCAAACTGATAGGGCTGGTGATCCATAAGTATAAGCGCTGTGTTCTGGTTTGCGCCAGCAACAAGTTGTTCAACCGATTTGCGCGGTTGGGGTAGCATGTGGTTGGCCTGCCGGTCGTCGCGACCAACAATGGTGAAGCCGTTGGGTAGCGCTGCAATGCTATCGCGGAGTACTGTAATGCCATGCTGCTCAAGGTAGGCCTGCGCTGCGTTTACATTCCCAAAAAACTCGTGGTTACCCGTTACGGCATAAACGCCATACTTGGCTTTTAGGTTCTTTAGCAAATCGCCCATGTTGTTGCTAATTACAGGGCCTAAATCCTCATCGAACACATCGCCAGCCAGAAGCACAACATCGGGGTTTTGCTCGTTAACCTTACGTACCATTCGCTCTAGTCGGCCATTGGCAATCATTGTACCCAGATGGATATCCGATAGCAGCACTATGCGTTGCTTACCACCCTCAATGGGTTTGTTAACGTTTATGGTGAGCTGATTCACCACAGGATACTTTGCATTAAAGTAGCCAATAACCAGTATTACAAGGGCAACTGCATAAACGCCAATGGAGGCCATTTGTCCCTTGGGGCTTTGCCAGCTAAACTTTAGAATATCGGTGATGTTGAACAGCGCGTTAACCCCTCTAAGAATATCAACCAAAAGAAAACCTAGGGTAAGGTAAAGCATGGCGCCAAGCCACCACGAGCCCATTTTAATAAATGGCTCGGCAACGGCCATAGCGCCGCTTCGCTCGGTAAATCTACCAATAACGTAGGCAAAGGCAACAAGCCAAAAGGCTGCTCTAAAAATCCATATCACCGTGTCGCTAGCCGAGCCAACAAGCGGTTTGGTTCTGTAGAACAGGTATAGGTTAACCAGTGTGTTTACCAGTATAACTATGGATAGGAATATTATCATGGCTTTTATTTTCATCGTATTATGTGTTGAAATGAATTTTCCTGCCCGAATATAACAGCGTTTTTGGTTTAGTGTTTTGCAATTGTTTAAAATTGTATGGATTATAATGTTGTTTAGCTGTTTGAGGATAGACGTTAAAAGTTAAAAGTTAAAAGTTAAAAGTTAAAAGTTAAAAGTTAAAAGTTAAACGTGAAAAGTGAAAAGTGAAAAGTTAAACGTGAAACGTGAAAAGTGAAAAGTTAAACGTGAAATGACAATACACTAGACACTACTATTTAGCATCTAACCCTTTATCCTTCTAACTACAGATATGCCCAACAGGGGCTGTTGGATAAGTGTATTGTTATCAGTGTTTAGTGTTTTGATAATCTAATATCTAACGTCTAACATCTAGCGTCTAACGTCTTTCTCTTTTCACGTCTAGCGTCTCACGATTAAACCCTTTCCCCATCCAATGCTCTAATGGAATATTATTTCCCAATACACTAACCTATGAAAAGAGTCCTTATACTGCTTGTTGCAGCAAGTTTACTTTCGCTCTCCCTTGCGCTAAAAGCGCAAACCGACCCTGTGGTGGAGCGCATTATTGAGATTTCCAAAACCGATAACCAAACCATGCAGCACCTTGATGTGCTTAGCAATAGGTTTGGCGGTAGGCTAATTGGTTCCGATGCTTATGAGAACGCTGCCAACTGGGCTGCGTATAAGTTTAGGCAGTGGGGCATGGAGGTTATAATGGACGAGGTAGGTGAGCTGCCCGTTGGCTTTAACCGTGGCCCTTGGTTTGGGAGGATGCTTAGCGATAATGGCATGGTGCTTCACTTTGCTACACCATCATACACCTCAGGTACAAAGGGAGTGCAAAAGGGGCATGTGGTAATTGAGCCTAAAACTAAGGCTCAGTTTGAGCGCATGAAAGGCAAGCTAAAGGGTGCTTGGGTTCTAATATCGGGCAAGAGCACGGGTTGGCCCATTGATTTTTCAGCGGATGCAGATGTAAAACGTGCTGCCATAATGCTGCAGAATGAGGAGATTGAGAAGAAGAATAATGAGATTCGCCGCGAGAACTGGCAGAACAGGGGTACAGGAAAGCCAGAGAAGGAGATGCTACCCTATATTGAGGAGCCTGCACTATTCTATAGGGAGATGGTTGAGGCTGGTATCTTGGGTATAATCCAATCGGCCCCAAACCCAATTACTGCGCTATACGACAGGAAGAATCTTCATAACATGACCTTTGAAACGCTTCCAACCGTTCCAGATATTAAGTTGGATGAGCATCAGTATGCAATTATTGAGCGCATGGCCAAGGAGCGTCAGCGGTTTGAACTTGAGTTCGATATCCGTAACCATTTCAAAATGGGGCCTGTTAAGTATCACAACGTAATAGGAGTGATACCTGGCACCGAATTCCCTGATGAATACGTGATTATGGGCGGACATCTGGATGCCTTTGATGTTGCCACTGGTGGCGTTGACGATGGCTCTGGTGTTACACCTGCTATGGAGGCTGCACGTTTAATTATGGCTGCGGGCGGAAAGCCTAAGCGTACAATCCTTGTATGCCTTTGGGCAGGCGAGGAGTTTGGCCTATACGGTTCAAAGGGCTGGGTGAAGAGTCACGCCGATAAGCTGGATAAGGTTTCCAATATGTTTAACCGCGATGGTGGCCCAACCGTAGCAAATAGCCTTAGCGTGCCTGCTGCTATGATGGACGATTTTAAGAAGATTTGCGAACCGCTTAATGGGATCAACCCCGATTTCCCATTCACCCTTCGCCAGATTGACCCAGTTACCCGCCCCAAAGAGGCTTGGGGAACCGATAGCGGCCCATTTGCTGTTGAGGGTGTGCCCACAATTACCTTTGGCACAGCCGACCCTAAGGGGTACGACTTTAGCTATGGTGAGATTTGGCATACCGAGCGCGACCTGTATAACATGAGCATTCCAGAGTATCAGGAGCACACATCTGTAGTAACGGCAATTGTTGTTTATGGTGTTGCTAACCTAAATCACCTGCTACCCCGCAAGGGATATTGGAAAGAGGAGGTGAAGGAAGAACCAGTAAAGGATAAAAAGAAAAAGAAGTAGATTTTTGCTTGATATAAAGAAGAAACCCTCAGATACTATGGTGAAATCCAAATAATTTGTCTGGCATTTCTTATCTTTGTTGAGACCAAAAGAAGGCTTCTGTCGATTCGTTGAACCGAAGTCTATCTCGTGCGGGGCTTAGGCCCCGTTTTTTTTTGCAAGATGACCAAAAGAAGGCTTTGTCTCCCCATTACCCGATGTCGTTAGTTCCACTGGTATAGCGGGTTATATTCCTCGTTCTTTTTCCATAATACAAAGATAAGCACCAAAAGTTTTCTCATTCCCGCAACTACCCCTTTCTTCTTTATGTCAGGGTTTCTTTCGCATATGCGCAAGTAAAGGTTCTTTATTTTTTCGTTGTGCATCGTTGCAGTTAATGCTGGCATAAACAGGCATTGCCTGATACGGGCATTTCCCTTTTTAGAGATGCGGGTCTTACCCTTGAAATTGCCGGATTCCTTAAATTGTACATCAAGACCCGCATAACTCACAACCTGCCTTATGCTATTAAACTGACCAAAACCGTTTGTTTCGCAAAGCACTGCGACGATGGTCAATACGCCAAGACCTTTGACCGTCGCAATGTTGTCGATCCGCCCTTTGAGCACAGGGTCTGCGTCGACGATTCGTTTAATCTCAGATTCGATCTCCAGGATAGCGTTGTCGTAGAATTCTATCTGGCTCTCCTTAAGTTTAAGCACGCTTGCTGTTTTTTCATGGGAGTGCACCATGGCATGCCGCTGGCATTTACCTCTGGACCTTTCCTGCTTTAACGCGAGCATCTCACGGCTTAAATCTCGGAGCTCCTTGAAGTCTTTCGACATTGGCTTCCATTCGGCAAGCGACCGCTCTATCCCGATTCCGGCAATAACCGCTGCATCGATCTTGTCCGTTTTCGTTTTTAGGTTCATGCTCTTGGCGAAGTGCTTGATCTTGTTAGGCAAAACCACGGATACCCTACATCCTTTTTCGTATAAAAAATAGGCGAGATTCTCGTAATATGTGCCTGTGGCCTCCATCACATACCACGTGCCTAAATTGGCATGCTCCCTTTTTGAAACCCACCCGGATAGTTCAGAGAACCCCTTCGGGTTGTTCGGGAAGCTTCGGCTTCCCTTAATTTTAACTGCCCCGTCGTCGGACTTTTCCTTTATGCAAACATGGAAATCATCCTTTGAAATATCAACTCCCGCAATCAACATAGCTTCCCCTTTCGATTATATACGTTCCGAAAAGAAATTCCTCTCCACAGTCTTCTCTCGTAAAAAAATACTGAATATAAACGACTTGGTTTATTTCATAGATACTATTCAGACTTCAAAGAGAAAAAACATGGGTGCAAAATCTGAAGGACGATATACAAATACATTGTTATCAAGGGCTCTTTGCTATTCCCATGCTTTTCTTTTCAATTAAATGATCAAACTTACCTTTTCATCCCTAAATTTGAATGAGAATGAATCGTGCACAAACATACGAGGGCTTATGTCCTGAGGGTTTTGCTTTTTTGGGTGAGGTGAAATGCGTTAGAGGATAAAGGTTAAAGGTTAAAGGTGAAACGAGAAAGATTTAAGACTTGAATGCAAGCCTAAACACTATACACTAACAACATTATTCCACAGTAACTAGTAACTCGTCACATGTAACGATAATCACGCAATAAGCTAAAAGAAGAGCTTAATTTATTTCTGCCTAGTAACTCGTCACATGTAACGATAATCACTAATCACTAATCACTAAACACTAAACACCAAACACTGCCCCTAAAATCCCTCATGTTCAGTTCTACTAATAACCTCCTCCTGAAGTTCGGGGGTGAGGTCGTTAAAGTAGTCGCTGTAGCCAGCAACGCGAACAATAAGGTCGGCGTGCTTTTCGGGGTGTTTCTGCGCATCCCTAAGCGTTTGGGCATCGGTAACGTTAAACTGAATGTGGTGCCCATCCATCCTAAAGTAGGTTCTAACAAGGAAACCAAGGCGGGCAATGGCCTCGTCGCCATTAAAGAAGGCTGGGGTAAACTTTTGGTTAAGCAGCGTACCACCCGTTTTTAGGTGGTCGAACTTGGCCACCGATTTTACAACTGCCGTTGGCCCATTCCTATCGGCACCCTGCACTGGCGAAACACCTTCGGATAGGGGCGTACCAGCCATTCGTCCATCGGCCGTAGCGCCAATAACGGTTCCAAAGTACACATGGCAGGTGGTAGGGAGCATATCAACCCTAAAGGTTCCCCCTCTTGATGTTGGCCTACCATCAATTAGCTCAAGGAACGAGTTGAAAATCTCAACCGCATGCTGGTCGGCATAATCGTCATCGTTACCATACTTAGGCGTTTCGTAAAGCAGCTTAGCCCTAAGGGTTTCAAAGCCGCTAAAGTTGTTCTCAAGGGCATTTAGCATCTCGGTCATGGTTACCGTTTCGTTCTCGTAAACGTGATGCTTAATTGCCGTAATGGTATCGGTTAGGCTACCAAGACCTACACCCTGAATGTAGCTAGTGTTGTAGCGCGCTCCCCCCGCATTATAATCGATACCGTTGGTTATGCAATCGTCAATCACCAGCGATAGGAAAGGAGCGGGTAGGTACCTGCCGTAGAGCTTCTCAATAATGTTGTTACCCTTTATTTTGATATCAACAAAGTGCTTAAGCTGCTTACGGAATGCGTCCATTAGCTCGTTAAACGTTGTAAATGTTGATACATTCCCTGTTTCAATGCCTAAGCGTTTGCCCGTTCGGGGGTCAACGCCGTTGTGGAGGGTAATCTCAAAAACTTTGGGCAGGTTAAAGTAGCCGGTTAGCATGTAGGCCTCGGTGCCAAAGGCTCCCGCCTCAACGCAGCCGCTGCAACCACCGTTTCGGGCATCCTCAAGGCTTTTGCCTTGACGTACCAGCTCCTGAATAACCGCATCGGTATTAAAGATGGAGGGTTGGCCAAAGCCCGTTTTCACAATCTTTAGGGCGCGATGCAGGAACCTATCCGGATTTTTTTTGCTGATTTGAACCATGGAGCTGGGCTGTAGTATGCGCATCTCCTCAATAACATCAAGTATGATGTAGCTTAGGTCGTTAACCGCATCGCTGCCATCGGCTTTTACTCCGCCAACGTTTATAAGTGCAAAATCGGTGTAGGTGTTGCTCTCCTTTGCTGTAACGCCAGTTTTAGGTGGGGCTGGGTGGTTGTTAAACTTAACCCAGAACGATTGTAGCAGCTCCTTTGCGTACTCCTCGGTAAGCGTGCCAGCCTTAACCTCTTGCTGGTAGAATGGCCAAAGATGCTGGTCTAATCGGCCCGGATTAAAGGAGTCCCAAGGGTTTAGCTCGGTTATTACGCCAAGGTGAATAAACCAGTAGTGCTGTAGCGCTTCGTGGAAAGTGCGTGGTGCGTTTTCTGGAACCCATTGGCAAATGCTGGCCATGTGCTCCAGCTCAGCCTTTCGTTGGGGGTTGCCCTCCTTTGTTGCCAGCTGGGTAAGCGCTTCGGCGTGCCGGTGGGCAAGTATAATTGCAGCATCGGCGGCAATCTTCATGGCTTGCAGCTCTTCCCGTTTGGCAACGGCATCGGGGTCGTTAAAGAAATTAAGAGTGCTGATAGTGCCATCAATAATGGCCTTAATGTCCTTTAGCCCCATGCGGAACATGCGGGCAGAGCAAACGGTATGCCCCGGAGCGCGCTGCTCCTGAAACTCGGTAAACACGCCCGATGCGTAAACCTCTTTCCACTGCTCATCAACGTTTGCAAAAACGCGGTCGCGCTGGCTGTTCCCTTTCCAAAAGGGGATAATGGTATCGGTGTAGGCCTTGCGAACCTCATCGTTCACCTTGTACGATACCTTTGGACGGCTATCAAGGATATCCAAATCCTCAATGGAGTGTAGGCAAACCTCGGGGTAGGTTGGGGTGGCCTTTGGTGCAGGGCCTCGCTCGCCAACAATTAGCTCGCCGCTATTTATGCAGATGTGCTTTTTGCTAAAGATATGTAGAAGCGATTCTGCTCTTTGTACAGGAACCGGACGGGCTGCTACATGCTGCTGTTTATAGTACTCGGTAACCAAAAGGGCGCGCTCGGCGCTAATGCTGTTAATGGCTCGTAGGCTTTGCTCGCGGAGCTGCTTTATGCGTTCGGTCATGGATTTATCCTCCAACTTTTACTTTGTAACCACTGTTTTTTAGGAATGATACCACTTGCTCAATCTCGGTCTTGGTGGGCTCGCTGGGCGCATTGTCCCAGTTGCCGATGCCCATTTTTTGGTACTTGTGAGCCGCAATTTTGTGGTATGGCAAAACATCAACCTCACTAATTCCCTTTAGTGCCGATAGGAATGAGACCATTGCGTTGAGGTTCTCCTTACTATCGTTAGCTGTAGGAATAAATGGGTATCTGATAATGATATTGGCTCCAAGCGTGCTTAGTAGCCTTAGGTTCGATAGGATTAGCTCGTTATCGCAGCCCGTAAGGCGCTTGTGCGTGGCGCTATCCATATGCTTTAGGTCGAATAGGAACAGGTTGGTATGCGGCGCAATGGCTTTGTACCTTTCGGCCGATGCTAGTCCGCAGGTATCAACCACCGTGTGAATTCCCTTTTTATGAAGCAGCGCTAGCGATTGCTCCAGAAACTCGGGCTGCATTAGCGGCTCTCCGCCTGAAAAGGTAACCCCGCCATTGGACTCATCAAAGAAAAGGTAATCCTTCTCAACAATGCTAACCAGTTCCGTTGGGGTGTAGTACTTTCCAACCACTTCGGTTGTTTCAAAGGTATCGTTACCAATGCGGTTTTTCCTTACCGTTGTTTCGGGCTGTAGCAGCCAGCTCTCGGGGTTATGGCACCACAGGCATCTAAGCGGGCATCCCTTTAAAAATACGGTTGTGCGAATGCCCGGGCCATCGTGCACCGAATATCGCCTAATATCAAACACCAATCCCTGCATGGGGAGTGAGATTTATGAATTATAACTAGAATGATTTTTTGATGATGGTAAAGCATCGCTTTTACACAGAAGTGTAGGCGTGCTTTACACGCTGTACCAGCATATGGTAATGGGGACGGAGTATCAGCAAATCCAGCACTCATATAAACCACGGCCAAAGCAGTGGTAAAGGCTGGTATGAGCAATGCTGTTTGTCATTTGGGTTCCATTTGTGATTAGCGCAAATTTAGGCACTGTTTTTCAGTAAATAAAATGATTTTAGTCATGGATTAGAGAGATCTTTAAGATCTATTTCAACTTTCTTTTTGGTTTTGGTTTGTGGGTATTTAGGGTGAAATATTACCTATTGTTAAACATTCTTTAAAACTATAAGCTTATTGTTCACTATTACTTTCTTTTTTTAATTTTGTATATCTGTTAACCTAAATTATTATTCATGAAAAACCTAAAAACAATTTTATCTGTAACACTTTGCGGCCTGTTGTCCCTAGCAGGTATGGCGCAGCCCCAAATGACCTGGGAGAGCCCTGTCCCAGTTGATCCAAAGGTTGTTATTGGAAAGTTAGACAATGGTATGACTTACTATATTAGGGCAAATGCGGAACCAAAAAGTCGTGCCGATTTTTACATTGTTCACAATGTAGGTGCAATTCTTGAAGAGGACGATCAAAACGGTCTTGCTCACTTTACCGAGCATATGGCCTTTAACGGAACAAAGAACTATCCTGGCAAAGGCGTTCTTAACTTCCTTGAAAAAATTGGGGTTAAGTTTGGTCATAACGTTAACGCCTTTACTGGCACCGACGTTACTGCATACAACCTAACCAATGTACCTCTAACTCGCGAAACCATTATTGATTCAGCCCTTCTTATCCTTAACGACTGGTCTAGCTATATCGCGTTTGAGGATGCAGAGGTAGATGCTGAGCGTGGTGTTATCCGCGAGGAGTGGCGTACACGCCGTACTGCCGATTTCCGCATTAGATCTGAAAAAAGCCAGTACTTATACAAAGGTTCTAAGTATGCAAAACGTGATGTAATAGGCGATTTAGACATTATTAACACCTTTAAGTACGAAACCATTAAGCGTTTCTATAACGATTGGTACCGTCCAGATCTTCAGGCTATCATTATTGTTGGTGATTTTGATCCTGCCATGATGGAAGCTAAGGTTAAGGAACGTTTTAACCAGATTCCTGCTCGCGAAAACCGTCAACCTCGTCCTGATTTTGGAATTCCCGATAACGAGGAGATGATTGTTGGTGTTGTTACCGATCCTGAGGCTACTCGTACCATGGTTGAGGTTTACTATAAGCAACCAGCCGTAGCTTTCGACCAAAAGAACATGGGTTACTATCGCGATCAAATTGTGAACAGCCTTTACACCCAAATGATTAACGCAAGGCTAAATGAGCTTGTGCAAAAGGAGAACCCTCCATTTGTATTTGGTTACTCTGTTTACACAGGACTTGTTCGCACTGTTGATTCATACCTACTTATGGCTAACGCTCGCGAAAACGAGTCGGAAAGAGCGCTTCGTACTCTTCTTGAGGAGAACTACAGGCTTAAGCAGCACGGGTTTACCCAAACTGAGCTTGATAGGGCTAAAGCCGATTTACTTCGTAGCTATGAGAAGAACTATAACGAGCGCGATAAGCAAAAGCACGAGGATTTTGTTTGGCAGTACTTCTCTCATTTTACAAGCAACGAGCCTATTCCTGGTGCTGAGTACGACTTTATGCTTGCACAAGCATTAATGCAGCAAGTTAACCTTGATGCGGTTAACGCTCTTGTTAACAAGTATATCACCCAGAATAATATGGTTGTGATTATCACTGGTCCTGAAAAGGAAAAAGCAACCATGCCTACCGAGGAAAAAATCAAAGCTCTTGTGGCTGAGATTAGCTCTAGCAGCCTAGAGGCTTACGTTGATAACGTTTCTACTGAGCCTTTAATTGCAACTATGCCAACACCTGGTAAAGTGGCTAAAGAGGTTAATAACCAAGAAATTGGAGTAACCGAATGGACTTTATCTAACGGTGTTAAGGTTATTGTTAAACCAACCGACTTTAAGGAGGATGAGGTTCGTTTCTCTGCTTACAGCCCTGGTGGTTCTAGCCTAGTAGCCGATGCTGATGTAATGTCTGCTAACATGATGAGCTCTATTGTTGCAATGAGCGGTGTTGGTAACTTTAGCAGCATTGAGCTTGAAAAGATGCTTGCTGGCAAAATGGTTTCAGTTAATCCTTACCTAGGTGAATCCGAAGAGGGTTTCAATGGTAACTGTTCTCCTAAGGATATTGAGATCATGTTACAAATGGTTAACCTGTACTTTACTCAGCCTCGTTTTGATGAGGGCGCTTTCAATGCCTACATGTCTCGTATTCAGGCTGTGTTACAAAATGCAGGGGCTAATCCAAACATGATGTTCCGCGACTCTGTTTCAGTTATCAGCTCTGGCCGTAACGTACGTCGTGCTCCGTTAAATGCTGCTACTCTATCTCAGGTTAAACTAGATAGAATTAAGGCTATCTACCTAGATCGCTTCTCTAATGCTGGCGACTTTACCTTTGTTTTTGTTGGGAACGTAAATGCTAATGAGCTTAAGCCGATGGTTGAAACTTACTTAGGTTCTCTTCCTAACACAAAGCGCAAAGAGGCTTACAAGGATAACAACATCCGTTTCCCCAAAGGTAACACCAAAGCTCCATTTGCCGTTGCAATGCAAACTCCTAAAACCTCAATATTTGTTTCTTACGAGGGTAAGGCTGCATACAGCTTACAGAATAAGCTTATGATGCAAACCATCGATCACGTACTAGATCTTCGTTATACCGAGGAGATTCGTGAGAAGCAGGGTGGTACTTATGGCGTTCAAACCATGTACTCATTAGGTCGCACTCCATATGAGGGTTATAACCTTTCTATGGTATTCGATACCGATCCTGCAATGGCTGATAAGCTTATTGAAATTGTACACTCAGAGCTTCTTAAGCTTACTAAAGAGGGTCCATCTCAAGATGATCTTGACAAGGCTCGCGAGTACTTCCTAAAATCTCGTCAGGAGAATATGCGCGAGAACAGGTTCTGGGTTAGCGTTATTACCGACTACTACAAGAACAACGTTAACGTTCTTAAGGATTACGAGAAGCTTGTTAAAGAGCTTACTCCTGCTGCTGTTCAAAAAGAGGCTGCTAAAATCCTTAAAGGTGCTAATGTTCTTGAGGTTATTATGCGTCCTGCTGAGTAATCCCGTTTAGCTATTATACTTAAAGACCGCTTGAGAAATCAGGCGGTCTTTTTTATTATCTGTCTATTTGTCTTTTGTTTTGTGCTTTTCCTGTCTATTTGTCCAGTTTTATGTAGTGGCAGATGTTTTGAAGATTCTCACACACGAGGTCAACTTATAATCTAGAGTCTAACATCTAATATCTGCACTTTATGAATCTAAATAACTTTACAATCAAGTCGCAGGAGGCAATTCAGCAGGCTTTTACCATTGCACAGGGATATAATCATCAGGCTATTGAGCCAGCTCATCTGCTAAAGGGTATTCTTAGTCAAAGCGAGAATGTTACTGGTTTTATTCTTCGTAAACTTGGGGTTAACACCAGTACATTTGATTCTGTACTAGATAGAATTTTGGAGTCCTACCCAAAGGTTAGCGGTACCGAACAGTACCTTAGCTCAGCCTCTAGCCGTGTTTTACAAAAATCTTTGGAGTACAGCAAGGAGATGGGCGATCAGTTCGTTTCCATAGAGCATATTCTGCTTGGGCTTTTATCTGCGGGCGATCAGGTATCGCAAATGATGAAGGATGCTGGTGTTACCGAGAAAGAGCTTAAGCTGGCCATGAAGGAGCTACGTAAGGGCTCTACCGTTAACAGCCAAACCGCCGAGGATACATACAATGCGCTTAACCGATTTGCCATAAACCTTAACGAAATGGCTCGCACGGGTAAGCTCGACCCTGTTATTGGGCGCGATGATGAGATTCGGCGTGTGCTTCAAATCCTTTCCCGCAGAACAAAGAATAACCCCATACTTATAGGTGAGCCCGGCGTTGGTAAAACGGCCATTGCCGAGGGGATTGCCCATAGAATTGTGAATGGCGATGTTCCCGACGATTTAAAGAGCAAGCAGCTCTACTCTCTGGATATGGGTGCACTGGTTGCAGGCGCAAAGTACAAGGGAGAGTTCGAGGAGCGGCTAAAATCGGTGGTTAAGGAGGTGGTTGCCTCTAATGGCGAGGTTGTTCTTTTTATTGATGAGATTCACACCCTTGTTGGAGCGGGCAAGAGCGAGGGGGCAATGGATGCCGCAAACATTCTTAAGCCTGCCTTAGCTCGTGGCGAGTTGCGCTCCATTGGCGCTACTACCCTTGATGAGTACCAGAAGTACTTTGAGAAGGATAAGGCGCTTGAGCGTAGGTTCCAAATAGTGATGGTGAATGAGCCCGATTTGGCCGATGCCGTATCCATACTCCGGGGACTAAAGGAGCGGTATGAGACGCACCACTCGGTACGGATTAAGGATGAGGCTATTATCGCCTCCGTTGAGCTATCGAACCGTTACATTACTAGCCGTTTCCTTCCCGATAAGGCCATAGACCTTATTGACGAGGCTGCAGCAAAGCTCCGCTTGGAGATGAACTCGGTTCCCGAGAGCATCGATGAGATTGAGCGCCGCATTAAGCAGCTGGAGATTGAACGTGAGGCCATTAAGCGCGAGGGCGACCGGACAAAGATGGACGAGCTGAGCCGCGAGCTGGCCAACCTAACTGAGGAGCGCGATAGGCTCCGCGCAAAGTGGCAAGCTGAAAAGTCCATTGTTGATGGCATCCACCAGAACAAGCAGGCCATTGAGGGATTTAAGCATGAGGCCGATGAAGCCGAACGCGCTGGCGATTACGGTAAGGTGGCCGAGCTGCGCTATGGCCGAATTCGCGAGGCCGAAGCCACTATTGCCAAGCTTAAGGAGCAGCTGGCGCAGAACCAAGCCGAAACTGCACTTATAAAAGAGGAGGTTGATGCAGAGGATATTGCCGAGGTGGTTTCGCGCTGGACTGGCATTCCTGTAAGCCGAATGCTGCAGAGCGAGCGCGAGAAGTTGCTCCATTTAGAGGATGAGCTGCACAGGCGTGTAGTGGGGCAGGACGAGGCCATTATTGCGGTTGCCGATGCGGTTAGGCGGAGCCGTGCCGGCTTGCAGGATGCCAAGCGCCCCATTGGTTCATTCATCTTTCTTGGAACCACGGGTGTGGGTAAAACGGAACTGGCTCGTGCCTTAGCCGAGTTGCTCTTTAACGATGAAAACCTCATGACCCGTATCGATATGAGCGAGTACCAGGAGCGGCACTCTGTATCGCGACTTATTGGTGCTCCTCCGGGTTATGTTGGGTACGATGAGGGCGGTCAGCTTACCGAGGCCGTGCGCCGCAAGCCATACTCCGTGGTGCTTCTTGATGAGATTGAGAAAGCGCATCCCGATGTGTTCAACATTCTGTTACAGGTACTTGATGATGGTAGGCTAACCGACAATAAGGGGCGTACTGTTGATTTCCGTAATACCATAATCATTATGACCTCTAACCTTGGCTCTAATATCATTCAGGAGGGGCTAATTGGTACCTCTGCGTCCAACTACCAGCAGGCGTTTGAACGCACTAAGCATGGGGTGTTTGAGCTGTTAAGGCAAACCATTCGTCCCGAGTTTCTTAATAGGATTGATGAGATTATAATGTTTACGCCGCTATCGCTTGATAATGTTAAGCAAATTGTGACCTTACAGTTTGGTATTGTTAAGCGGATGCTTGGTGAGCAGGGTGTTGAGATTTCAATTACGCCTAGTGCCATCGAGTGGATTTCTCAGCAAGGCTTCGATCCCGCCTTTGGGGCTCGTCCTGTTAAGCGACTTATCCAACGATTGGTTATTAACGAGCTGTCCAAGCAGATTCTTGCAGGAAAGGTATCAAAGGAAAAACCCATTACGGTTGATTACTTTGGAGGCAACGAACTTAGTTTTATTGCTGCTAAGTAGGTATGTATAAGAAAAGAGCTGAGGCTATCTAAGTATATTAGATAGCCTCAGCTCTTTATTCAAATCTTGCTCTATTCTGTTCTTACCTTTGCTGTGCTGTACTGGAACTTAGCGTATATAAGGTAGCTAACAATTACTAGGTTGAAAACGTAGTTAAAGTATAGCGGAAAGTGATAGTTCTCTTTTTGTATATCGGTGTAAACAATATAAATAAGCGTTAATATCTCGCCCAAAAACCAAAACCATAAAAACATGTGACTTAAATCGTCTGCACGTTTTGTTTTGAACGTTTTAATAACCTGAGGCACACCGCAAATGCTAAAAAGGATGCTACCCATCCAGCCAATAACTTCAACACTAGTATCCATTTCCTGAAAATTTCAGGCAAAGGTAAAGTTTTTACCGACAAATAATGCTAGTTGGCTAAACTTGCTAAGCACTCATTTACCGATCCTTTTATATCGAATACCGTTTGGAGCTGCAGCAGCTTAACAACCTCCATTATTTCGCTGTTGATATTGCATAAACGAAGCTGGCTATTGTTGCTTTTGCATATTCTCAGAATGGAGAGTAGCACACCAAATCCTGAACTGTCTATATATTTTAGTGCGCCTAGGTTAAGTATAACCTTTATGTTAGGCTCGCTAACAAGTGCATTGGCTTCACTTTTAATGGATTGGGCAACTACAACGTTTAGCTTATCAATTTGATTGAATGAGATAACCAGAACATCTCCTATTTTTTCTACATTCAGCATAATCCTTTACACTTTAAGTTGTTAAGTACTTGGGTTAGTTCTGTAACGGCTTCAGCCGATACCCTGTTGAACTTATTTATGAGGATAGGGTACTTCTCTACTTCAACTTCTTGTTTCGCTGTATCCTCAAGTGTTTTCATGTCGGTAGCAAGTTCTGTAATACCCATCATGGCAACCGATCCCTTTATTTTGTGGGCCAGTTTACCTAATGCAACGTACTCCTTTTGATCATAGAGCATTTTAAGCTGCTCTTGGAACAATGGAACTTGCTTTAAAAACATACTAATAAGCTCAACCATTAGCTCTTCACTACCTTCCGACATCTCTGTAAGATAGTTAAGATCAATCACCTTATGGCTAATCATACACCAGTGGTAAAACTCTTTATCGTTATTAAATAATGCAGCAGTTTACATGGCACAAGTTAGAAAAAATATCCAAACCATGAATTGTATATTTAAGATTAGATTGAGAACAGAGGATAGATGTTAGATGAGAGACGTTAGACGTTAGATGAGAGATTTTAGACTAACTAAACAGGAAACCAACAGACACAACCCACTTTTCAGGGGAACTAATAACTCGTAACTCAAAAAAACTAACAAAGATGCCGCACCTACAGCGCTTTAAAATCAGCACATCCAATGTTTCTACAAAGATGTTGCACCTACGGTGCTTATGAGAGATACTCGATGCTAAACATTGGATGTTAGACTAGCTAAACACTAATCACAAATCACCTGAATTTAAATAGCTCCAGCGGGGCGACATCTCAAAGTTAAAAGAGAATGATGCTAGACGTTAGATTTTAGACCAACTAAACACCAAACACCAAACACTAACACTCTTCCATGGTAACTCGTAACCTGTTACATGTAACCAATCCACTAAACACAGCCTTGTTTCCTGTTCTGCTAAATAACAGATAGGCCAATAAGTTTATTAACGAGTTACTTCGTTGGCTGTTACCAAAAATTGCAGTAGGTTTGTACTTACTAAAAAGCACGGTGAGTGCAAAAGTATTTTATTAACCTAATTTCCTTAACATAATGAAAACCACCCCATTTACAAAGTATCACATAGAGCTTGGTGCTAAAATGGTACCATTTGCTGGCTATAATATGCCAGTGGAATATTTTGGAATTAACGATGAACACGTTACCGTTCGTGAGAAAGTTGGTGTTTTTGACGTTTCTCATATGGGTGAGGTTTGGGTTAAGGGGCCAAAAGCTCTAGACTTTGTTCAATACGTTACTAGCAACGATGCTGCAGCGCTATCCGATGGAAAGGTGCAGTACTCTTGCTTCCCTAATGGTAAGGGCGGAATTGTTGACGACCTTTTGGTTTACAGAGTTAATGCGGAGACATATCTTCTTGTTATCAATGCTGCTAATATTGATAAGGACTGGAACTGGCTTTGCGAGAATGCTCCAAAGTTTGGACTAACTCCAGGAAAAGAGCTTTATAACGCATCAGACGAGATTGCTCAGCTTGCAGTTCAAGGGCCACTTGCCCTTAAGGCCATGCAAAAGCTAACCAGCACACCAATTGAGGATATGGAGTACTATACCTTCAAAAAGGTTGATTTTGCTGGAGTTAAGGATGTAATTCTTTCTACTACTGGTTATACTGGTGCCGGTGGATGCGAGATTTACTGCGCAAATGAGGATGCCGATAAAATTTGGAAGGCAGTGTTTGAGGCTGGTGCTGAGTTTGGCATTAGGCCTATTGGATTGGGTGCTCGTGATACCCTACGCCTTGAAATGGGATTCTGCCTATACGGTAACGAGATTACCGATACAACCTCTCCAATTGAAGCAGGATTAGGCTGGATTACCAAGTTTGTAGATCATAAGAACTTTATCGACAAAGATCTTCTTCTTAAGCACAAGGCAGAAGGAACTGGTCGCAAGCTGATTGGCTTTGAGATGATCGATCGTGGCATTCCACGCCAGCACTACGAAATTGCTGATGCTGCTGGAAATGTAATGGGCGAGGTTACCTCTGGCACTATGTCGCCAATGATGAAAATAGGTATTGGCATGGGCTATGTAAAAAATGAGTTTAGCAAGGTTGGTACCGAGATTTTTATTGTGGTACGCGGCAAGTTGCTAAAAGCAAAAGTTGTTAGGCAGCCCATTTATAAAAAGTAGATTACTGTTATAGGGTTTAACCCTAGTATATATTAAAGCCCTACCAACCCAAACCAAAGTTGTGTAGGGCTTTAGTTTAGGTATCTTTTAATTCAATACGTTCAGCTATAATTGGTAATGGATAAAAGAAAAGTAGAGGTTTGTTTTTCAACTGCGCTATTTCCCTTTCATAAATCACCCAATGCGCATGTGGTTGTTGTAGATATACTTAGGGCTACATCTGCCATTTGCACAGCGTTTGCCAACGGAGCAAAGGGCATTATTCCAGTTGCTACCGTTGATGAGGCTCGTGAGTATAAGGAGCGAGGGTATATGGTTGCATCGGAGCGAGATGGCATTAAGATCGATTTTGCCGATTTTGGTAACTCCCCCTTTAACTTTACACCAGATCGTGTACAAGGCAAAGAGGTGGTGTATAGTACCACCAACGGAACTCAGGCCATAACAATGGCTTCGTCGGGGTTAAGCGTTAGCATAGGCTCCTTTTTAAACCTATCGGCAGTGGCTACATGGTTAAATCAGCAGAACGAGGGAGATGTGCTTATCCTTTGTGCCGGTTGGAAAGGAAAGTTTTGCTTGGAGGATACCCTTTTTGCAGGGGCTTTAACCGAGATGCTTATTGATGAGCATGGCTTTACTACCGTTTGCGACTCCGCTAAGGCATCCATCGATCTATGGGGAGTTGCTAAGCCCAACCTTTATGGCTACGTGCAAAAGGTTGCCCAACGGTATAGGCTAGGTAAGCTGGGGCTTGATGATGTTATAGAGTACTGCCACACACCAAATATAACCTCAGTTGTACCTGTATTACAGCAGGGTATGCTGTATCCTATAGCAATAGACTCAGTATAAGGATTTGTAGCATTTATTGCCACTTATATTTTTTAACAAGTCTGTTGTAAATCAGTTTTAATCATTAGGAAAAGTCAAAATAAACTTGGAATTTTGAGCATTCAATTCTCTTTGTATAACATTCTAAAACATTTATAACATGAAACATAATTTTAATGCAGGCCCTTGTGTGCTTCCTAGGCAAGCAGTTGAGGCTACAATCGAGGCTATTCGTAACTTCGATAATACTGGTATTGGTATTCTTGAAATTTCTCACCGTACACCAGGTTGGGAGCGTATTATGGCTGAAACAGAGCAACTATGGAGAGACCTGCTAAACATTCCCGATAACTACGCCGTGATGTTTCTTGGAGGTGGCGCTTCTACTCAATTCTATACCGTTGCTGCAAACTTCCTAAACAAGAAAGCGGCTTACCTAGAGACTGGCGTTTGGGCAAAGAAAGCGGCTAAAGAGGCTAAACTTTACGGAGAAGTAGAGGTTGTTGCTTCTTCTGCCGATAAGAACTATTCGTATATTCCTAAAGGATATACCGTTCCTGCAGATGCTGATTACTTCCATATCACTACAAACAACACCATTTACGGTACCGAGATTAAAACCGATATGGACAGCCCAGTTAACTTAATTGCTGACATGAGTTCCGATATCATGAGTCGTCCTGTTGATATCAAGAAATACGCCATGATTTATGGTGGTGCTCAAAAGAACGTTGGTCCTGCTGGTGTAACCTTTGTTATTGTTCGCAAGGATCTTCTCGCACAAATCCAGCGTAAGCTACCAACAATGGTTAACTACAACACCCATATTGGTGCTGAGGCTAAGGATAACTCAATGTTCAATACTCCTCCAGTACTTCCTATTTTCGTTATGTACGAAACCTTGAAGTGGGTTAAGTCTTTGGGTGGTGTAGCAGCAATGCATAAGATCAACGTTGATAAAGCCGATATGCTTTACAATGAGATTGATCGTAACAAGATGTTTGTTGGTACCGCAGCGAAGGAAGACCGCTCATTAATGAACGTTTGCTTTGTAATGGCAGAGCAGTACAAAGAGAAAGAAGCAGAATTCATGGATTTTGCTAAAAAAGCAGGTATGGTTGGTATTAAGGGCCACCGTTCTGTTGGCGGATTCCGCGCTTCTATCTACAATGCATGTCCAGTAGAGAGCGTAAAAGCTCTTGTTGCTTGTATGCAAGAGTTTGAAAAGCTTAACGCGTAACATATACTTTTTTTAAGGGGGTTGGGTGGGTCAAAGCTATCCAACCCTTTTTTTTAAAATCAGGTTAGAAGAGGGAACTATAGTTTGCGTATAAAGTTTAACTTGGCAAATTGCCTTTTAAGTTTCACATTACTTGCATTTCAGCTGTTAGCAAACCAATTGGTTTGAGCAAATGGTTTTACAACTTCTAGCTCAACTTAACTAAAACAATAAATTATGGCTAAAGTACTTGTAGCAACTGAAAAGCCTTTTGCAAAGGCTGCTGTTGATGGTATTCGTAAGATTGTTGAAGGTGCTGGTTTTGAACTAGCCCTACTTGAGAAATATACCGATAAGGCCGATCTTCTTAAAGCCGTTGCCGATGTTGATGCGCTTATTGTTCGTAGCGACAAGGTTACAGCAGAGGTAGTTGAGGCTGCTAAGAATCTTAAAATTGTGGTTCGTGCAGGTGCTGGTTACGATAACCTTGACCTTGCTGCTTGCTCTGCAAAGGGCATTGTTGCCATGAACACCCCAGGCCAAAACTCAAACGCTGTTGCTGAGCTCGCTCTTGGCATGATGATTTTTATGGCTCGTAACCAGTTTACTTCAGGTACTGGTGCCGAAATTAAGGGCAAAAAGTTGGGTATCCACGCTTATGGTAACGTGGGTAAGCTTGTTGCTTCGCACGCTAAGGGATTTGGCATGGAGATTTACGCTTTCGATCCATTCGTTAAGAAAGAGGATATGGAGAAGGAAGGTGTTATTGTTGTTGATTCTGTTGAGGCGCTTTACTCTACCTGCGACTATGTATCGCTTCACATTCCTGCTAACGATAAAACCAAGAAGTCTATCAACTTCGACCTAATTAGCAAAATGCCTAAGGGCGCTACCCTTGTAAATACAGCTCGTAAAGAGGTTATTGATGAGGAAGGTCTAATTAAGGCGTTTGAGGCTCGTCCCGACCTTAAGTATGCAACCGATATCATGGCCGATGCGCATGTAACCATGGTTGAAAAGTTTGGTACTCGCGTATTTGGTACACCAAAGAAAATGGGTGCCGAAACCGCAGAGGCTAACATCAATGCGGGTCTTGCATCAGCAACCCAAATTGTAAACTTTATTAAGAACGGCGATCGTACTTTCCAAGTAAATAAATAAGTGAGACGTTAAACGTTAAAAGTGAACCGAGCCTGTTAATAAAGAGGTTCTGCATATTTGAACGACACTAATCTCAATTTTGGTTATATGGATCACAAAGAGCTTGATGCATGGAAACTTTCTGTTGATTTATCGGTAGAGGTTTATGCATTAACAAATCCATTTCCCAAAGAGGAACTATTTGGGTTAGTTCATCAGCTTAGGAGAGCAGCAGTATCTGTTCCATCAAATATTGCTGAGGGTTGTGCTAGAGCTAGTACTAAAGAGACCATTCATTTTTTATACATTGCATTAGGCTCTTTAGCAGAATTGGAAACACAACTTCTAATTTCTTCTCGTTTAGGGTATGTAGAGTATTCGGAGGTGTTAATGGGCAAAATAAGTAAGGTAAAGCAAGTAATTCTTGGTTTGATTAGATTTTTGAAAAACAAGGATTAAGTTTGTTTCGGTTATTTTTCGTTTTACGAATCACGATTCACAATTCACGAAAATGGTAAAAATAAAAGCGTTTAAGGGCATTCGTCCGCCAAAGGAGATGGCAAAAGAGGTTGCCTCTCGTCCATACGATGTGCTAAACTCTGTTGAGGCTAAGGCCGAGGCAGGGGAGAAGTCTCTTCTTCACATCATTAAACCCGAAATCGATTTCGATCCTATTATCGATGAACACTCTCAGGAGGCTTACGATAAAGCGGTTGAGAACTTTAAGAAATGGCGTGCTAACGGTTGGTTAGTGAAGGAAAACAAGGAGATGTACTACGTTTATGCTCAAACCATGAGCGGTAGAACTCAGTACGGCCTTGTAGCTTGCTGCCATTTTGAGGATTACATGGACGGTAAAATTAAGAAGCATGAGCTAACCCGTCCAGATAAAGAGGAGGATCGTATGATTCACGTTCGCAATCAGAACGCTAACATCGAGCCTGTTTTCTTTGCATATCCTGCTGTTAAGGAGATGGACGCAATCGTTGAGAAAGTGGTTAAGAACAACGCCCCTGTTTACGATTTCGTTGCAGAGGACGGCTTTGGACACCACTTCTGGTTAATTGAGGATGATGCTGTTAACAAGCGAATCACCGAAATTTTTGCCGAGGTTCCTGCTCTTTACGTTGCCGATGGTCACCACCGTACAGCCGCTGCTGCTCGCGTTGGTCAGGAGAAGAAGAATGCTAATGCTAACCACACTGGCGAAGAGGAGTATAACTACTTCCTAGCAGTTATTTTCCCCGATAATCAGCTAAAGATTATTGACTATAACCGTGTAGTTAAAGATCTTAACGGCTTAACCGAGGCTCAGCTTATTGAGACCCTTAAGACCGATTTTGAGGTTAAAGAGGTAGGTGCTGAGGTTTACACTCCTACTAAGCTTCACAACTTTAGCATGTACCTTGGCGGAAAATGGTATTCACTTACCGCTAAGCCTGGCACATACAACGATAACGATCCTATTGGTGTTCTTGATGTTACCGTTCTTTCTAACCTAGTGTTAGATAAGGTTCTAGGTATTAAAGACCTGCGTACCGATAAGCGCATCGACTTTGTTGGCGGCATCCGTGGTTTGGGCGAGCTTAAGAAGCGTGTTGACAGCGGCGAGATGAAGGTTGCCTTTGCTCTTTACCCTGTAACCATGCAGCAGCTTATTAATATTTCTGATACTGGAAATATTATGCCTCCAAAAACTACTTGGTTTGAACCTAAGCTACGTAGCGGATTGGTAATTCATGAACTTGAGTAGCAAATTCTTGTATATAGATAAAAAGCCGAGCTCATTGCTCGGCTTTTTGTTTTTGCTGCTAGAGTGCAGTTAATCTTGTACTCTTACCGTTTCGGCCGGATTGGTTTGTGCTGCCTTGTAGCTTTGCAGCCACGTTGTGGCAAGCGCAATAATAAGGCTTATAACACCACTGGCAACCAGTATTAATGGGTTTATCTTAATATGATAAGGGAACGTGCTAAGCCAATTCTCCATTGCGTACCAAATAATAGGCCATGCAATGATGTTGGCAACAATAACAAGTAGGGCAAACTCTCTGGATAGCATCTCTATTATACCAAATGTTCCTGCGCCCAAAACCTTTCTAATACCAATCTCTCTCACCCTTGTGCGCAACATAAACATGGAAAGGCCATAAAGTCCAAGCGAACTAATAAAAATGGCTATAAAGGCAAAGTATCCAAATAGCATGGCAAGCGACTGCTCCTCTTTGTAGTTCTTGTCAAACTCTTGGTCTAAAAAGGAGTACTCGTAGGCTGCGTTACCCGTAAAATCGTTCCAAACGGTTTCTATTTGCTGTATAGCTTCGCTAGTTTGGTTTGGCTTAATTCTAATGTTTATGTGCTGAAACGATTGGTTCCTAAGGTTCATTGCAAGAGGAGCAATGGTGGTGTGAAGTGAGTTGAAGTTAAAATCCTTAACCACTCCAATAATTACCCTGCTATTTTTCCAGTAGCCACTGCTGGGAATAACCTTGCCAATGGGGTCGTCAAAGCCAAGTTCATTGGCCATGGTTTCGTTAATAATGTACCCAGTGTTAATGTCGGCTTTGGAGTTCTGGCTAAAATCGCGTCCTTTTACAATGGTTAGCCCTAGCGTTTTTATGTAGCTACTGCTAACGGGAATAAAGGCAAAGTTCTTTGATGTGCCATTGTCAGTCCAGCTCTCCTGCCACATTATAGATCCTGGTTTTCCGTTCGATAGGGCTACAGATTCAACGCTTGGCAAGCTCTCTAGTCGCTCTCTAAAGGAGTTGAAGTTGCTGCGGATACTTCTATCCAGCGGCAGGTTTAGTATTTGCTCCTTATCGAAACCAGGTTTGTAGGAAACGATGTAATCAATTTGATTTAGGATAATAAGCGTTCCTGCAATTAGAGCCACCGATACTGCAAATTGAAAAATAATTAGCCCCTTACGCATAAATGCTTTACTCTTGCCTTTGGTTGCCCCGCCCTTTAGTATTAGCGATGGATTATACTTACTTAGGAAAAGTGCAGGGTAAAAGCCCGCTGCTATGCCTAGAATGATTGACCCTGCTAGTAGGTAAAGCATTATGTGCGGATTTTCCAGTAAACCCAGTGATAGTTTACGCTCAACTAGCGTGTTAAAAAGGGGAATTATTAGCTCTACAATAGCTAGGCTAATTAGCCCCGATATGGCAACTAGTAGCACCGACTCTCCCAGGAACTGTTTTACAATTAGCAATTTAGAGCTGCCGCAAACCTTACGTACACCAATTTCTTTAGCTCTTCGGGTAGCCTGAGTCGTGCTAAGATTTATGTAGTTAATAACTGCTGTTACAATTATAAGGGCAGCAATAATTAGCATAATATTAATAAACCTAGGGTTTCCATGCTTAACTGGCCCTTCAAATTTTACACCCTGACTTAGGTATATTTCGTTAAGGGGGCGCAGGTTTAGCATAAAGGTAGGATCTGGTTCTTCGCCCTTTAGGCACTCTAGGTTGATTTTGTTGTACACCTCTTTTATATCGGCATTACTGGTTAGCACTATGTAAACCAGATGGTTCATATTGCTAAAAATTGAGGTGAAAAATGTTGGGTTGTTATAGTAGGAGGGTAGTATGTTTTCTGGCACTACAGCGTCAATGTTAAGATGAAACCTATTTTCATCCTTAAAAACTCCTGTTACAGTAAGGTCGTTCCACTTATCCAGATTTATTGTCTTACCCACTGGGTTCTCGTTGCCAAACAGCCTTTTTGCTGTTGATTCCGAAAGAACAATGGAGTACGGATCTGAAAGCACCTCGTTGGCGCTACCCTGTATGAGGTTTAGGTTGATAACGCTAAATAGATTCGATGAAGAAACAACTACATTATCAATCCTATACATTTGTTCGTCTATGTAGAACTGCCTATTGCTTAGTCCGTATGGGCTAATGGATACGGCATCCTCTACATTGGGTGTTTTTTCAGCAATTAGGTTGCGCATACCTGGGCCCATAAAAGCCCACTCCCCAAATTCCAAGCGCACTATTCTATCCCTTTTGGCAATGAATTTATCTATGGAGTATTCATTGTTTATGAATAGAGCAATAAGAATAAATATGGCAATGCTAAAGCTTAATCCAAATATGTTGATTAGTGACGATGCTGGTGAGCGTTTTATGTTTCGCCAAGCCGATTTTGTGTAGTTAGAGAGCATAGTTTTGAATTTTATACTTGGCAACGTAATCATTTTGTGTGCCAATAAGCAAAACGATTTCGTTTACAGTAATCTACATAAAGGTTAGACATAAACCTTTTGTTTGCTTATGAACAGTTGGTGTCCGATTTCGTACGATTTGCAGTGGTTGTAATAAAAAAGCCACTAAGCATTTTGTTTTAGTGGCTCTGGTGATGCTATCTTTTGTTTATAAACTTATCTATCCCTGGATAGTTTAGCTTCTTTTTTGCAATTTCGGGTGGGTAGGTAAAGTACTGCGCATTGGCTTCGGCACATAGTTCGCCATCGCTATTGTAAAGTTCGCATTTAATATCGGCTAAGCGTTTCTCCGCATTTACAAGTTTAGCCCTAAGAGTAATTTTGCTATCGGTTACCAAAACGGGTTTGCGGTACCTAATATCTAGTCGCGATGTTACTCCACCAGTCTCAAGGAGAACGTTTACAACCCAGCCTGCAATTTCGTCAAGTAGAGTGGCCTGAATCCCGCCGTGTAGTACGTTAAAGTATCCTTGAAGGTAATCCTTTGGGTTCCAATAGGCCACTACGGTATTATCGTCGTCAAGATAAAATTCTAGTCTAAGCCCATGGCAGTTGTGGGGAGCACAACCAAAGCAGTTGTATCCATCCAAGTCCTTAAATGGATTGTTTATCTTTTGCATTACTGTATTGGTTTATTGTGGTTTTTAAAAAGGGTGCTTTTGTTTAACAGCAAGACCCTGTACAACCCAATGATATTCCACAAAACTACTAAATTTTTAAACGTGGCTAAGCTGCTGGCATGTATTGTATAATTCCATTCGGGTTTCTATTGCTTTTATGCTATCTTCTTCTTCCAATCTTTTTCTTAGCTTTGAGAAAAATTTAATGCAATGATAGGAACCCTTGTAAACGTTGCTGCAGTTGTGGTTGGTGGTGTGCTGGGACTAGTTTTTAGGTCTAAGCTACCACAGAAGTACATTACCATCTTCTTTCAGGCTATTGGGCTTTTTACGCTGTTTTTGGGCTTTTCCATGAGCCTTAAAACCAACAATCCGCTATTGCTGGTTTTTAGCCTAATTCTAGGAGCCATTGTGGGTACTGCGCTATCGTTGCAGGGTAGGATGGAGCGTTTTAGCGAATCCATTCAGCGCCGGTTTAAGCTAAGCGGACAACGCTTTTCCGAGGGGCTAGTGGTTTCATTCCTTATGTTCTGCATGGGCTCTATGACCATTCTGGGCAGCATTGAGGAGGGGCTTGGTGGTGAGCCAAATCTGCTTTACGTTAAAAGCCTTATGGATGGTTTTTCATCAATTGCGCTGGCGGCATCGCTGGGTGTTGGAGTAATCCTATCCGCTGTTCCCCTGCTCATTTACCAAGGCGGATTAACGCTGCTGGCATCGTTACTGGGCGATAGCTTCACCTCTGTAATGATTAATGAGCTTACTGCTGTTGGCGGCATCCTACTTATAGGCTTAGGGTTAAGCATTCTCGATATTAAAAAGATTAATGTGCTTGACCTGCTTCCTTCATTGGTGTTTATTGTGCCTTTGGTAATCTATTTTGCTTAGTTTTAATTGATTTTATTGATGGATAATAGAGTAGTAGAGCTTTCGCAGCTATTCAAACAAAAATATGGGGTTGAACCCCAACGGGTTTCGCCCATGCCCTTATCTGGTTCCGATAGGGTTTACTTCCGCATGTTTGGCGATAACTTCTCTGTAATAGGGGCTTACAATCCTAATTTGGTAGAGAATCGCGCTTTTTTCTCCTTCACCAAAACCTTTCAAGGGCTAAGCTTGCCTGTTCCAGAGCTACTTGCGGTGTCGGCCAATGAGAAGTACTACCTACAGCAGGATTTGGGCGATACCTCATTGCTTAGCCTTATCACTGCCGATTCGCCCAATGGCTTTGAGAACGTAAAGCCGCTGCTTATTAATGTGCTAGAGCTGCTGGCCGAGTTTCAGGTTAGGGGGGCAAATGTTCTCGATTACTCGTTATGCTATCCCAAGGCCGATTTCGATAGGCGCTCCGTTATGTGGGACTTAAACTACTTTAAGTACTCGTTCCTTAAGCCTGCAGGTGTACATTTTAATGAGGATGAGCTTGAGGATGATTTTGAGTCGCTCACTAAGATGCTCCTTAACGATGATATGGAGTTCTTCCTTTACCGCGATTTCCAGTCGCGTAACGTTATGGTTACCGATGGCAAGCCCTACTTCATCGATTATCAGGGAGGGCGCCGTGGCCCATGCTTATACGATGTTGTGTCGTTCCTTTTCCAGGCAAAGGCCGGTTTTCCTCCTATGCTCAGAGCGGAGTTGCTGGATGTTTACCTAGCCAAGCTGGCATCATTAAGAAGCGTTGATAAGCTAAAACTTTGGGAGCGATTCCATCTTTTTGCCCTGTTTAGGGTGATTCAAACCCTTGGGGCTTATGGTTTCCGTGGACTATTCGAGGGGAAAGCGCACTTTATTCAGAGCATTCCTATGGCCATAGATAACTTGGTGTGGCTATCGGAGAATTCGTCGTACTTACATGGTTTTCCATCACTATACAGTCTTGTTGAGCCATTACGGGAAAAATTCCCGTTAGCAGGCGAACAAAACCATGATTTTGCTGGTTTAACAATCGATATTAGTAGCTTTAGCCTAAAGAAGGGCTACCCACAAGCCGATGCCCAGCATGGTGGCGGTTTTATATTTGATTGCCGCTTCTTGCCAAATCCTGGAAGGTTGCCAGAGTACCGAAACCTAACGGGGTTAGATGCCCCAATCCAAGGCTATTTGGAGTCGATACCCGAAACGGCACAATTTGCCAATAGGGTAGAGGCCATTGTCCTTGAAGCGGTTGAGCAGTACCAGCAGCGCGGATTTGAGCATTTATCCGTTGGATTTGGGTGTACCGGTGGGCAGCATCGCTCGGTTTACTTTGCGCAGTGGTTGGCAAATTTGCTTAGCAGCAAGGCAAACGTTAGGGTTAAGCTACAGCATGTTGAACTAGAGAAAATGGGAGACAAGTAATGAGCGAGAAGATGTGCGAGAAGGGAAAGCAAAAGGGAAATCCAGCAGAAAAGAAGTTCTGCTGTAAGAACTGCGGATTGGCATCAAATAAAGAGAAAAAACTCTGTAAGCCTAAGAAGCAGTAATGATTAGATTTTAGACTATAGACGTTAGATGTTAGACGTGAAATGATATGGTAGTTGCCATAATCTTAAACCATGTTAAGCGTGAAAAGTTAAACGTTAAACGACAATGCACTAGACACTACTATCTAACATTTGTCATTAGTGTTTTTGTCTTAAATCTTAAATCTAAAATCTAATGTCTTTCTTCTTCATCCTTCATCTTTTAACTTTTAACCTTTAACCTTTAACCCTTCCAATGCAATCCCTAATTCTAGCCGCAGGTCTTGGTACCCGATTAAAACCGTTAACCGATAGCCGCCCAAAGGCGCTAGTTGAGGTTGGTGGCAAAACCCTTCTTGAGCACCAAATTGTTCGCCTACGCGAGCATGGTTTTACCCGCATAGTGGTTAACGTGCACCATTTTGCTCAGCAGGTTAAGGATTTTCTGGCATCGAATGATTTTGGGGTTGATATCGCCATTTCCGACGAGACCAACCTACTTCTAGATACTGGTGGTGGCATTCTACATGCGCAGCATCTGCTTGCCGATGAGCCATTCCTTGTTCAGAACGTTGATATTTTTACAAGTATAAACCCACGGGAGATGCTGGAGTTTCACACTAACGGCAATGCAATGGCAACGCTTGCTGTGAGTAAGCGCTTGTCGTCCAGAGCGCTTCTGTTTAACCCAACCATGCAGCTATGCGGCTGGCGCAACAGCAAAACGGGTGAGGTAAAGCTACCCCTAGGCGAGGTTCCCAATCTAACCGATTATGCTTTTAGTGGAGTACATGTTGTTAGTCCACAGTTTTTTAAAGAGGTTAAGCTAGCTGGTGCCTTCTCTGTAATTGACGCCTACCTACAGCTCTGTAAGGAGCATGCAATAAGCGGCTACCTGCCCCAAAATGGATTTGTGCTAGATGTGGGAAAGCCAGAAAGCCTAGCAAAAGCGGAGGCGTTTTTGGCAGAGAGTGGGATGTAGTATTATCAACTCTTCCCTTCCGGATCCAGCCTAAGAATCGTATCCTCAAGCATTTTCTTATCAAGGTGGGTGTAAATCTCGGTGGTGAGAATAGATTCGTGCCCAAGCATCTCCTGCACGGCTCGTAAATCGGCTCCACCCGATACTAAATCGGTGGCAAAGGAGTGCCTAAAGGTGTGCGGACTAATATTCTTTTGTATTCCTGCCTTGGCAGCCAACTTTTTAATGATGTTAAATACCATTTCGCGGGTAAGCTTTTGTCCCCTGCGGCTTAGGAATATTATGTTTTCGGCCGATTTGTCTATGGCCTTAAGCTTATGCCTAAAGGGAATGTAAAGGTCAATCTCCTTAATGGCGCGTGCGCTAATGGGAACCAGCCGCTCCTTATCGCCTTTACCAATAACCTTAATAAAACCCTCCTCGCGGTAAATATCGGTTAGCTTCAGGTTTATCAGTTCCGATACGCGCAACCCACAGCTGTAAAGGGTTTCAAGCATAGCTTTGTTTCTGTGCCCATCGGGTTTGCTAAGGTCTATTTCGGCCTGCATCTGGTCAATCTCCTCGCTGCTTAGCACCTCGGGGAGGTTTCGGCCAATTTTGGGGCCTTCAACTAGGTGGGTGGGGTCATCGTCAATAACCTCTTCAAGCATAAGGTACTTGTAAAATCCCCTTACACCAGAAAGGATGCGGGCTTGCGAGCGCTTATTTAATCCGCTGCTGCTTATCGATTCAAGAAAATCGCGAATGTTCTGTGTGGTCATGCTTTCAGGTTCAACGCCAATGCTCTCACCGTACTCCATAAGCTTGTTCACATCGCGCTTGTAGGCTGCAACGGAATTGTCCGATAGGGATTTCTCTATCCTAATAAAATTGATGTAATCAGTTATTGCAGCAGACCAACCCATGGAGTAAGTTAAAGGTAAAACGTTAAACGATTTGGTAGCAGGTTTTTGCTTTCACATTCGGGTGCTATGCTAACTGCATCAAATTAAAAAAGAACCAGCGTAACACCGCCGCAAATATAACTCGTTTGCGGACATTTTAGCCTAAAAATACAATCACAATAGAGGGCGTATTGCTAAAGGGTCTATCTTTGGGTATAATTTTAAACCCCACAAAGCAATCGTATGTTAAAGAAAACCAAAATTGTAGCAACAATCTCCGATGCTCGTTGCGATGTAGAGTTTATTCGTCAGCTCTTTGATGCTGGAATGAACGTTGTTCGGTTAAACACCGCGCACCAAAATCTAGATCAGGCAAAGAAGGTAATTGATAACGTACGTGAGGTATCAGAACGTATCGCCATTCTTATTGATACCAAGGGACCCGAAATTAGAACCTCATCAAACGGTGTTGCCTTTAAGGTAACCGAGGGAACCCAGGTGCTAGTAAAGGGGAATCCAAGTGGTGTGTCCTGCGAGGGATGCTTGTACGTATCGTACGAGGGTATTGTGAACGAGGTTCCTGTGGGCTCATCGCTACTTATTGACGATGGCGATATTGAGCTCTCTGTTGTGGAAAAAATGCCCGATGCGTTGGTTTGCAAAACCGTAAACCATGGTACAATCAAGAATCGCAAAAGCGTAAATATTCCTAATGTAAGGATAAACCTTCCATCGGTATCCGATAAGGATAGGCAGTTTGTAAAGTTTGCTATTGATAATAAGGTTGATTTTATTGCACACTCATTTGTGCGTAACAGCAACGATGTAAAGGAGATTAAGGCTCTAATTGATGAGCACAATAGCCCAATTAAGATTATTGCAAAGATTGAGAATCAGGAGGGGGTTGATAATATTGATGAGATCCTAGACCACACCTACGGCATTATGGTTGCTCGCGGCGATTTGGGTATTGAGATTCCAGCCGAGCGCATTCCGGTTATCCAACGCAAGATTGTAAAGAAGTGCATTGAGGCCAAAAAGCCCGTAATCATTGCTACCCAAATGCTCCATACCATGATAGAGAACCCTAGGCCCACCCGTGCCGAGGTTAGCGACATTGCCAATGCAATCTATCAGCGTACCGATGCTATAATGCTTAGCGGCGAAACGGCCTACGGACAGTATCCACTGGAGAGCGTTCAGCTTATGACCCGCGTTGCACAGGAGATTGAGCGTGTTCTGGATCCGGATGTAAATACCAATATTGTGCGAATTAACAATGAGATAACTGCTACTCTGGCTCGTTCGGCCGTAAGAGCCTGCACCTCGTTACCCATTAAGGCCATTGTTGTTGATAGCTTAACAGGGCGCACGGGTAGGTACTTAGCCGCATTTAGGGGTAAGATTCCTGTTTATGCCATGTGCTACCGCGAGAATGTGATGCGCGAGTTGGCCCTGTCGTATGGTGTTCTGGCTGAGTACATGGAACCACGCGATTCCCGTGATGGATTCCTATCGCACACAATTACCCACATGGTTTCGCAAGGTCGCATTACCCTTGATGATATGGTACTGGTAATTGGTGGTAGCTTTGGCCCAAGCAATGGCGCCTCCTTTATGGAGATTAGTAAGGCTAGCGCTTTGGTGGTGAATAAGTAGTTGCACAATTTTTCCAAAGGTTGAACGTTTGACGCCAAGTAATGCTTGACGTTGCACGTATCAATTTCTAACCCCAAACACTAAGCTATTTCAATGTCGAGATTTGCTCTGCTACTCTTTTTTTTAGCAACAACATGTACCCAAGTGTTCTCCCAGCGTATGCCGGAGCACTGGTATAGGTCGGTTGCTGCGTTTGAGAATGGCGAGCATAACCTTGCATTGGTTTATGTTGATTCTTGTCTTTCCAAGCGGCAAACCAACCCCGATTTCCTTTTGCTCAAAGGGCAAATTCTTTTTGCGATGGATAGTATAGACGCATCGTGGGAACTCTTTGCAAAAGCCGATGAGAACCGTAAGGGATTTGGTGCTTTGTGGCTAGCTAAGGTTGAGGCAATAAAAGGCAATGCCGTTACTGCCACCGCTTTTCTGGAGCAGCACCTTTTATCGGCTTATAGAATAAGCGAGAGTGCCATTGTAACCGATAGGGCTTTTGCTCCAATACTTGCCTCGGCTGAGTGGAAAAAGCTGTGGCTAACCGATTGGTACAATAGCGCAGAGCGAACCGAATTTGAAGCCAGTTACCATATTGGCAAGGGAGAGTATGACCTTGCGCTTGATTTACTTAACGAACGGCTTGCCCGAAAGAGCAAGCGCAGCTCCTACTTGGCACTCAGGGCACAGGCCTATTTGGGATTGCAGAGCTACAAAGCTGCTGCTGCCGATATTGCTGCTGCCATTCGCAAAAGCCGAAAAAGACATGAGTATAGGGCGTTATCGGCACAAATACTGCTAGCGCAGGGAAAGGGAAGGCAGGCTATGGAGCAGGCAGAAAAGGCTTTGGAGCTATCGGGAGGCGATCCTAAATACCTTGTTGTTAGGGCAGAGGCAAAGTTGCTACTAGGCGATAAAGAGGGTGCATATTCCGATTTTCAAACCTACCTGACCTATTACCCAAAAGATTTTGGCGTACTTTATAGCTATGCAACGGTTGCCTTTGAGGTGCAGGCATATGTTAGCGCATTAAAGAGCATAAACCCATTAATAGCGCTGCAACCCCGAAATACCGATTATTTAACCCTTAGAGGATCGTGCTACCAAAGGATTGGCAACGCTAAGCTAGCCATTGAGGATTTCTCACGGGTTCTTTCCATTCGTCCGCTAAGCGCAGAGGTGTTAGTTAATCGAGCCAATGCCTACAGTTCTATTGGGGAAAAAGAGAAAGCCTGTTCCGACTTGAAACAGGCTTCCGAATTAGGTCTATTCAAAGCTCAGGAGCTTTTCTATAATCGGTGTAGGCGGTAGGGGTTAGTGGTTTGGTTGGTTTTGTTACATGTGACGAGTTGCCGTGGAAGAGTTTTAGTGTGTGGTGTTTAGTGTTTTGTTAGTCTAAAATCTCTCATCTAACGTCTAACATCTTTCTCTTTTAACCTTTAACCTTTAACCTTTAACCTTTTACATCTCTCATCTAAAGATTTACTCCTTAAAAACTCTTCTCAGCTTGGCCTCAATCTGTTTTGCGTTGGAAGGTTTGGATATCACCTGCAGCTTATCGTTAAGCATATAGAACTTAGGGGTTTCATCAACATGGTAAATCTTTAGCAGCTTGCTGTTGCCATCATCGGGTTCAATGGCGTTTATCCAATTGGCATTGTGCTCCTTTATCACCTTTTCCCAAAGGCTGCGCTCTTCGTCAATGTTTATAGCAATAACCTCAAAGCCCTTGTCCTTGTACTTTTCGTAAACTTTTACTACAAATGGAAGTTCCTCTATGCAATGGGGGCACCACGACGACCAGAACATTATTAGCTTGTACTTTGCACTTACCTTCGATAGCTTAAGCCTGTCCCCTTTCAATGATTGGAACTTAAAATTGGGAGCTGTATCGCCAACCCACAATCCATCGGCAGTTCTTTCCATAGGTGTTATCTCTGGAAAGTTTACCCCATTTAAATAGTGTTCGGTTTGCAGGTAGCCAGAATCATAAAACCCATCTTTTAGGGATTCTCTAAACGTTGTGGCCACTTCATGGCTTATGTCCTTATTAAAAAGTGCGGCTATACCTGCAATAAAGGCGCTATCCTGTTGTTCCTTATCCAGATTGTCGTTCATTAAAAGCTCTGCGTATCCCCATAGTCGGGAAAGGAGGCTAGCAGTTGAAGTTAGCCTATTATCGGTTAAATCGATATTATCCCACCACTGTTGTAGCTTGGTTGCTTTGGCTTGGGAATTATCTAGAATTGGAGGGGTAACTGGTGTTACATCAAGAAAAATAAGCTTTGAAGCAAGTAAACTTCTGTTGGCCGATGCTAGTGTTTTAACCTCTTCGGCATAGGTGTTTTCAACCCTATACTTTTCGGCTGAGAGCACTGAGTGAAACATGCTACCCTCCGAGTAAAAATCCAGTAGTGAGTTAATGTGCCATGTTTGCTGCTTGTAGCGCTTTTTCTGTTTCACAAAAGCTTGGAATACCTTGTTCTCCTCCGATTCTATTACCTTTAGGCTGTCTTCGGGTGCAAAAACAACGGTTTTAACCTTTACGGAGGGTTCATTGGCAATAAGAATATCGAATGCGGCATTTTTACCTACAACTACTTTGTAAACGCCCTCTTGGTGGTATTGTGGTAGGCTAAAAAAGAACTCACCTTGTGATTTTTGCCAAGAAGAATCAACAAAAACGGTTTTTTCTCCATGGTAAATGTAAAGTTTGGCCAGAGGGGAGAAGCTCTGTTCCACAGTGATATGAATATTTGTTTGGGCCAATAGGCTATGTGATGCCCAGGTAAGTATTAGCAGGAGTATGGATGCTTTAGTTTTCATATACGGATTTTTTACTTTTCAAGGTATTTCCAAATCTTATCTTTTAGTTCCAGAGGATTAAACGGTTTAAGCACATAATCGTTCATTCCTATGTCGAAAAGTTTTTTTTGCACATCTTGCATTGCCGATGCAGTTAGGGCTACAATAGGCGTTTTGCGGCGCTTGTTATCGGTTAAGCCGCGTATTTTTTCTGTTGCCACATAGCCATCCATAACGGGCATTTCCAAATCCATTAGAATAAGGTCGTAGGTTGATTTGCTGTGTAAATCCAGGGCAACTTGTCCGTTCTCGGCATGGTCCACTTTTAGTCCCCACTTGGTTAGGAATTTTTCGGCAATAATCTTATTAATCTCATTATCCTCAACTAGCAGTATTCGGTGTGCTTTAGAGAAGTCTTTGGCTACTTGCTGTACTTCGGGTTGTGCATTGTCCTGCGTGTCGTGCTTCACCCTAAAGGTAAGGCTAAAAAAGAACTTGCTACCAGCGTTGGGCTGACTCTCAACCTGTATGCTGCCGCCTTGCAGCATAACTAATCTTTGCGAAATGGCTAAGCCGAGGCCTGTTCCTCCAAATTTCCTGGAGGTATCGCGGTGTGCCTGCGTAAACTCTTGGAATATGTAGCTCTGGCGTTCTTTGGAAATTCCTATTCCTGTATCGGTAACCGAGAAGAAGATAGTTGCGGTTGATTTTGTTCTTTTCACAAGCTTCAAGCGGAGGGCTACCTCTCCCGAATCGGTGAACTTTATGGCGTTACCAATAAGGTTGGTTATAACTTGGTTAAGCCTAACTCTGTCGCCAACAATAAGGTTTGGTACATCGGGTTCAATCTCGGCGCGTACACCAATACCTTTTTGCGTAGCAATGCTCCTAAAGCTATTAATAAGGTTTACGGCCAGCTGTTTAACGTTAAACTCCTCCTTTATTAGCTCCACCTTTCCTGCCTCAATCTTGCTAAAGTCAAGGATATCGTTTAGGAGGGTAAGCAGGTTTTCGGCCGAGAACTTTAGTGTATGTAGATTCTCCGTTTGCTCTGGCTTGGGATCTTCCTGTAGCAGTATGTTGGCCATTCCAATAACCGCATTCATTGGCGTTCTAATCTCGTGGCTCATGGTGAACAGGAACTGCTCCTTTGTTTTACTTGCCTCCTCGGCTTGTTCCTTTGCCCTAATAAGCTCAATTTCTTGCTGCTTGCGGTCGGTAATGTCAACCATCACACCCATATATCGCGATAGCTTCCCGTTGCTAAAAATGGCATTTATGTGGGTTAGGGCAGGGAATAACCTGCCGTTGCTACACTTGGCGTCGAGTTCCATGATGGGCAAGTCACTTTGCCCTTTGCATACCGAGAGCGTGGTAACCAGCTTCTTCTTGTGTGCTGTATCAAATAGTTCCTCTATTTTTATGCCTTCGGTTAGCTGTTTTTGGTTGTAGCCTAGCGACTTGAGTAGGTAGTTGTTGGCAAAAGTAATGTTGCGTCCTGCATTGGCCTCAAACACCATTTCGGGCAACAGCTCCGATAGCTGGCGAAAACGCTGCTCCGATACCTTTATTGTATCCTCGGCCAGCTTACGTTCGTAACCAGATGATATGATGTAGCAAACGCTCTGTAGCAGTTCCTTGTCGCCATCGGTTATTGTTTTGCTATATGAGTCGAATGTGAAGCCGATAAACCCAAATCGGTGGTTTCCCCCAATTAGTGGGTAGATGTAGCTGCTTTCATTGGTTTCTGTGTTGGAGCTAAGCTTAAGTAGATTCTGAAGCAGGGTATTGTTGTGGTGCGAGAAAAGCCCAGTGGGTTCAACCCCTTTGCTTGATGTGGGGTAGGTTACCACTTTGGGGAGCTTTAGTGTTTTTTTGCTCCTGTTCCATTCAACCTTAAGTTTGGTAGATATGCCACCAAGGAGATCCTCGTATAGAAATACACTTTTTATTCCAGTGTATGTTCCAATAAGGTTAAGGGTTTGCGATATTTTCTCCTGAAAGTTGGATAGGCTATTAAAGGTGTACGATATATCGGATATGATTTTTTGCCGCTCTAGGCTTCGGGCAATGTGGTACTCTGCTAGCTTGCGTTGGGTAATATCGCTCATCACAACCAGCATACACTCGGTGTCCCTTATGTTAACAGTTTCGGCAGAGAATAGGCATGTTATTGGATCTTTCCCTTTGGGGTTAATCTTTACCTCTATGTCGGTTAGCTTCCCTTTGTTTCTTACCTCCTTAATAAGAGCCTCTCTGTCCCCAATGTTCTCGAATATTCCCAAATCGGCCGATGTTTTACCAATAATATCGGAGTACTGAAGCCCTGTTGCATTAGTAAACGCTTCGTTAACATCAATGTATAAGCCCTGCTCTAGGGTGCTTATGGTCATCATTACGGAGCTGGACTGAAAAGCTTTGGAGAACTTCTCTTCCGATAGCCGCACTTCCCTCTCGGCCTCAATGCGTTCCGATATATCCTGCGAAATGGCGTAAACAACGTTTTGGTTACTCCACTTTCCTTTAACAAACCGTATCTCAACGGGTATATACCTTTTTTTTGATGTGGATATAGATGTGGTTATGGTTTCTCTGGATCCCTCAAAGGCCATTTTTATTAGCTGGTTAACCAGTGGGCGGTCTTTATCGTGGCATAGTGAGGGGAACGATTTTAGCATCATCTCATGCTCCAGAAATCCAAGCCTGCTAATTACCGAGTTATTGGCATGTATTATATTCCCGTTAGGGTTTAAAATGCAAATTAGATCCTCCAGATTATTTACAAGGGTTCTAAAGTTTTGCTCCTCTTCGGTAAGCTTCTCTTCGGCTTCTTTTTGCGATGTGATATCGTAGCAGGAGTCTAGAAGGGCGGGTTTGCCGTTCCACTCTATTACCGATACGTTGGACTTTAGCCAGCGGGTTTCCCCTTCAAAGGTAGATATTCTAAAGGTGTAGGAGTTCGATCGCTTTTGTGTTATTTCGGCAAAGCTGTTTTGGAACAGTAACCTTATGAGCTTACGATCCTTGGGGTGTACCAAATCTAAATAGTTGAGCTGCGCTATTGCCGAGGGCGAATAGCCAAACAGAGACGAGAATTGCTTATTCTGGTAAACAACCTTAAAATCTTGAATTACGCAGATACCTCCAACGTTCTTCTCAATTAGGCTTTTATGCGTAAGTAGTTCCCTTTTTAATCGTTCATTCTCTGCCTTTAAGCGGATAATCTCTTCGGTAGAATCCATTTACTGCACGCGCAACTTTTAATTCGAACTAGAGCTAAAAGTATGAAAAAAATGGCAATAAGCAAGTGGTTATAGGCCATGGCTCCTTAGCTCTAAGCAGGGTAAATTGCAACGTGTAGGACAAAATGACACTTATATTTAGCTTTAAGTGTCATATTGACGCAATTTATGGATTGGCATTCGAATTGAAATATGCTTACCGGAACCAGTTAAGTAGGTTTCTAAAAATTGTGGATGTTTAACTAAAATATTTGGAGGATTAAGCCATGTTACCAACAATTAAACGTAAATCGATGTTCCCAACCTTTGCCGATGAGCTTTTCAGCGATTTCTTTAACCCACGCTTTTTCGATGGGCTTGAGAAGGGAACAATGCCAGCAGTAAATGTTTACGAAGGCAAGGATGAGTTTACCATTGAGGTTGCTGCTCCTGGTTTAGAAAAGAAGGATTTCCAAATCAACCTAAACAACAATGTTTTGGAGATTTCTAGCAGCAAAGAGGCAAAGAGCGAGTACAAGGAGGAGAATGTTATGCGTCGTGAGTTTAGCTACACCTCGTTTAAGCGCTCGTTTACTCTTCCCGATTCGGCTAATACCGAGGGAATTAAAGCAACCTACAAGGATGGAATTCTTGATGTTAAAATCCCTAAAAGGGACGATGCTAAAGAGAAGCCAAGTAGGCAAATAGCCATCTCATAACAGGTATAGCAACTAAAAAAGGCGAGTGGGGTTACTTCCCGCTCGCCTTTTTACTTTGAGCCAGTTTCTCGGCAGCCTTTTTTAGCTTTGGATACTCCTTGCACAGCTCCTTTATACCGCATGCCTCGCAGTTGGGTTTGCGGGCAATGCAAACGTATCGTCCGTGAAGAATTAGCCAGTGATGCGCTATGGGCAGCAGTTCCTGCGGTATATGCTCAACCAGCTGCTTCTCTGTTTCCAGTGGGGTTTTTGCGTTTTGTGTTAACCCAATGCGTCTCGATACCCTAAAAACATGCGTATCTACCGCCAGTGCTGGAGCGTTAAAGGCAACCGATGCCACTACATTGGCAGTTTTGCGTCCTACGCCTGGGAGCTTTTGCAAATCGTCAACCGATTGGGGTACTACGCCATTAAACTCTTCGACCAACTTTTTTGCCATGCCTAATATATTCTTAGCCTTGTTGTTGGGGTAGGAGCACGATTTTATAAGTTCAAAAATATCCTCAACGGTTGCATTGGCAAGAACATCAGGAGTTGGGAATTTTTTAAAAAAGGCAGGAGTAAGCATGTTTACTCTTTTATCGGTGCACTGTGCCGATAGTATGGTGGCAACAATTAGCTCGTAGGGTGATGTGTGGTCAAGCTCTGTTTCGGCAACAGGCATGTTCTCCTTAAAGTAGGCAATAACCTTCTCAAATCGCTCTTTGCGTTGCATGGTAGTTGGTTAAGTGGAAATGATTTTTAGCTATGGCTTAATAGCAATCCTATTTAGCTTATTATTGTTGCAACAATTTTTCTGTTGCCCCCTCTATGCCTAAACTCACAAAGGTAAATGCCTTGCCATGTGCCCAGTGCTAATCGACCGTTGCTAATGGGAATGGTTACGGAAAAGCCAGTTAGTGTGGCTTTTATGTGTGCGGGCATATCGTCCATTCCCTCAGCTGTATGGTTAAACCAAGGGGTGCCTTCGGGCACAAGCTTGTTAAAGAACGTGTTAAGATCCGTTCTAACATCGGGGTCGGCATTCTCATTTATGGTTAATCCTGCCGATGTATGCTTAATAAACAGCGTTAGCTGCCCCAACTGGGGTAGTGGCGGTAGCTGGTGCAAAATTTCGTCGGTAATAAGATGGAAACCTTGTTTGTGCTCCTCTAATACTATATCAACTTGTGTTACCATATCCTAAATAAGTGGGCGAACCTTTTGGTGAACAAAATCAAAGCAGAAGTTCTCAATCTCGTCGCGTAGGTCGGCATAAGCCTTTTTGTGCTCCTTCTCGGGTAGGTTTAGCTTGCTAACATCAGGAAACCCAAAAAAGAACATTTCTGGTGAACCGTTAAATGTTGGAAGCTGCTTGGCTATGTCGTCGCTAAGGCAAATAACGTAGTCAAACTCCTCGCTTGTAAAGGACTCAATGCTTTTGGGTTGATACCTAGATATGTCTATAATGGCCTCCGACATGGCATTTGCCGCCTCCAGATCCAACGGTTCTGGCCATAATCCTGCACTGTTTACGGTGCAATGCCCTTTCCCGTAGTAATTTAACCAGCCTTCGGCCATTTGGGAGCGGCACGCATTATTGTTCGATATTACTAGTATTCGTTTCATTACAATGGTTTTTATGTCTAGGTAGCTCTCTTAATCCGATTGAAAAATAAGGTAACTCTAGCTATTAGGCAACAGGAACAACCTATTTTTTAGCAACAATTCATATCTTGGCACAATTATTTTCCAAGGTAACAGTTTATCAAGCATCAAGTTTAATTATCAACCCCTACATAGCAAATGTTTTTACGTTACTTTTTTTCGCTATTTCTACTACAGGTTCTCTTTGTGGGGAACATTATGGGTCAAAGTAAAGGTGTTATTAAGGGGGCTGTGGCCGACTCATCGGGAAAGGCCATTGAGCTGGCAAATGTGGTTGTGGCAAATACTGTAACGGGCGTAACCACTACTGCCGATGGGCGGTTTTTCCTTGAGCTAGAGCCTGGTGATCACTTACTGGTAGTATCGTGTGTGGGCTACGAGCGTAAAGAGCAGCGGGTTAGGGTTGCTGCAGGTTCTACTGTGGAGGTTAGCTTTATTTTGGAATCGCAAAATCAGCAAATTAATGAGGTTACCGTAACTGGCGAGCAACGGGTTTTTAGCAGCATTGAACGTATCAACATAAAGGATTTTGGTATGGTGCCCAACGTATCGGGCAATTTTGAGTCCATACTTAAGTCTATGCCTGGCGTATCGTCGTCAAATGAGCTCAGCTCTCAGTACTCGGTTAGAGGTGGTAACTTTGACGAAAACTTGGTGTACGTAAACGATGTTGAGATATACCGCCCTTTCCTTGTTCGCTCTGGGCAGCAGGAGGGCATTAGCTTTATAAATCCCGATATGGTTTCGGGGGTAGAGTTCTCGGCTGGAGGGTTTGCCGCGGAGTATGGCGACAAGATGTCATCGGTTCTAAACATAAGGTACAGGCGCCCACAGGAAATTGCATCTAGCATTAGCTTTAGCCTACTTGGCGCAAATGTATTTACCGAGGGGGCTACCAAATCGGGAAAGCTAAGCTGGTTGGCTGGCTACAGGTACAAAACCAACCAGTATCTTCTAGGAACGCTTGATGAGAAGGGAGAGTACCGTCCCAGCTTCTCCGATTTTCAAACCAATATTACCTATAAGATAACTCCAAGGCTAACAGTGGCCTTTTTGGGCAACTACTCATTAAACAGCTACAAGTTTGTTCCCACGGTTAGGGAAACCCGTTTTGGTACGTTTCAGAATGCTTTGCAGCTAAAAGTTTACTACGAGGGACAAGAGGTTAACCGTTTTGAATCCTCGCAGGGTGCCCTTTCCTTTGAGTATCGCCCATTGGATGCGTTAACGCTAAAGGTAATTGCTAGCGGTTTTACCACTTTGGAGAGCGAAACATTCGATGTGCTTGGACAATACCTTTTAAATGAGCTCGATAATACTTTGGGTTCATCAACCTATGGCGATAGCCTCATAAATGTTGGCATTGGCGGATTCCTAAATCACGCCCGAAACTACTTAACGGCCAATGTGGGAACTGTGGAGCATCTGGGCTCGTTTATTACCGATGGGAACGCACTAAAATGGGGCATTGGCTACCGATTTGAGCAAATAGACGATGAGCTTAGCGAGTGGGAGCTAATAGACTCATCGGGCTATGCAACGCCCTATAATGGCGAGAACTTGGAACTTAGCTATGCTCTACGAGGAAATAACTCCTTACAATCTACCCGTTTCTTTGGCTTTGTTCAGGAATCTGTTCCTTTTAATATGTGGGGTATTGCCTTTACTGCCACAGCAGGGTTGCGATTCTCGCATTGGAGCTACAACAACCAGTTTTTGCTAAGCCCAAGGGCATCCATATCGGCAAAGCCCGAGGGAACAAAGCTAGCGTTTCACCTATCGGGAGGTGCATACAACCAGGCGCCGTTCTATAAGGAGCTGCGTAATAGCTTAGGTAAGCTAAACCCCAATTTGCGAGCACAAAAATCGGCTCATCTGGTTTTTGGTACCGAGTACCGCTTTAGCGCATGGGATAGGCCGTTCCGCTTATCAACGGAGATGTACTACAAGTGGCTAACCGATATTGTCCCCTATAAGGTAGATAATGTGCGCATAAGGTATGCTGCCGAGAATCTAGCTCAAGGGTATGCCATGGGGATTGACCTTAAGCTTAATGGTGAGTTTGTACCCGGGGCGGAGTCTTGGGCCAGCGTTTCCGTTATGCGAACCGAAGAGGATATATTAACCGATAGCTATTCTGATGCAAACGGAAATAGCGTTTACCCTGGTTACTACCCACGTCCTACCGATCAGCGTGTAAATATGGCTCTGTTCTTTCAGGATTACCTGCCGGGTAACAAAACGTTTAAGGTTCACCTAAGTGGCTACTACGGTACTGGCTTGCCCTTTAATATCCCTAAGCTGGAGAGGTACGATTTGGTATCGCGGATGCCTGCCTATAAGCGCGTAGATATAGGTTTTACCAAAATCCTGAAGGGCGAAAATGGCATAGGATGGTCTAAGCTTACTGGTGCTGAATGGCTAAAAGAGCTATCTGTAAACGTAGAGGTCTTTAATCTGTTGCAAATAAGCAACACCGTTTCCTATTTGTGGGTTGAGACTGTTGGGAATCAATCGGAGCAATCGGGCTTGGTTGCAGTACCTAACTTTTTAACATCGAGAAGAGTGAACTTTAGCTTAACGGCAAAATTTTAACTTCTATCCTCATTTACAGTTCGTAACAACTTATTGTGGCTGCCGTTTATTAATTAATACTTATTAGGATAAAATTTAGAATAATTTGGGATGATCCTGATCGAAACGTTGCAGAACCTTTGAGATTACCGCCTCCCGAAGAAACTTCGACTTATTTTTTATTCTATACCGCTTACAATAAATATCAATAGCCTCCATTTCGCTGGTATTGAATAGCACTTCCTTTCTATGTACCCGTTTTAACTTATCGTTATTAAAACCTGGTCGTGTATATGCCGATTTTGCCAAAGCCTACAAAATTTGGATTTTCCACAAAGAAAACGGTTTGTAGAATACAAAAGAATTATTTGCGAGCCAAAGAGATTAACAAAAATCAAAAAGTTTTTAACAATTTGATAAACGAAGGCACTAATAGCACCTCCTAACAGCATGATATTTTGTCAGTTCTCCTTTTTTTCTTATTTTTCATCAACACTATGCTTTTTTTGGCCTATGAATACAAAAAGTAAGCAAAAAGATGTTGGACTAAGCTCTAACACATATTCTAATGGCGATTCCAATATTTCAATACTCAGCATAAAGCGTCCTGCCGCTATTTTTGAGGTGAGAGCAGCTAAACGGTCTAACCTATCTGGGGTGTTCCCCTTAGTAGAGAATGCTGCTTTTGAGGCTATTACCAGCAAGTACTCTCTTTGTAGCTGTACCTCCAATTTCTGGAACTTTGTTGATAGGAAAACGGCGCAAGGCGATTTTGCCACATCGCATAATTATATAGTTAACGATTTTGTTTTCATCGATTTGGATATTTCTCCTCTCGGGAACAATAGGTACCTACTACTTTGCACCGAGAGGCATGGCGCTGCAAGCGATACCGAAACGGCCAGCCACATGAAATTCTTAACCCTTTTTAGCGAGGGTTACTGGATTTGGGATATCGAAAAGGGAATTATAGAGCCCGATGCTACAGTTAAGGAGGCGCTAAAGGGTTCTGTATTTAAGTTTGATGGGAAGAATACCGAACTGTTTAGTATTATTCATGCCAATGATAGGAAGCAGCTTGGCGCTTCAATTAAGCGCTTAGTAAAGGGCGAGGCCGATAGGTGCGAAATAGAGTTTAGGGTAATGATTAATACATCCCAATGGCAATGGCGACTAGGTCGCTGGGCGGTATCGAAAAGGAACAAGCAAGGTAAACCCACAGAAATAATTGGCGTTACCCTTGATATAGATGAGAATGTACGGAATAGGCTTTTGTTACACCAATCGGAACACAGGTTGCGCCGCGCGCAATCAATTGCCCGTATTGGAAGCTGGGAGAGCGATCCTAAGCTCCTTAAAGCCTACTGGTCCGACGAGGTTTACCATATTTTGGGCTTTGAGGTGGGTTCTGTTGTGCCATCCATAAAAACTATTTATAAGTACATTCATGCCGATGATTTTGCTAGGCTTAAAGAGCAAATAAGTAGCATTGCAACATCATCACATACAAACAAGTTGGAGTACGATGTTAGGTATAAGGGTATTGATAAGAAACAAAAAATGATACGCTTTACCTTTGAGGCGGTTAGAAACGGTAGTGGTATAGTGGAGATGTGGCAAGGCGTAGTACAGGATGTTACTGCGCTACATAAATATGAGAGCAGCTTAAAGCAGGAGCGCGACAACCTAACCAACCTAATAAATAGTATCCCCGCCATTGTACTGGCAACAAATGCTAAGGGCGAAATTGTTTTTTGGAATAGGAGCGGAGAGGTAATTACTGGTTATACCGAGAGCGATGCCCAGCAAAGCACCACTCTATTTGCATCTTTATTTCCCGATAGCACCACTCGCCGCGAAATGAAACGATTCCTAAAGGAGTCGGCCAGCGCCTCAATATCGTGGGAAAACCAAATTACTACGGCAGCGGGCGAGCATCGGCATATTTTATGGGCAACCGTAAGCGATTTTGTGAAGATGGATGGTTGGGATGCCATAGCGATGGGGTACGATATTACAACACGCAAGCAAGCCGAGTCTATGCAGGAGCTTAACAGAAAAAAGCTAGAAGCTCTTTCCGAAACAGCAATAGACTTTGTGGGTATGCCAGTTAACGAGAGTATTTATCACTATGTTGGAACAAGATTGGAGAAGTTCTTTCCTGTGCCAACATATATTGTTTTTTCTTTTGATTCCCATACCGATTTTGTAAGCATAGAAGGTATTTATGGAGTTAGTCCCGATGTTTGGAGTAGGGTGCTGAGCATTCTTGGGTGGAATCCTATAGGACGACGGTTCCCTATACCCCAAAGCTCATTGGAGGCACACCTTAAGGGAAAAATTGTGCGGGTTGAGGCAAATCTGTACGATTTTTCTGATGGCGTTCTTTCTGTGGGTGCATCAAAAGAGCTGGAGCGATTGCTTGATGCGAGCAGAATATTTACCATTGGAATGATTAAGCACGATCATCTTTATGGGGGTGTGGCTGTATTGGCCAATGATGATTGCACTGCAATGGACTTCTCGCTAATGGAGGGGCTTGTTAGCCAAGCCTCTGTGGCGCTTTACCGACAGGAGTTAGAAAATCAGCTTATTGATGCTAAGAATAGAGCGGAGCAGTCGGATAGGCTAAAGTCAGCTTTTCTTGCTAATATGAGTCACGAGATACGTACGCCAATGAATGCCATTCTGGGCTTCTCGCAGCTACTAGCCATGCCTAATCTAAACGATGAGAAGCGCCAGGTTTACACCGAGATAATTAACAACAAAGGCAATATACTTATTAAGCTTATTAACGATATTATTGATGCCTCTAAGGTAGAGGCTGGTCAGCTAACGGTTGTACTTAATCCTTTCAACCTAAATAAGCTGCTGGCAAATATTAACCTGTTCTACCAAAAGGAAAAGGTATTCCAGAATAGGGAGAATGTAGATGTTCGGTTGTCTATTCCTAACGAGGAGGGTGCCTTGGAATTTTTATCGGATGAGGGGCGCATAGAGCAGGTGTTTACAAATCTAATCTCCAATGCGCTAAAGTTTACCGAGCGTGGCTACATTGAGTTTGGTTATCTGCTTGATGCATCGCATATAAAGTTTTTTGTAAAGGATACTGGGGTTGGCATTCCTGCCGATATGCAACAGGTTATTTTCGATAGGTTCCGTCAGGTAGATTCCGAATCCACTAAGAAGTTTGGGGGAACAGGACTTGGTTTGGCCATATCAAAAGCAATTGTAAACCTTTTGGGTGGTAGCATTTGGGTTGAATCTGAGTCTGGAGTGGGTTCTACCTTCTACTTTACTATACCTTACAACTCAAGTACGCTTCAAAAAACGGAACCGCTACCCGAAGCTGAGATGGTGGAGGATGTACTGCCCGATTGGAAAAACAGGGTGGTTCTAATTGCCGAAGACGAGGAGGTTAACTATATCCTTCTTAGCGAGCTGCTAACTCCTACAGGAGTTACGCTACTATGGGCAAAGGATGGAGCGCAAGCGGTTGAGCTAATTAAGAAACTTAAACGGGTTGACCTAATTCTAATGGATATTAAGATGCCCGTAATGAATGGTTATGCGGCTACACTAGAGATTAGGCAGGTAAATCCCGATATCCCCATTATTGCCCAAACCGCCTATGCGTTTAGCAACGATAAGCAAAAGGCAGAGGCCGCAGGCTGTAACGATTACATCACTAAACCTATATCGAGTAATGAGCTAATTGCCAAAATGAGTAGGTTTATTGGCGATTAGCATCAAAATAAAAAGAGGGTATCCAGAAAATGGATACCCTCTTTTGTATTATGTTTTACGTTTAGTTTACAGGATCGTAACCTAGCGTTTTCCCTTTTTGTGTGGCAGGTATGCCCCTGTCCATCCATTCTGGCATTGGAGCATCCTTGAGGTAGTAATCAAAGAACTGCTGCATTCTAATGGTCCAGTCCACTCTGTTGGCACGGCGAACAAGGTTGTGCGCATCGTCATTGTAGTTAACCATCCAAACTTGCTTGTTCAACCTACGTAGCGCAAGGAAATACTCAATTCCTTGGTACCAGGGTACTGCCTCATCGGCATCATCGTGGCGAATAAGCAGAGGTGTGTTAACCCTAGGAGCAAAGAATAGTGGTGAGTTCTCAATGTAATGTAGTGGGCGCTCCCACAATGAGGCTCCAATGCGGCTTTGTGTGCGCTCGTACTGGAACATCCTTGATAGTCCGCTTCCCCAGCGAATACCGCCATAGGCACTGGTCATGTTGCTTACAGGTGCACCTGCCGATGCTGCCTTAAACAAATCGGTTTGGGTTACAAGGTAGGCAATTTGGTATCCGCCCCAGCTTTGACCCTGAACGCCTATGCGTTGTACATCGGCAAATCCACGATTAACCATGGCCATAGTTCCTGATATGATGGCATCGTATGCGCTGCGGCCAGGTAAACCCTCGGTGTACTTAATGTCGGGCATAAATACCAAATAATCATTGCTTGTGTAGAATGTTGGGCATATTACAGAGCGCCCAGGTGCTGGAACGTAATGCCTATGTAGGTTATCGGTATGCCTTTCGTAGAAGTAAACCATCATGGGGTACTTCTTGCTTGAGTCAAAATTTTCTGGCTTGTAGAGGAGACCTTGAATGGTGTCTCTATTAAAATCGACCCAGCTAACCAGTTCTACCGATCCCCATAGGTATTTATCCATTTGTGGGTTGGCATTGCTTAATTTGGTAGGTGAGGCAAAGTCTAGTTTGCTATACCATAAATCGCCATACTCTGTAAACGATTGGCGCGTAAAAATTATTTGCTCTGCGTTACGTGCTTTAGCCTCAAGGTTGTACATGTAGCTACCCTCTGCAAGTTGTATGGGAAGTGATTTAAAGCTTGGGTTTAGCTGAGCAAATCCAGCATCTTTTGTTGTATTGTTGAAAGTGGTAAGCAGAAGTGGTTCTTTAGAACTAATGAATTGAGCTTCAGGATCGGTGCGCTCAACACGGTAAGTTATGTTTTTCTCTTTTCCTGCGGTGATGCGTTTAGGTGCATTTTTCCCAGTTGCATCAAGTAGCCATATGTCGTGCTGTTCGTAAGCAAGGAATTGGGTTCCATTCTCTAGCCATCCGGCCATTCCGTATGGATATGGTTCGCTGGGTACATCGTTTAGCACATCGGAAAAATTAGAACCTTGTAATGTGCAAGTTAAGCATTGGGTTTTACCATCCTTTACGGTGTAGGAGTACCAGTTGCTATCGGATGGTTGGTAAAACGCCATATGGTTTGCTTCGGGTGATAGGCTAACGTATCGGCCAGTTCCCTTAATGGCTAGCTTCTTTTCCCCTGTTTTGATGTTCACAATGTAATAATCCGATGCCGATGGGTAGTCCCATGTCATTGCATACATGTATGGAGAGTCATCAACCCCAAGAGCGTATAGCGCATCGCCATTATTTACTAGCCTAACCTCATCCATTTTTTTATTGGCAAGCTGGATAACGCTTTTATCTTTGGAGTGGTAAACAGCTAGGAACGATTGCTCCTGAAGCTTTTTAAGCATCACTTTTTGCTGAGTTTGGAGAAGTGTATCGGTGTAGCTCCATAGGTCGAACACTGCTTTCTCGTCGTCGGTAAGCGTATCTTTAGGTTCTTCTACTGGCCTTGGCATGGTAAAAAAGTAGAGCTTGTCGGCTTTCTTTGAGTAGAATGGCGACGTGTAGCTGCTAACCACCCAGTTTGAAGGAATGCCCTTTGTATTGGCAGTAATGGTTTTCTCTGCAGTGTAACTTTTAGGGTTTATGGTGTATAGGTCATAGATTTTTACTTTTCCAGTATCAGCGCTAAAAAGGAAAGCCGCATTCTCGCCATTCTCGTCAACAACTAGCTTGTTAATATTGCCCTTTTGCTGTAATGCAATTGTATTGCTCTTGGTTTGGGTATTGAATACATTAACAACAGCATGTTTAAGCGAGTCTTGCGTTTCGGTTGTGTAAAGCACTAGTTTGCCGTTGCGGGAGATTGTGTAATCGCTAACATCGTTGTAAGTGAACACCTCGCCAGTAATGGGGTTAAGAATTACCAGCGAGCTTTGGTTGCCATTTTTCTTTTTCGATGCTGCGGCTTTCTTTGAGGAGGGCTTCTTCTCCTCTGTAGTTTTGGTGGTATCGCTCTCCGTTTTTTTCTCTTCTGGCTTACTCATTAGAATGGCAATCCAATCCCCTTGCAAATCGCCTACTTTGTACGATTTAACCTTAGGATAACCGTATGTTTTGGCATCGTTAAAAACGTAAACAGCCAAGGAATCCTTGGGCATATCGTCCCTTTTCTTTTTGGCAAGTTTTGCTTTTCTAACATCAGCTTTAGATGGTTTTACCTCAAAAACTAAGAAGTTGCTATTTGCAGATATCGAAGCTTGAGTTCCTCTCTCAAAGGAGGTTTGGGTTTCTTGCTCAATGTTTTCTAACCAAAGAGTGCAATCGCCATCTTGTGGGTTAATCTGATAGGTAACCCATTTGCCATCGGCAGAAATAATGGGCTTTACCACATTTTTCCAATCATCGTAAACGCTGTGTGTTAGGGGCACCTTTGCATCTTGCCCAATCCCATTAAAACCAGCAATTAGCAGCAACGCCACTATAATTTGAAATCGCTTCATTGGTGTTGTATTTAAAAAATCAGTAAATGAAATGGAGAGAAATCCACCTTTCTCTTAAACAAAGTTTGATGCCCTTTCCCTTATAAAGCTTAATAGGGAAAGAGCATATGGTAAGCTTTATAATGCTAACTTTTCTGCTTCCACATAAAAAAACTCGCCCTAGTGGTTGCTAGGGCGAGCTATGGTATGTGCTAAAAATAAGCTATTTCTTTGAGTCGGGATGTAGCAGCTTTTCGCCAGTATCCTTAACTACGGTCTCTTTCCATTCCTCGTTGTAGCCTGGGTAGCTAGGCGAAGCAGGGTAACCCCAAGGATTGCGAATGAATTTGCCATCCCTTTCCTGTTTTACGTTACCATCCAAATACTTAACAAGGAGGAAGTTGCTAAGCTCGTTCCAACGAGCAACGGTTGTGTTTGCGGTATTAACCGAGTAATCGGTTAGGAATTGTACTGCTAGCTCGGGATTGGTTTCCCATAGCTTTTGTGCAGCAGCATCAATGGCTGGTGTGTAGGCAGCAAACTTAGTCTCAAGTTCGCTTTGAACCTTTTTTACATCGGGCATAACCCTGCTGTAGAAAAGGTAAGCAAAGTGCGCTACGCGGTTAAAGGCCCAGAATCCTGATGATGGTGAGTAGGTAAGCATATCGCCATTGCCTTCGGCAAGGGTTTCGGGAACGCGGTTTATAGCACAGTAAATGGGCATGTAAACGGTGGTTGACGCATCATCAACACCAAACCAAAAAATACCACCAATAGGATTTGGTAGCCAGCTACGCATTTGTGCTATAAAGGAGAAACCTGTTTGCTGGGTGACCGTTGCGCGCTCGTTAAAGTAGGTTTTACCCTGATAATCCCAGGTTAGGGTACGCCAACGATATGGGAGGCCAAATGGACCTGCGCCAGCATCTTGGCTCATGTCAAGTTCAGTACCCTGAAGGTAGTTGCGCTTAAAGCTCATTAAATCCTGTGGTGTAAGCTTACGGTCGGGTTTAATGTAAAGCGGCATGCGGTTTTTCAAGTCGATTCCCTTTGCGTAATCCCAATACTTGGCCATGTCGCTATTTACGCTGTTAAACATGGTCCAAACGCGCATTTCGCAGAAACGGGCAGCATCAAAGCTAAGCGGAGCATAGGTATCGCTAAAGCTGAATTCAGAATCGGCTCCTTCAAAGTACTTTTGGGTACGAGCAAAGGAGATAACATCGTGAGAATAAACCACCTCAACCTCTGGGTTATTTATTTGGTCAAGGTTCTTGCTACTTATGGAGTTCTTTTCCGATTCAAGAGGGAAGGTGGTGATGCGCGCATGGTTAGCGTGCGATGAGATGTAACCATCGGGAATGCGAATGGCAACCCACACGGCACCCTTGTTGGCATTGTACATCTGCTTGGTTTTCTTATCCTTCTTTAGGTCGGTACCTTTGCCAATAAGTTCCATGATCCAAACCTCGTTGGGGTCGCCAATGGAAAATGACTCACCAGTGCTTGCGTAGCCGTACTTCTCAACTAGTTCGGCAATTACCTTAATGGCCTCGCGAGCCGTTTTGGAACGCTGAAGCGCAAGGAACATAAGGCTGCCGTAGTCAACAATGCCCGTTGAGTCGAAAAGTTCTGAGCGGCCATCAAAGGTGGTTTCGCCAATGGCGACCTGATACTCATTCATAAAACCAATAACCTGATAGGTTTCTGGAGCCTGAGGGATTTGTCCCAGCGGTTTTGCCGTTCCGCGGTCGTATAGGGTAACCATTGTGCCAGCAGGCCATGTTCCCCTTGGGCGAAAGTAGAGCTCACCGTAGCGGATATGCGAATCGGCTGCGTACGAAACCATGGTTGACCCATCGGCCGACGCACCCTTGGTTACAAGGTAATTTGTACATGCAATTCCCTGCTGCGCCAATGCAAGCAAGAGGGAGAGTGCCAGTAGTGCAAAGATTTTTCTCATTACTATTTGGTTTTTGTTGATGTTCAACATTTATAACTGCTGTAACATGGTACTTAGTTAATGGGTACCGTCACAAAAATAGCAAAATTGTATTCGGTTGTTAGGTTTTATAATCAACATGGGGTATCAATAAATTTGATTATTGACCTAGCCGTTTCACAATCTTCGTTAACTTTGATATCCTTTTTCAAAAATCGATTAATCATGCTAAAAACATTTAAACTACTTTTTGTCCTTTGCGTAGTTGCCGTAATGGGTAGCAATGCTCTTGGGCAAACTCGTTACTGGGTTTTCTTTACCGATAAGAAAGGGGTAACGTTGGACTCAGCCAGCTTTTGCAACCAGTTCTGGGCAATAAACGGAGCCGAAGAGACCGATTATCCTGTTAGTGACCAGTATATTAGTGCCGTTAGCGCCATAGCTAAAAGCACTGGGCACACCACCCGTTGGTTTAATGCAGTGGCTGTTGAGGCCAACTCGCGCCAGCTAAAGCAAATAGCAAAGCTGCCCTTTGTTAAGGATGTTAAGCCAACCGAAGGATACTTTAGCGTAGCCAACCATAGCGCTAGCATTATGAGCAACGATGAGATTGTTCTGGACTTAGCCTCTCGTCAGACCGAGCGCATGGGCGGACGCTATTTTAGGGACTCTTCCATTACAGGAAAAGGTGTGCGTATTGCCATTTTCGATGGGGGATTTCCGGGGGTTGACAAGCATGAGGCCTTTGAGCATATCCGTAAAGAGAACCGCATTATTGCCACCTACGATTTTACCAAGAACAAAACCAATGTGTACCATAGCAATAACCACGGAACCAATGTAATGTCGTGTATTGGCGGTATGTACGGCGATGTACCCCTTGGGCTTGCTCCCGATGCCGAGTTTCTACTTGCCATTACGGAGATTGCCAAGGAGCCATTCTCTGAGGAGGAAAACTGGCTTGCTGCTGTTGAGTGGGCACATAGGAACGGTGCTAAAATTATTAACTCATCGCTAGGATACACCTACCATCGCTACTTCACAAATCAAATGGATGGGCGTACCAGTCTTGTGGCAAGAGCTGCGCTGCTTGCCGCCAGAAAGGGGATGCTTGTGGTTAACGCAGCGGGTAATGAGGGGACAGATGAGTGGCGAGCTATTGGCACGCCTGCCGATGCCGATTCAATCCTAACCATTGGTGGTGTTTCGCCCGATACCCATTTGCATATTGATTTCTCATCGTATGGGCCAACTGCCGATGGACGGCGTAAACCCAATGTTAGTGCATTTGGTAAAGCTGTTGTTGCGAAGCCTACAGGTGGATATAACACTGCGTTTGGAACCTCTTTTGCATCACCTTTGGTAGCAGGATTTGTAGCCTGCGCTTGGCAGCTTAACCCCGATATGACCAATATGGAGCTACTTGAGGCCATACAGCAATCGGCCGATCTTTACCCATACTTCGACTATGCACATGGCTACGGTGTTCCTCAGGCAGGCTACTTTATTAATGGCCCAACAAATTACGCTCAGAGCTTTGAATTATACGAGTACGATACTTATTACCTTGTATGCGTTCCCAACAAAACGGTCGATTTAATTTCGGGGTACAATACATCTGTAATGTTTTACAGTATAGTAAACCCCGAGGGGTTAATTACGGAGTATAGCGCAGTTAGGGTTTACTCGCCCAATGCTCTTAGGATATATAAAGAATCGCTTAGCAAGGGCAATAAGCTTTATATCCATTACCTAGGTTACACCGGGGAGTATGAGTTTTAGTGACTTGGAGATTGGCGTTAGTGTCTAGTGTTTCATGTTTCATGTTTCATGTTTCATGTTTCATGTTTCATGTTTCATGTTTCATGTTTCACGTTTCATGTTTCATGTTTCATGTTTCACGTTTCACGTCTCACGTCTCACGTCTTTCTCCTTTAACCTTTAACCTTTAACCTTTAACCTTTAACCTTTAACGTTTCATCGTTTCACCTTAATCCATTACAATGTTACGATACCTTATATCCTTAACAATAGTTGCCCTATCGATAGCGGTGCAAGGGCAAACAAAGCTACTTCCTGTTGAAAAAGATCCAATGACTCAGTTTGAGGAGAGGAAGTGGGGAGCCAATAGGCCTCACTACGGTAAATTTCTTGTTGATTTGGAGTTTGATATTCCGCATAGCGATGCGTCTCGCGACTATCACTTTGGCGCATCGTGGGGGGTGGTTTTTGGGTACACCTATCGCTATAAAGTTGCTAACCCTGTAAATATTGGGGTTGGACTTAACTACAGGTTCCACTGGATGCGGCTAAACCGCAGCGGAATGCTAAAGGTTTACGATAACGCCATTCACGACAAGGTTAGGCTATGCTCCAACGATATAAGGCTAAACCCTTTTATTAGGATAAATCTTTCCTCGCGTAGGGGTAATTACCTGGGCAACTATATAGACTTAGGAGCCTTTGGCGCAGTTAACGTTTGGCGCTCTATAGATGTGTTTGATGAGGTTGATGACGTAAAAAGGCAAATTCGCCTACGTCCCTACAAAATGATAAACAATACGTTCTACGGGGTGTTTGCTACTGTTGGCTTTAACACAACCCGTTTAACCGTTAGCTGGAACTTATCCGATAATGTTGACGATGCCCTAAACATGGCCAAGCTTAACATTGCATATGGAGCTTATTTTTAGTAGTGGTTTATTTAGAATATTCATAAAGCATCACCAGATAATGGTGATGCTTTTTTATTGAAGCCGATACCAATAGTTTCACTCTTTTTGTTCCCGATGCTTACTAAACATAATATTCGTTGTAATGATATTGTTTTTAACTATAAGTATGAATGGGAGGTGAAATATTTTGCTTCAGAGGTGGGTGCGTGGTTTATCCAATTGAAATACAGCAATATAGTTGATTGCGAATATTGCATTTCTGTGTAAAATAGGGTTGTGGTCGTGAGCAGTGTTTTACTTTTAGAAAAACTACGCAACTTTTGGAGAAAACCTTTTTGAAGTTTTCGATTTTTCAATATCTTTGCACCCCGAACGACAAAGAGAGAGGTTCCGTAGCTCAGTTGGATAGAGCAACAGCCTTCTAAGCTGTGGGTCCCGCGTTCGAATCGCGGCGGAATCACAAAAAGCCCTACGTTTAACGTAGGGCTTTTTGTTTTGTGGTAGGCTTGTACTAGCCTTAATAGTATATAAGTCGGCATTTCCCTTTGTTTTCCATCCTTCTATAGGGCTGTTTGCCCCACCTTTTTCAGAAAATCAATATCACCCCAAATTTTATACTCTAATCAACACAAACATTGTTTGATTTGTGTTGACTTTCTTTTTACTTTTATTTCTGTTTATTTAAAAAGGTATATTGCTAAACACAATAGAAGATGCAGATACTAAAAGTAGGTAGTAGAGGCAATGATGTGAGGCTATGGCAGCAATTTCTTAACATTAAGGGATTTGATGCTGGTACTGCCGATGGAATATTTGGATTTAAAACAAGAATGGCTACTGCTGCTTATCAATAGAAAAAAGGGATAGGAGTTGATGGATGCGTAGGAGCCAATACCCTTAAAAAGGCCTATCCCGATGGCTTTCCATCTGCTGCTCCTGTAGCAAGTGCATCTAATAAGAGGGAGTTAGTAGCTCCTATCGATCCTTCACTATTCCCTTCAAGGCCAGATTTTTCACCTATAAGCGAGAGCTCTCGTAATGCTCTTTTTGGTGGCTTCAACTTTACTAAGAACCCCGATGGTTCCGTAACCATATTGGGAAACTGGCAGGCAATAAATATCATTCCAATAGAGATTCCGCAGCTAAAGGGTGTCACAAATCCCTATTCCAGTAAGCCTTTTGGTGGGCGGGTTTACTTTCATCGTAAGGCAAAGGAGCAGCTTGTAGGGCTTTTTAATGAGCTAGAGAAGGAGGGATTACATAAACTGGTGCTAACATGGGGCGGTAGCTTTGTGCCCAGGTTGGTACGTGGTAGCTCTACTCGCCTGAGTAACCACTCCTATGGCACTGCTTTCGATATTAATATGCAGTGGAACGGATTGGGGCAACAGCCTGCACTGGTTGGAGAGCGGGGAACGGTTCGCCAAATTGTGTCCATTGCCAATAGATTCGGATTTTTTTGGGGTGGACATTACAACACCCGTAAGGATGGGATGCACTTTGAAATTGCTAAGCTTTTATAATATAACTAAATATGAGTACAGAGAGAAAAGGGGTTGGGAAGGCAGACCAAGTGGAGCTATCGCTATCGCAGGCAATTCTTTCCCCATTGGATTCAATTTTTCAGGCACAGGTTCATGCAGCGCGATCCTTCATAAACCTGTTGTTACAGGTTGGCTACCCTCACCTTGTTATTGATAAGAATACTGGGCGCCCATCAACAGATCCTGCTGTTAACCCACCCGAAAAGTATAAGCCCTATGAGCTTGAGTTTAACTTTGATCAGGAGAATAATGGTGTTAGTAACAGCTATAAGGTAAAGATACCTGCGCTATCGCTAGTTCCGTTAAACTCATTGGCAATAGATAGTGCCGAGTTTAACTTTGGCCTCAAGGTAAAGAATATAGAACGGTTTCCTCAGATGCAACGCTCGGAGGTATCTACGTTAAGCAATGAGGCCTCTGGGGCAGGAGACGATGACCCAAGGCTAAATCGCAAGTGGTTTCTGGTTGATGAGCCCGTTAGCTTTAAGGGAACAATCTCCTCAAAACCAAGCGCTGCTATGGCAGAACAAACTAGTGAGGCTGTAATTGATATCAACATAAAACTTTCAAAATCACCAGTTCCTGCTGCTCTAGATAATCTTTTAGCAGTGCTTACCAAATCGGTTAGCGTGGAGCCTATTAATCCACCCAAGACCGAATAGTAATTCTAAACTGTTTCATCCTAAAACCTAAAAATATGGCAGATCAAGCACAACAACTAATTCCAGCCGCGGAGTTTCAGGCTCTTCCCCTAGGATATATAGTGGCCGAACCACTGAAAGCGGCAATTATGGCTCAAGCCATTGCGGCTAAAACCACTCAGGATTTTATTAATAATCTTCTAACGGGTGATGCCAATGGACCAAAAACGCCAATTACTGTTGATTTTGAGGCGATGCAAAGCGTTGGTACTGGTGATACCACTACCATTAAAAAGGTGAGTGTAAGCGCTCCGTTACTAGCAATGGTGCCAATACCCCATTTACGCATCGATTCGCTTACTACCCACTTTAAGTACGAGATTTCCAGCGTTGCAAAAAGTTCTGAGGACACCTCAAAGGGAGTGAACATGAACGTGGAAACTGGCTCTGCGCTCTCCTTATGGGCAAAGGGATCAATCACAGGTAGCGTTTCTAGCAAGTCATCATCGGAATCGGTTATGAACCGTAGCGGGGTGTTAGAGATTACGGTTAATGCCAGTGAGGCTCCAATGCCAGAGGGCTTAGCTAAAATCCTTGGAATACTTGCAAATAGTATTACCGTTCAGGAGAGTAAGTAGTTTGAACATCATCGTTCGCTTATAGATTTACATGTAAACTTCCAAGGCATCTTCTGCTTTGGAAGTTTATTTTGGTAACGAATAATATTGAGGAGAAAAAAGTGAAAGGGCGATTTACCATAGAGGAGCTTTCCAATCATTTGGTAAACCAAGTGATTATGGCCGATGCCGATATGCAGCTAAAGCAGGGAGCGGCATGGCGTGAGCTAACAAAGGATACCCCGTTAACGGCAGGAGGAAGTCACCTTAACTTTTTGGGTATGGAGGAGGCCTCTTTAGGATTTGGTGTTGCGCTGCATCGTCCGTTTTGGACGAGGGTAGTGGGGGTATTTGCGCCCAAATTTGCGCAAAAGCACCAGCGCTTATCGCTAGTTTCCACCGCCCAATCGCAATTTAGCGTAACCATAAGGGTAAAGCGCACCATCGCCAATAGTTACGAGAAAGAGGTGGACACCAATTTACCCAACGATTTGAAAGGGAAGAGGGTTGGGGTTTGATGGGAAAATTAGTCGCAAAATGAAAGGAGTGCTAATTTTAGATGGAAGTTACAATGTGTGTTGTATTTATGTGATGTAGGGGAAATTTTTAGAGCATTGGAGTGGAGATATTAAAAATTCTCAGCATTTGACAAAGGTGTCACCCCACTGGTACTTTAAAAACAAGTGTTTTGTGATTAGTGTTTAGTTAGTCTAAAATCTACAGTCTAACGTCTCTCATCTAACATCTAGTTTCTGTCATAAGCACCGTAGGTGCGATATCTTTGTAGAAACGCAGGTATTATTGAATTTAAAGCGCCGTAGGTGCGGCATCTTTATCTGGATTATATGAGAGACGGTAAGAGCTCCATTGGATCATTCTTTATTCTCTTTTAATCTGCCCTTCATTATTTGATTTTTTTTTACCTAAAAATAATATCAGATGGCTAATTCCTATACACAGCTCTATGTCCAAATTATTTTTGCGGTTAAAGGACGAGAAAATCTTATTGCTGAAAGATATCGTGATGAATTAGAAAAATATATGTGTGGAATAATTTCCAAGGGCAAATCAAAAGCATTGGCAATTTATTGTAATCCAGATCATGTGCATATTTTAATTGGATTGAATCCCATGTTATCCGTTTCCGATTTAGTTCGGGATATTAAATCCAATTCTTCTAAGTTTATAAATGGAAAGGGGTGGTTTGCCGGAGAATTTTCTTGGCAAGAAGGCTATGGTGCATTTACCTACTCTAAGTCGCAATTAGATGTTGTGTATAAGTATATTTTAGGTCAAGCGGAGCATCATAAAAGAAGGAGTTTTAAGGAGGAATATCTGGGTTTGTTGCAAAAGTGGGAGGTGGAATATAATGAGATGTATTTGTTCGAATGGGATGATTAATAGATTTGAATTAGGTATTATAGATTTGTGTTTAGTAAAAAACAAAGATGCCGCCCCTCTGGGGCTTAATGGAGCAATCTCATCTGGTGTACTACAAAGATGTCGCCCCGCTGGGGCTATTTAAATACAAGTGTTTTGTGATTGGTGTTTAGTTAGTCTAAAATCTACTCTCTAACGTCTCTCATCTAACATCTAGTTTCTGTCTTTAGCACCGTAGGTGCGACATCTTTGTAGAAACATTGGATGTGTTGATTTTAAAGCGCCGTAGGTGCGGCATCTTTGTTAGTTTTTTAGAGCTACATTTGACGAGTTACTAGTTCCCTTGGAAGGAGGTTTGTGTCTGGTGGTTTCCTGTTTAGTTAGTCTAAAATATACTGTCTAACGTCTTTCATCTAACATCTAGTTTCTGTCATAAGCGCCGTATGTGCGATATCTAAACTTCAGAATAGGATAAGGATGTAGTCCTGCTAGGGTTAACGCACCACTGAATCTCTTTAGGACTTAATTATCGGCAAAATCCCTACCGGCTCTAATCCTTGCGGTGTTACTTTAACTTGAAGGGGAATAACCTCAACCCCAGCATTCATGGCCTTTTGCAGTTTGGTGGCGTAATCGGGGTCAATGGAGGTGGCGGGTCCAAAATCCTTTACATCGGTGCGCTGAATAATGTATAGCATTACTGCTCGCATACCGGATTCCTTAACCTTTACTAGCGTTTCAAGGTGTTTCTGTCCGCGGGTTGTTACTGAGTCGGGGAACAGGGCGCTATCGCCATCCTTTAGGGTAACGTTCTTAACCTCTATAAAGCAGGTTTCCCCGTCCTTCTCTGCGCAGATATCAAAGCGGCTATCGCCGAAGGTTACCTCTCTGTTTACCTTTGTGTATCCTTCTAATCCTGGTATTCTGCTCTCTTTTACCCACTTAAGGGCTGCAATGTTAGGATTGGATGTATTAATACCAACCCAGCTGCCATTTATTAGAATCATCTCCCAAGTGAACCGCGTTTTGCGATTAGGGTCGGTGGCGGGGGAGAGGTAAACCTCAGCACCTTCCTCAATGCAGCTCTTCATGGAGCCAGAGTTGGTGCAGTGTGCGGTTACCGTTTCGCCGTTATCAAGCAAAATGTCGGCTAAAAAACGCTTGTAGCGCTTAATTAGCCGACCGTGTATTAGTTGTGTGGGAAAGTGCATTTTAGGGAGAAAGACGTTAGATGTTAGAGGATAGATGTTAGAGGATAGATTTTAGACGTTAGATAGTAGAGTCTAGTCATTTAACATTTAACGTTTCACATTTCACGACTCACGTTAATTCTCAATTCTAACCTCAAAGGTAACGGGCATAGCCTTTTTGTAAACGGCGCTAACACCACAGTAACGCTCTTCCGATAGGCTAACGGCTTTTTGCAGTTTTTCCATGTCAAGGTTATTGCCCTTAAACTTGTATATAACCTTCATGGCATCGTAGTGTTTTGGGTGCTCCTCGGTTTGGTTGGCCTCAATTTCAATGCTGAAATCGGTAAAGTCAACACGCATTTTCTTAAGTATGCCAACAACATCCATCCCTGTGCAACCAGCTAGAGCAGCCAGCATAAGCTGTTTGGGACGTGGCCCTTGGTTGGTTCCGCCGTTATCCTCTCCTGCATCAATAATTAGCTTATGACCGTTGATTTCGGTTTCGAAACGCATACCCTCTTTCCAATCGGTTTGTAAAGTAATTTTGCTCATGGTTAATGTTTTTGTTAGGTTAACAGCTGGTGTGCAAAAAGGTTTATCTATAAGTTTTTTAGCAAAAACTCCAATCCGTTTAGCTTAATCTCGTATAGTGTTGATAGCAGCATTCCCAGCCGCCCCTTTGGGAATCCCTGTCCCTTCATCCAAACCAAGTAGGGCTCCGGAAGGCTTTTTAGCTTCCATCCCTTGTACTTACCATAGGGCATTTCCATTCGGGCAATATCTAGCAGAATGCTTCTGTCAATTCCACTAAAGTTAACATCTTCCATGCTTAAAGTAAAGGTTTTTTGCGTTGCTCTTTCTTTGCAGAGTGCTGTTTCTTTGTGTCCAATCGTTTTTGCTTAGACGCTTTTGATGGCTTAGTAGCCACCCTTTTCTTTTTGGGCGTAAGGGCTATGGCTAGAAGTAGAATTAGCTTCTCCTCGGCAATCTCCTTGTTTTTTAGCTGCGAACGGGTTTCCTGCGAAACAACCACAATCTCGCCTTCGGCGTTAAGCTTGCTGGCAAGCGCCACAAGCAGAGTTTGCTTCTCCTGTGGGGTTAGAATGGCGGAGGAATCAATGCTAAACCTAAGCTCTGCCTTGGTGTTTACCTTGTTAACGTTTTGTCCTCCAGCACCACCGCTACGCGATGCGCTGAATATAAACTCGGAGCTGATGCTCCTGCTACTCAGGCCATCGGCAATATGAACTGTTGCTACATTAAGAAAAGCGGGCATTGTAGGATGTTTTAGGCGTTTTCTGATTGTTCAGAATCGACCCTAAAGGTAAAGTATTTCTGGGCAAAAAAGCTAAATACAATGGCAATGCCCGTGGTTACAATCTTTGATGGGGTTGGGTACCAAAAGAAAACCTCAACAAAAAGTTTTAGGAACACGTAGTTAATTCCAACGTTGGCCAGAACAACCAGTCCGTACCTAAATAGCTGACGAATACCGCGTAGCTTCGATTCGGTAAAGGTGATGTACTTATTTAGCAGAAAGCCCGTGGGGAAGGTAATGCAGAACGCAATAATAAATGCGGCTATGTGGGGCGATATGGCAACAAAGCCCAAGTCCACAATCTGTTTCTGCAGTATGAAGTTGTAGCTAATAAAGTAGAGGAAAATATCGAATGCGGTGTTGGATGCGCCACAAACGGCATAGGTAAAGGTATCCAGTGGAACTAGCCGTTTAAAAGGCTTGTAAACATTACCAATAAGGGATATTATTTCCTGCTGTAGTCTAACCAGTAGCTGCATAATGAATATAAAAGTAGTAACGGGCGTAGAGCAAAATCATCCAAATAAAAATTAAGCTCTTTGCTGTTGATGTAATCAATAGTTAAATGGGCTCAAATGTAAAGAAAAAATGGTATTGGTTAAAGCGGTAAGGTGAACCTAAAAAGGGTTGTGCGGGTTTTTGTTCTACCATTTGGCAATAGTCTTTATATATTTACGGGCTAAATAATTTGTATAGAGGGGGGATTTTATGATTTATGTTGATTGTGATGATGTTATTGCCGAGAGCACTTCTGCTTATATTGATATAATTGACAGGGAGTTTGGTATAAAGAGAACCTTTGAGGATATTAGCTCATTCGACCTAAAGGTTTCCTTTGGGATGACACAGGAGCAGTTTAACCACTTTTTTGAGGTTGTGCACTCCCGCGAGGAAATAATGAAGTTTAAGCCCATTGAGGGCGCCATTGAAACGCTAACAGAGTGGATGAGTCAGGGGCATGAGGTTAGCATAATCACCGGGCGTATTACCGATGCGTACACCTCAACGCTTGATTGGCTGGCTATGTACAAGGTTCCCTATAACCACTTCTGCATAGTTGATAAGTATAGCCGTCCCGAGATGGACACAAGCATTGCAAAGCCCTTGGAGTTTCTTCATTCCATCGATATCGATTTTGCAGTGGAGGATTCCCTTACCATGGCAAAGTACCTTGCCGATAAGCTTGGTGTACCCGTTGCGCTAATTGATAGGCCTTGGAATCAGGGCAATTCGCTAAACCCTTTAATTACTCGTGTTTCCAACTGGAGCGATGTAAAGCGGGTTTTTGCCGAGAAGGTTAATAGGAACTAGTTTTCGTGATGTATTACCATAAAGTTACTACGTTGAAACAAAGAAGAGTTTTGTTGAGTTGGGTTATCTTACCCATTGCTTTAGTGCTTATTAGCTGGGGGAACACGGGTCATTACACCATAAGTTCCAATGCCCATAAGTCCTTTAATGCCGAGATGCAGCAGTTTTACGCGTGGTCATCTGTGCTGGCAAACCACGCTTCGGATGCCGACTACCGAAAGAGCAGCGACCCCACCGAGGGGCCTAAGCACTACATCGATTTAGATTATTATGATGAGTTTAATGCTGGTGGTGGTATTCCCGAGAATATGGCCGATGCCATTGCCCGTTATGGCTCCTACGATGTTTACGATTGGGGTATTTTACCCTGGGCTACACTGGCCAGCTACGACTCATTGGTTAGCACTCTAAGACGGGGCGATTACCAAAAAGCATCCCTTTATGCTGCCGATTTAGGTCACTATGTGGGCGATGGCCATATGCCCATGCACCTAACCAAGAACTACAACGGTCAGCTTACTGGCAATAGGGGGATTCACTCAAGGTACGAATCGTCTATGATTGATTACTACATTGATAATATTGAGTATTCAGGGAGAGATATTGCCCAAATATCGGATGTAAGCCGATACGTTTTTAGCTACATATACGATAACTACAAGTACATGGACTCGGTGCTAATTGCCGATAACTACGCAAAAACCATATCGTCTAACACCTCATCGAGTGAGTATAGAGCCGCATTGTGGCTTAAAACAAAGGGTTTCACCAAAGTTCTTTTCGAGAATGCTTCGCATGCCCTAGCGCAGCTTATTTACACCGCATGGATTGAGGCTGGGCGCCCAAGCTTTACCTCTGTTGATATGGTTGATGAGGAACCCGAAATTGTGGTTTCGCAGAATGTGCCCAACCCATTTAGCGTATCAACACAGGTTGCACTTACTGTGAGTAGGCCCACGGCTGTGTCGGCTAAGGTTTTTAATGCCAATGGCAAGCTGGTTGATATTATTATGAATAATCAACAGATGTTAGGCTCAAACACCCTAACTTGGAATCCATCGGGAGCTAGCAGTGGGGTTTATATTCTGGTTGTATCAACATCAACAACATCAATAGCCAAAAAAATGGTGTTGTATAACTAGTCCGATGGCTGATTATTGTCAGGTTTCGCCCCTTTTGTAGCAGCTATTTTCACACATAAGTATAACACAGAAAACCAATCAAAACCTATAGAACGATGCTAAAACGATTCCTAACCCTTTTTGCAGTGCTTGCCATAGCTTCAATTGGCACATTTGCGCAAAAGCAGACCATTTCGCTCGACGATTTGTTCCGTAAAGGAACCTTTAGGGCACGCAGCGTTTACGGATTACGCTCTATGAACGATGGCAACAGCTACACCGTTATTGAGCGCGGCCCCAAAGTGGTGCGTTACGACTACGCCTCGGGTAAGCAGCTCGATGTTATTTTTGATGGTACAGCTACCAGTCCTGAGCTTTTTAAAGACTTTGCTGGGTACGAGTTTAGCAGCGATGAGTCTAAGCTGCTTATTTCAACCGACGAGAATCCTATTTACCGCCACTCGTTTACCGCCACTTACTATATCTACGATATCAAAACAAAGAGCGTTGAGGCGCTATCGGATAACGGTCAGCAGATGCTTGCCACATTCTCTCCCGATGCCTCAAAGGTGGCCTTTGTGCGCGGCAACAACATCTTTGTAAAGGACCTAGCAACCAAGCAGGAGGCACAGGTTACCACCGATGGCGAGTTTAACCACATTATTAACGGTGCTGCCGATTGGGTTTACGAGGAGGAGTTTGCCCTAACCACAGGTATGCAGTGGTCGCCCGATGGTAAAAAGCTTGCCTTTTATCGCTTTGATGAGAGCCGCGTAAAGCAGTTTAACATGAACATGTTCCGCAACCAGCTCTACCCAGAGAACTACGCCTATAAGTACCCAAAAGCAGGCGAGGATAACTCTATTGTTACCATCCACGTTTACAACACCGCTACTGGCTCAACCAACAAAATGGACATTGGCCCCGAAACCAACCAGTACATTGCCCGCATTAAGTGGACAACCAACGCCAACGAGCTAAGCATGATTCGTATGAATCGCCTACAGAATAAGCTCGATATTCTTGTTGCTGATGCTGCTACAGGCAATTCGCGCGTGCTTTACTCCGAGGAGAACCGCTACTATGTTGATGAGCCTGCTGATGATTACCTAACCTTTACCGATGATGGTAAGTACTTTATTATCCCCAGCGAGAAGGATGGCTACAACCATTTGTACGTTTATGGTATGGATGGTGCCCTAGTGCGCCAGCTAACCACCGGAACCAACGAGGTTAAAACCATTTATGGGTTTGATGCAAAATCGAAGCGCGTTTACTATCAGGCCTACGATGGTTCGCCAATGAACACTGCCGTTTACTTTTCAACCATCGATGGCAAGAGCAGCGGTAAGTTATCTACCCAAGAGGGAACCAATACTGCCGATTTTAGCAAGGGCTTTAAGTACTACATCAACTTTTACTCATCGGTTACCGTTCCAACGCTTGTTACCCTTCACAACAGCAAGGGCAAGCAGGTTAGGGTGCTCGAGGATAATGCTAGGCTAAAGGAAACCGTTGCTGGCTACAACATGCCACAGCGTGAGTTCTTTACCTTCACCACATCGGAGGGTGTAACCCTAAACGGGTACATGGTAAAACCGTTAAACTTTGATGCCAATACAAAGTACCCTGTAATGATGTACCAGTATAGTGGTCCCGGGTCGCAATCGGTGCTAAACCGCTGGAGAATTGGTTGGGACGAGTATCTTGCAACCAACGGATACCTAGTGGTTTGTGTTGATGGTCGTGGAACTGGTGGCCGTGGCGAGGCATTTAAGAAGATGACCTACGGTCAGCTGGGTTACTATGAGAGCATCGACCAGATTGAGGCAGCCAAGTACCTTCAAACCCTTAGCTACGTTGAGCCATCGCGCATTGGTATTTGGGGATGGAGCTATGGCGGGTACATGTCGTCGTTGTGCCTATTCAAGGGTGCCGATGTGTTCCGCATGGCAATTGCCGTTGCACCTGTTACCAACTGGCGCTACTACGATAGCATCTACACCGAGCGCTACATGGGACTTCCACAGGATAATCCTACTGGCTACGACAACAACTCTCCAATTAACCATGTTGAGAAGCTTAAGGGTAAGCTCCTTATTGTACATGGAACTGGCGACGATAACGTGCATGTTCAGAATGCTGTGGAGATGATAGAGAAGCTGGTTCAGGCCAATAAGCCTTTCGATATGATGTTCTATCCCGATAAGAACCACGGTATTTATGGCGGAAACACCACCATGCACCTATACAACCTAATGGATAGCTACATCAAGGCAAATCTATAGTCCTGTTGTAAGTTGATATTCAGGCAATATATTCGTGTTTCAAAAGGGGCGTAGCTGTGGTTACGCCTCTTTTTTTCGCTCTAGTGCTAAAATCCACATCTCAATTTTTGAAAAAATCAATTTTTTGCTACTTTTGCAACCTCAATTCGCAGAGCGGATTTGGGCGGCAGTGAAGTTATAAGTTGCCCAACTACTATGAAATATCATAAATTGCCCAGGTGGTGAAATTGGTAGACACGCCAGCTTGAGGGGCTGGTGCTCGTTTAGGGCGTGCAAGTTCGAGTCTTGTCCTGGGCACAACATTATAAACACCTTGTAAACTTTAGGTTTCCAAGGTGTTTTTGTTTTGCTATTTGATAAACCCACAGTATTTATAGTTGAATGGGTTTTTATCTCACTTAATCATTGTTTAAATTCGGAACAATTTTCTAAAACAGAATGCAACCCTGTGCTTTGCTTTAGCGCTGCGGACTGTTTTGGGTAGCAATTCAATTGGTTCTAAATAGAGTATTCCGATGAGAATGGTTTTAAGAATTGCTGTTTTGCAGCTCTTAGTGGTTATTGTGTTGAGTGGCTATGCGCAGCAGTCCACCAAAATGGACTCGTTGCTAACCGCATTTAGCAAAACAAAAATAGATACGGTAAAGGTTGATACATATACAAGAATTGGGTTTTTGCTCGAAGGCCAAAACCCCGACTCTGCGCTTCTATACTACAACAGAGCCCTTAGCTATGCCGATTCTTGCGCGAAATCCATTTGGCTTAATAAATTGGTAAACCAGAAGCTCCTATTCCAAAAGGCTCATATACTGTTAAGAGCAGGAGCAATACTTCAAACGCGTGGCGAGCTTGATAACGCTGTAGCATCCTACAACCAGTCGTTGGCAATATACACATCTCTAGTAAAAAGTAAGAGCGAACATGCTGCCCTAAGTGCAAACCAAGGGCTATCCGATTGCTTAGGTCGCTTGGGTAAGATGTTCCGCGATAAGGGCGATTATGCACTTGCCATAGAGTACTTAACAAAGGCAACGGGAATTGATAGCTTACTTAGCCTCTCATCCAATCAGGAGATTGCCACCAAAGGTGCTGTGGGCATTGCAAAAGGGCATTTAAACATCGGCATTCTGTACTACGATAGGGGAAGCTTTGAGCAGGCCCTCCATAACTACCATAGCGCAGCTAAAATTTTCGATAAGCTTAACGACTCCCGAGGTCTGGCCGTAAGCTACAACGCCATAGGCAATATTCTTGCCGATCAAAGGCGCTACCAAGAGGCCATTGAGCAGTACCAAAAAGTGGTTAAGTACCTTGAGCCATTGGGCAATAAGCTGCTAGTATCTAGGTGTTACAACAACATTGGCGTGGCATACAAAAACATGAAAAACGATTCGCTTGCGCTTGAGTACTACAATAAATCCATACGTATTGCCGAGGAGTTTAACGATGTTGAGGCCATGGCCGCACTCTCCAATAACATAGGGAACATTTACAGCGAAAGAGGGCGCTACGCCCAAGCAACGCCTCTTTACCAGAAGGCGGAGAAGCTGTATCAACAAATTGAGGATAAGAACGCCCTGTCGTTGCTCTACAGCGATTTGTCGCAGAATTACCGCTTTATTGCCGATTCAACCAATGTTGATGGGCTAAAGCGCCAGCAAAGCCTAAGGCTTGCCGTTGGCTATGGCGAAAAGGCGCTGCGCATGGGCGAGGAGCTACAATCGCTAACGCTTGAGCAAAAAGCGGCCGATATGCTTATGAAGGCCTACGCATCCATGGGGCTTAAGGCAAAAGCCTTTGACTATGCCAAAATACTAATAGATAGAACCGACAGCCTTTTCTCCGAGCAAAAAACTACCGCACTGGCCGAGATGGAGTCCAAGTACAACTGGGAGAAGCAGCAGCTAGAAATTGAAAACCTCAACAAAGCCAAAGAGGTTCAGGAGCTAAGGGCTAGGCACCAGCGCAACCTGTTAATTGGCACTCTGGTAGGTATTGTTCTACTTGTTCTTCTGCTACTTGTTATTGTGGGCAGACTTAGAATTGTACGTAGGCAGAAAAGGGTTATCGAGCATCAGAACGATAAGCTGTATGTACAGAACGAGCAGCTAAATCAGCAAAAAGAGGAGATTGAGGCGCAGCGCGACGAGATTGAGGCGCAGCGTAACATGGTTGTGGACCAAAAACGAAACATCGAGAAGGCGCTTAATAAGGTAAGTGAGAGTATCGACTATGCTAGCCAAATTCAGGGAGCAATTCTCCCCGAAACGCTGCTACTTGATGCCGAGCTGGACTCCTACTTCCTTTTATATAAGCCAAAGGATATTGTTAGTGGCGATTTTTACTGGTGGACCAAGATACAGAACCGCCTAATTATGGTTGTTGCCGATTGCACCGGTCACGGCGTTCCTGGCGCATTTATGAGTGTTCTGGGCGCATCGCTGCTAAACGAGATTGTGTACAACCAGCAAATTGTTGAGCCCAACAGCATATTGGAGTTCCTGCGCAAAGAGGTTATCAGGGCGCTTAGGCAGGAGGAGGGTAAGTACTCCCAGCGCGATGGTATGGACATGAGCGTAATCTCCATCGACTGCCCATCCAGACGAATTTACTTTGCAGGCGCCAACGGCAATATAGCCATAGCATCGGCAAGCGGCGTTAGCGTAGTTAAGGGCGATAGAGCCACAATTGGTATCTCTCGTAAAATGGCAGCCTTTAAGCAGCAAGAGCTGGAAGTAGCTCCATCCGATACGGTTTACCTCTACACCGATGGATACTCCGATCAGCTTGGCGGTAACGACCTTAAAAAGTTCTCGTTTAGGCGATTTGTTGATATGCTGGAGAGCCATAGCAGTTTACCACTTGCACAGCAGAAGGCTGCCTTTGAGCAGGCCAACATGGATTGGCGCGCACAGCTAAATCAGCAGGTTGACCAAACCGACGACATCACCTTACTGGGACTTAGACTTAAGTAGATTGTGCCCTAGAACCACCATCATTAAAATTCTAGGTTGGTTTAAACGTTTTATCGTGCTACCTTTATTGCAGGATTCGATGCAGCGTATTGCTGCATTTAATCTTTAGAATATCAACACGATAAACTATATTAAAAATAATGGTAGAGGTAACTAACCCTGAGCTCCAGCTGGCTTTTGATTTTGTTCAGTACACCAATCGTAACGTATTTTTAACGGGAAAGGCGGGAACGGGAAAAACCACCTTTTTACACCGATTAAAAACACTATCGCCAAAGCGGATGATTGTGGTTGCACCAACAGGTGTGGCGGCAATTAATGCGGGTGGGGTTACCATTCACTCCTTTTTCCAAATGCCCTTTGGCCCCATAATCCCAACGGGGCAAAACAGCAACGCGCCATTTGCAGGGCAGGAGCAGTCGTCGGCATCGGTTAGGAAGTTTAGCCGCGAGAAGATTAACATTATCCGCAGCCTCGACCTTCTGGTTATTGACGAGATTAGTATGGTGCGCGCCGATTTGCTTGATGGTATCGATGAGGTGCTTAGGCGCTACAAGAACCGCAGCAAGCCCTTTGGTGGCGTGCAGCTGCTTATGATTGGCGATTTGCACCAGCTTGCCCCCGTGGTTAAGGACGATGAGTGGAGCCTGCTGCGCGAGTACTACAGCACCCCCTTCTTTTTTGGCAGCATTGCCCTTAGGCAAACCAACTACGTTAGCATTGAGCTAAAGCACATATACAGGCAAAGCGATAGGGAGTTTATCGATTTGCTAAACCACGTGCGCGATAACATGATTACCGATGAGGTGCTAAACACGCTCAACTCAAGGTACATTCCCAACTTTGCCCTTGAGGCCGAGGAGGGCTACATCACCCTTACAACGCACAACCATCAGGCGCAGTCCATAAACGACGCTAAGCTAACCAAGCTACCATCAAAGGAGTTTGTGTTTAAGGCCTCGGTTGAGGGAGAGTTCCCAGAGTACTCCTACCCAACGGAATCGCAGCTGGTGCTAAAGCCTGGCGCGCAGGTTATGTTTGTTAAGAACGATAGCTCGTTCGAGAAGCTCTTCTACAACGGCAAAATAGGCACCATAACCCGTATCGAGGATAAATCCATATTTGTGAAGTGCCCCACCGATGCTTTTGAAATTGAGGTATCCATTGCCGAGTGGAACAACTACAAGTACTCCATTAACGAGAGCACGCAGGAGATTGAGGAGACCTCCATTGGTAAGTTTATGCAGTACCCGCTAAAGCTGGCGTGGGCAATAACCATACATAAAAGTCAGGGCTTAACCTTTGAGAAGGCCATTATCGATGCCAAATCCTCCTTTGCCTTTGGGCAGGTTTACGTGGCGCTTAGCCGCTGCAAAACCTTTGAGGGGATGGTGCTAAACTCAAAGCTGGCGCACTCATCGGTAAAAACCGATGGCACCATACTCTCCGTTACCCGCAGCATTGAGGAGAACGTGCCAACCCAGCAGCAGCTTGCCGAATCTAAAAACGCCTACCAGCTAAGCCTTGTTTACGATTTATTCGATTTTGATATTCTTAGGCGCAGGCTCGATTACCTGTTAAAGCAGATTCGTGATAACCAGAGTAGCCTACAGCCCAACTTTATTAATACGCCCCAAAACGCGCTAACAGTGGTAACCGACCAGCTAATTGGCGTTTGGGCTAAGTTTAGGGCCGAGGTGGACTACCTCTACGCCCAGAATGGCGATATTGAGGGCAACGGCGCCCTACAAACCAGAATAATGAAGGGATGTGACTACTTTATGCGCCTCTTCCAGCAGGCGCCCCTTAGCCTACTGCCCGATTTGGTGGCCGAGACCGATAACAAGGCCGTTGCCAAAGCGGTTAACGATGCCATTGCAAGGCTAAATCAGGAGCTAAAGGTTAAAAAGGCGTGCCTAGCCGAATCAACCAAAGGGTTCTTTACCAAGGAGTACCTTGAGGCGCGCGCCAAGGCCTCCATTGAGAAGGCCGAAACGCCCAAGCGCTCGCGCGCATCAAAGTTTGAGGGCACAGGCACAGGCGCAGGCAACGAGGCCTTTAAGCTGATTAAGGCGTGGCGCGATGCCAAAGCCGAGGAGCTGGACCTACCCGTTTACATGGTTATCCCCCAAAAAACGCTTATATCGCTTGCCCAGCTGCTGCCCACAACCTATGCCGACCTTATATCCATTAAGGGCATGGGCAAGAAGAAGGCCGCACAGTTTGGCGCCGAGCTTATTGATATTATCCGCGATTACAGAATAGACAACAGCATGCCCGTTAACGATACCGAGGCCGAGCTACCCATGGAGACACCCGCTAAGCAAAAGGTTGACACCAAACGGGTATCGTTCGACCTGTTTACCGAGGGGCTAACCGTTGAGCAGATAGCGCACCACCGCTCCCTAACCGTTAACACCATTGAGGGGCACCTAGCCGATTTTGTTGCAACAGGCGAAATCCCCATCACCAAGCTGCTCCCAGCCGCCAAGGTGGAGCAAATTGTGGAGTACTTTACCACAAGCCAAACGCGCCACCTGCTCCCCGCCAAGGAAGCCCTTGGCGACAGCGTAACCTATGGCGAGCTAAAGCTAGTGCTAAAGCACCTAGAGTCTCAGGAAATGGGGGAGTAGGGTTGCTTGATGTTTAGTTTTTAGTGGCTATCGTTTTGTAAAAAGTTATGGGTGAGGGGAGAATGGTGGGGATTTTTTGTTAGGTTTGGGTAGGTGTAACGGTTATTATTCCTAACTTTTTTATTTTGGGTGGATAGGTGGGAGGTTGTAGTACTTATAAGTAAGTTGGCAGTAATTGAATAAACTATGTGGATACTATTAATATTATCAGCGATTGTTTTGATTATTATCTTGACTAATACCAAGAAAGATAATTCAAAACCTATTGACAACAAAGTAACCTACAGAGTTATTGGGCCAAGACCCAATACAAAAAATGAATTTGCTTTTTATAAGTTTGTTTCTGAAACACATGAAATATTATTGAAACCATGGTATCAAGACATGCTAAAAAGAGGATTTGTTTTTAAACCTGAATATATTGAAGCTATCGAAACAAAATTATCTAAAGGTTCCTTTAATAACCCATTGAATTTTATTGATTATTGGGGAAAGAAATTTGATTATATAGCGATTGACTTTGAAACAGCAAACAATGAAAGAATTAGCGCATGTGCCTTAGGATTAGCTTTTGTAAAAGATGACACAATTGTTAATTCGGAATTTTATTATATAAAACCACCAGATGGAACTGTTTTCTCTTCTCGTAATATTGACATTCATGGAATAAAAGAAGAAGATGTAGAATATTCAAGTACGTTTGATGAATTATGGAATAGCGAATTAAATCATTTCTTTAATGAAAACATATTAGTACTACATAATGCAAGTATGGACGCTAGTGTCCTTCGTAATCTTCTTGAATTTTATCAAGTTTCAGATTATAATATTAATTATACTTGTACAATGAATGTTGCAAAAAAAATGCATTATCCAGCAAGACTTTCAGAATTATGCAAGAAATTCAATATTGAAATAGAGAGACAACATGACCCGAAATCTGATGCTATTGCATGTGCAGAGATTGCATCGAAATTTATCGAATTAGGTATAAACCTTAGAGATTACTCGAAACCAATAAGAGCAAAATGAATCAACTACTGCCAACACGTGGTTAAAAATATTGGGGTTGATGAACAGATAAGCAGGTTATTAGTACTTTAGTAAAAGTTTAACGTGAGATGGATGTTCGGTTTTTAACTCCCCAACATTTCCAACCACGGAACCGTTGGCAACAAGAGTATGGCGAAACGGAAATGATAATTACGCTTTGAAAAAGAATAATTTAGTTGTTTTAAAAAAATAAAATAATAATTTGAAGATTTACAATTTTAATTACCCGACACACTTATAAAAAATATTAGAAATTTCCCTCGCCCATTAAGCCACATTTAACAGTTCCTCCGCACATGCAACCGCTTCGCAGCTAAAAGAGGCTTCATTTTTGCAACGCTATTGAACACACTGAAAAAAAATTTATATTGTGAGACCTTTAAATATTTAAACCAACGAACTAAGAAAATGAAGAAGGTACATAGAAATAGCTTGAAAAGTTTATCTGTAACTCTTGCCATGGTTTTATTTTCTCTGAATGTTTTAGCCCAAACCATTGAGCAGATAAAAGCTGACCGGCAGAACTATATATGGGGCGAAGGAACAGGAATTACCCTTAATAGCGCCGACCAGGATGCTTTGGGAATGCTTTCCAACCAAATTTCTGTCCAGGTTGAGAGCAACTATGACCTATTGCGACATGAAGTAACAAACTCGGGCAAGCAAACCTTTGAGGAAGTTTTTAAAGGAGTAATAAACACCTACTCTTCAGCAACACTGAGGAATACGGAGCGTATTGTAATAAGCAACGAACCCGATGCAAAGGTTTTTAGGTATATCAAACGAGATGAAATAGACAAAATATTCTCCGAGAGGGAAAGAAAAATAGTTGAATTTGCACGAAACGGCGAACAATCCGCTCTCAGCGGTAGGGTTGCTGATGCCCTGCGCTACTTCTACTGGTCGCTAACGTTGCTCCGTAGCCATCCCGACGCAAATACCATTAGCATGAAGGATGTAAAAGGAAACGATAGGTTACTTATATCCTGGCTGCCCATGCAGATAAACACCGTACTCTCCGATGTGAGGATAGCTATTGCCGAAACCTTTAAAGCAGATAATTTAACCCGGTACATTTTAAACATACGTTACCAAAACGAACCTGCACGGAATTTTGATTATAGCTACTGGACAGGCAGGGATTGGACAAATATTTACAGCGCAAAGGATGGCATGGGCATTGTAGAATTTATTGGACAACCAGATATCAACGAGATAAGGGTTAAAGCGGAATACGTTTTTGAGGGCGAAACCGCCATTGATCATGAGCTGAGGGATGTGATGGCAAAGCTTAGCGTGGTTCCCTTCCGTAGCAGCTACTATAGCATACCCATTGGAAATGTCGAAGAGCCAGTTAGCCTGCCAAACACATCGGGAAGCTTAACAATGGTAGAAAACCCCAAGCCCTACGAAGAAATAATGAGAGCAGTGCTCGGTTCAATCCGTAGCCAAAACTACCAGGCAGCACAATCGCTTTTCACCCCTGAGGGTTATGAACTATACAAGAGCATCCTTCAGTACGGAAAGGCAAGGATACTGAGAGAGCCCGAATTCAGGTTCATCCATTTCGAAAACGGTGTGATGTGCAGGTCGATCCCCATGAGCTTCCATTTTAAGAACAACAACCGAAACTTTATAGAGGATGTTGTTTTCCACTTTAACGAGGATAAGAAAATATCAAACATCACTTTTGGCCTTGAGCAAAAGGCTATAAACGATATTATTGAGAAGGACATTTGGGACGAAAGGGTTAGGCTAATTCTCATTAACTTTCTTGAAAACTATAAAACTGCCTACGCCCTAAAGCGGGCCGATTACATCGAGAGCCTTTTTGCCGATGATGCCCTTATCATCGTTGGTTCCGTGCTTAAGGTTAAGGCTACGGGCGATAACCCCTACCGCAGTAATGATATTATAAAGTTAAACCGATATACCAAGGAGCAATTCATTAGGAATCTAAGGCACTCCTTTGCCAGCAACGAGTTTATAAACATTCGGTTTGAGGACAACACGGTTCGAAAATCGGGCAAGGGCGGCGAGGTTTACGGTATCGAAATCAAGCAGGATTACTTCTCATCAAACTACGGCGACTCGGGGTATCTGTTTCTAATGGTTGATTTTAACGATGCCAGCCAGCCCGTTATCCATGTCCGTACCTGGCATCCCGAAAAGAACTTTAGTTTGTCCGATTTCTTTTAGGGTTTTGCTTTTAAGTTCTGGTTCTAAATTACGAATAACAATCAAAAATGAATTCTATGAGACGTTTTTTTCTAACCTTAATAATCTCTGGAATTAGCATCTGCCACTCACAGAATATCTCTGTAGAATCATTTCGTCTACTGGAAAACGATTTGGATGCAAGGGTTAACTACCCCAAACGCGACCAGAACGGCGAGCTTTGCGCAATCATTAAGGTAGTAACACCCGAAATGGATTTTGAATGGGATTCCGATGCACTGGGAATTGTTTCGGCCGAACGCAAAACTGGTGAGTACTGGCTTTACGTTCCCCGTGGGGCAAGGTTTCTAACAATCAAGCACAACCTGCTCGGAATACTAAGGGGTTACCAGTACCCAATCCCAATCCAATCGGCAATGGTTTATGAGATGAGGCTCATTACTGCTGAGATTGAAAAGATTGTGAAAAAACCTGAGATTGTAACCCAATGGCTGGCAATTGACAGCGAGCCCGGGGGCGCAAATGTTTTCATCGATGAAAAGCTGGTTGGAACAACCCCATACACCGGTCAATTCCCTGAGGGCAGCTACACATACCGCATTGAGATTCCCCGTTACCATCCCGAAGCGGGTAAAATTACCCTAAAGGGTAAACGCGAAACCCTAACCTTTAAAATGCGCCCACAATTTGGCAGCATTAGCGTAACCTCAAGCCCCGAGAGTGGCATGAAGATATACCTGAACAACGAGTACACCGGTAAAACCACCCCTGCAACCCTTGAGGGCGTGAGCAGCGGTAACCATGCCATTAAGCTTATGGACAAGTGGTACCAGCCACAGGCAAAAACGGTTACGGTAAACGATAACCAGACCACCACGGTATCCTTTACCATGGAACCAGCATTTGCCAATATTACAGTAAAAACCATACCATCGGCCGATATACTTATTAATGGAACAAAAAAAGCAACCGGCACCTATACCGACCGAATGCTAACCGGTATTTACACCCTTAAAGCGGAACTCGACAAGCACTACCCCGAAGAACAGCAGCTGATTGTTGAAGCAGGAAAAGACCAGAGCATTTCTCTTAACCTTAAGCCAAAAACCGGAAGGGCTGATATAACCAGCACCCCATTTGATGCCAAAATCACCCTCAACGGCAAGGACTACGGCACCACGCCAACCACCATAAAGGATTTATTGGTAGGTACCTATACGCTTACGCTTGAAAAGCAGGGTTACGGTACCGTAATCAAAACCATTACCATTGCCGAGGGTAAAGACACCTATGTAAATGAAACCCTACCCACGGGCATGGAGGTAACCATAACAAGTTCCCCCATCGGTGCACAGCTATGGGTTGATGGTGTTCCTGTGGGCACAACTCCATACAAAACAACGCTTGCCTTTAGCAGCCATAGCGTAAAGCTGGTTAACGGCAAAAAGGAGGTAAACGAAACCATAAACGTAACCCAGGGCGGAAAAACACGGTGGGAGTTTGATGTTGCTGAATTTCCACCAACAGGAACTTTTACTGATAGTAGAGACGGAAAAACCTACAAATACGTAACCATTGGCAAACAGGTTTGGATGGCCGAGAACCTTGCCTATGCACCAAGTAGCGGCAACTACTGGGCATTCGATAATAATAGAAGAAACGTGGCCAAGTACGGCTATTTGTACGACTGGCAAACTTCAAAAAATGTTTGCCCCACGGGCTGGCACCTGCCCACCGATGAGGAATGGCAAGAGTTAATTGATTTTGCAGGTGGTAAAGATGGTGCTGGCACCAAGCTAAAAGCCAAAAACGGCTGGAGTTACCATGGCAACGGCACCGATGATTACGGTTTTTCGGCTCTTCCCGGGGGCGCCCGAGGCAACTATGGTAGTTTCATCGACGTTGGTAACTACGGTTACTGGTGGAGTTCTACCGAGTACGGTACCCTTTACGCCTGGTACCGGGTCATGGACTACCGTAACAGCAATGTCTACAGGGGCAACTTCACTGAGAGTTGGGGTTTTTCCGTTCGTTGTGTTAGGGATTTATAGGCAATTTGACTATTTGAAACTTTTTCTATTTGGGGTACAGGGGCTTGCCTCCGTTCGCCTGAGGCTCCAAAGCCAATTATTACCGCGTTGGGCGGTCGGCTCCCGCTAAAGGACATTGGGACATGTTATGCCGCCGCACCAAATATTCTTGCAGGCTGTGCCTGCGGTTGGCTAGTGCGAGGTAATTCCCCCGCTGTCGCACGATTGCATCGTGTGACTTTGCGCAGCAAAAGAATTAAAGCAGACATCGGTTATTTACGCTTACTTAGTTTTAAGAGTTTTGCTATCGCAAAGCCACACGAGAGGACAAGTGCGGCAGCGGGGCGGAATACCAAAAAATGAAATGGGCTGGGCTAATTTTAACGCAAGACTCGAAACGGAAGAATTGAATGTTATTTTGCCGACAGACCATACAGAAATAAATGACTTAGTAACATGGCTATTGACATAAGGCCTACTGCTAACAGCACATTTGCAATTGGCGGGGGGGCGTGCTCCGCAGACAGTTTAGTGGGAGCCGAAAGTTTTGTGCTCCGCATAAACATTTGGGGTAAAAATCCCGCCCATCGCAAATCTGCAAACCGCTAGCACACATTATGACTGTGAATAAACGATACTAGAAAAACTAAAAAGTGATTATATTTCTGGTGAAATTGAATGAATATTTTGTGTTTTATAGAAAATTAAAGTTTTAGATAATGTCGTACGAAAAATATCAAAAAAGCTTTGAAGAAAGTGCGGAAAAAGCATATAACGAATATCTAAATTGTTCTGAAACAGAACTAATCGAGATAATCAGCAGAAAACACTGGGATTCAACATATCAAATATGGAATGCTTTAAAAGTTGTTGGGTCAGAGAAATCAATTAAAATACTGTATGAAATTGTTTCCAATTTAAAAAACGACTACTTGATTCGATACCACGCTTGTGAGACTTTATTCCACATAGCGGATATTAAGGACGAAGAATTTAAGGGAGTAATTCAGTACGGTCTTGATAGAAAAAGAAAAGAAGTCAACCAGACCCATGCTATAGAGAAATTGAAAGAAATGCTAAAACAAAAATTTAACAATAACGTGTGCTAACACACGGTTAACCGCCTCGCTGTCGCACGAGTCCTCTCGTGTGACTTTGCGCAGCCTCCGTTCGCCTAAGGCCCCGTTCGCCCAAGGCTCTAAAGCCAATTATTACCGCGTTGGGCGGTCGGCTCCCGCTAAAGGACATCGGGACAAGTTATGCCGCCGTCCAAATATTCTTGCAGGCTGTGCCTGCGGTTTGTTAGTGCAAGGTAATTCATGGCTACTACTGTGGCCCCGCTGTTGCACAATTAGCTATGCTGAGCTCATAAACTACATTTGGTTGTATTGTGTGACTTTGTGCTGCAAAAGAATAGAAGAATTGCGGCGAAGCGCTAATTGTACAACAGCACTAAACACTAAACACCAAACACCAAACACTATTTCCCCCATACTCTGGCTTCGCATTGTTCCTTTTCATATATTGCATCCTCACCCATAAAACCCTACTACTATGAAAGTACTAAAGTGGATTCTAATTGTAGTACTTGCCCTTGTTGCATTGGTACTGCTATGGGCTGCCTTTTTGCCATCGGAGCGCCTATTTGAGCAATCGGTTACAATTAATAAATCGGCACGCCTAATTTTTAAACAGGTTAACAGCCTAAAAAACTGGGAGAACTGGTCGCCATTCCTTGAGGCCGATACCGCAATGAAGTCAACCTACTCTGGCCCCGATTATGGTGTTGGAGCATCGCAAAGCTGGATTAGTAAGGTTAATGGCAATGGTAGCATGACCATTCTGGAGAGTGTGCACAACCAAAAGGTGGTTTACTCACTCGATTTTGGTATGGGCAACGTAGATACCACTTGGTTTACCATTGAACCTATGGGCGATGAGTTTAAGCTTGTTTGGGGCACTAAGCTATCAAATCTTGGTTACCCAATGGGGCGCATAATGGGCGCATTAATGACTCCTACCATGAATCAGGTGTTTGTTAAGGGGCTTACCAATATAAAGGGCTATGTTGAGGCTATGCCAGCCGATTACCTGTCGGGCGATATCTCCATAGAGATGGTTCCTGCGCGCACTCTTCTTGCCGCATCAAACACGGTTGATGCTGCGGGTATTCCCGCCTTTCTGCAGGAAACCTACACCGCAATGGTTGCCCTTATTACTAAGGAGAAGCTGCAATTTGCAGGCGTTCCCATTGCCATTTATTCTGGCGAACCCGATGCTACCGAGTGGGTTGTAACTGCTGCTATTCCTATTCAGCGCAAGCCAAAGGTGTTACCCCAAGGCTACTATCTGCTGGACCAGCCAGAGCGAAAAGTGGTTACCGCAAGGCATTTTGGCGGTTACGATACGGTTGAGGAGACCTACATCCGCATAATGAAGTACATCAACGATAACCAGCTAACCATTAATGGCGATATGTGGGACGAGTACATATCCGATCCAGAACTTGTTACTGACCCAATGATGCTTGAAACAAAGGTTTACTACCCTGTAGAGTAGCACTCCTCGTTATAAATTGGAAGCCCAGGGCAATGCTCTGGGCTTTTCTTTTGTGCGCAAACTGTTGGTTTTGTATTAATTACTTACAAAGCATTAGCGACTTCTATTTCCTGAGTTTTTTGTCTTTGGCAAAAAAGTAAAAACAGGTTGCCCTTATCCTCTGTCGGGGATTTGGGACTTTGTGGTGGATTCGATGCATGGCTGACAGTGGTGGTGGGAAGGACAACCTGGCTGCCGTAGCAGCTGTATATATCTGTGTGGTGGGGAAAAACGTAAGTTATATAGAGAAATCCTTGCCAAACTTTTGGTTAAATTCTAAAAATACCGTAACGGTCAGTATATGTGATTAATATGGTTTTTGGCCGTTTGGGAATGCCAGAAAACATTGGGTATTTAAGCCTTTTTAGTCCACATTGTGTGGAAAATATCGCCACGATTAACTGGGAGGTTTGTGTCTGGTGTCTTGTAATTAGTGTTTAGTTAGTCTAAAATCTAACGTCTAACATCTAACATCTTTCTCCATTAATCTATCAAACCTCCTTCCCAAACACCCTAAACCTCTTATGGAAATTGCAGTTAGCGCGTTCTAGCTCAGCAATCATGGCGGTGTTGGTTTCAAGAACCAGATGTATCTCAATGCGGTTTAGCCCCGCCTCTTTACAGGAGTTAATCATCCTAACAGCCATGGCAATCTCTAATCCACGTCCGCGGAACTCCTTATCCACAGCGCCAAGCATAAGGTCTAGCTGATTGGTTTTGCGCATAGCCCTTAGAATGTGGAAAATGCCAAAAGGGAAGAGTCTGCCCTTGGCCTTTTGTATGCCGGGGGTAAAGTTGGGTAAGCCAATAATAAACCCAGCAAGTTTATCGCCAACGGTGGCAATTTTCACAAACTTAGGATTAACAATAGGGAGATACCTCTTTGCAAAATCAAGCATCTCCTGCTCCTCCATGGGGACAAAGCCAAAAAGTTCCGAGTAGGTTTCGTTAACCATTCTAAGAATGGGCAGAATGTACTGCTTTAGCTGGCTGTGCTTGCTAATCTCAATAAACTGGAAGCCGTTGTTAGCCTCAACCCGCTGAATAATTCGGTTGTAGCTCTCGGGTAATCCCTTGTCGATATCAAGAGTGTAAATAAGGCAATCAACCTCCTTGGTGTAGCCAGCCTGCTCAACAAAATCAACCATATAGGGTAGGTTGCATGCAGAGTCTAGTACGGGCATGTGCTCAAATCCATCAATAAGAAAACCCTGTGGGTCCTTATCGGAAAAGCCGTAGGGGCCAATAATTCGGGTCATCCCTTTGCTCTTAGCCCAGCGCTCAATTTCCGATATAAGCAGCTGTGCAACCTCGGGGATATTATAACAATCAAAAAATCCAAAACGAGCCGTTTTCTCACCGTGCAGTGCATTATAAGTTTTGTGTATAATGCCCATTATTCTGCCCACTGGCCTTCCGTTCTGTAGGGCAAGTAGCATTATGGTATCGCAATGCGAAAAGGCTATATTCTTTTTGGGATTAAAAAAGTTACGTTCGTCAATGTATATTGGTGGTAACCAGTTGCTATGGTTTTTGTGAATTTGCTCTGGTAAATAGATAAACTCCTTTATTTGCTTGGCGCTTTTCGCTTCAACGGTACAAAGCCCCTGCTGGGTATTTAGCATACTATGCGTTTTAAAAAGAGTGGTAAGGTAAAGTTTTCTTAAAAAATGGCAAACACTGGCTTAGCTGTTTGTTAGCTTATTAAGCAAATTGTATGCTTTTGCCGATAGTAAATAGATAATAGGAGCCAATAGCAGTCCCGCAATTATATCAACAGCATAGTGTGCCTTTATGTAAACAGTAGAGAAGCACAGGATTATACCAATAAGCAGGAAGTATATAAACAGCGGCTTTGCCCATCGGTAAGCAATAAAAACGAGCATAACGGTAATACCCACATGCGAGCTGGGGAAGGCAGCTGTTTCTCCCTCGCCAATGGCAGCAGCCAGCTTAACCAGCCAGCGGAAAATACCTGCATCGGGTATTTGGTTTAGCGGCTGGGCAAAGTAAAACTGGGGACCAGCAACAGGGAAAAGAATAAAAATGGTGTAGAAGATGTAAAAAGAGCAAACCACAATGAATACGCTTTGGGCAAATCGTTCCCTGTTTTTAATGAATAGCCATACCGATAGCGTAAAAACCAGCAGGTAGTATGAGAAGTATCCAAAGTTCATTAGCTCATTAAAGCAGTAGGAGCTAAAGGTTTTTGAGAACTCTAGGCTGGGATGGTATCCCCACATCCACAGCTCCCATGTTTCCACAAGAGCATCCTGATTAGGGAGTAGAATGTTATTTAGATAATCGGTTTCCGAGTAGAAAAAGCCTAGCAGCGCAAGGGGATAAGCCGCTCTTAGGTACTGCAATATGCTGCTGCCCTTTACATCGATTTTGGGTAAAGCAATAATTGCACCCGCAATGCCAATGCGTATGGCTATGTGAATCCACTCATTATTTAGCGAACCGTGTCCCGCTAATATGTATATCCCTGTAATTGTTACATACACAAGGGTAATAAGGTCGATGGGTGTATATCTTTGTAAACGGTTCATTCCTTTTGTAATGATTTGCATAGCTCTTTGCTAAACCTCACCAAGCAACTTGATAACCTCTTTGCTCAGCTTTTCCGATGCCAAGCTTAGATTTTTAAGGAACTCCTCCTCGGTGGGCGTTTCGGTATCAACCAAATCGGTAATGGATTTAATGGCCATAAAGGGGACTTGGTACATCTCGGCAACCCAAGCAATAGCGGCCGCTTCCATCTCCTTAACAATGCCCTTATAGGAATTCATTATGCTGATATCACTATCAGTAATATCCAATGAGCTGCCAGTGGTAATAACACCTAGCTTAAGGTTTAGCTTAGAGGCAAGTTCGCGTGTGTCCATGCAAGTGTACTCGCCAACGCCGTACCTATCAAAGCCGGGTAGGGCAACGCGCCTATCGTGAAAGCAAACGTAAGGGAAGCTAAGGTAAACATCGCCAATTGCGGCACCCGCTTTTACAAAGCCGCCTGCAGTACCCGCATTAATAATGATTGAAGGTGAAAGTACCTCTATGGTTTTTAGCGCGCTAACAGTTGCCCCTTGAGGCCCAATATGGTCAACGCCGTAGCGCTTGCACTTACCGCTAACCACAAGGCTAATTTGCTTGCCGTGCCATTCGCCTTGGTAAAGGCGCATGGGTAGCGGAGGACAAAGGTATCCTTTGGGTTCAAGGCTCAGGGCTTTAACAATGGGGCTGGCCTCCTCGTCCATGGCCATGATAAGGGCAATACTGGTCATCGCAATTTTTTGTTGCGAATATAGCAATAGCCATTGAGTTTTGTAGAGGTGTAGCACCAATAGTTCAGACAGTTTCTAAATAAAGATTTTTTTGAGAAAATGATGTTAAAAACGTGTCACGTTTTAGTGTTTGATGGAATATATAAATGAAGATGCAC
>JABNAD010000035.1_pt2 | contig 102162 bp, 94 predicted proteins | sample 7240381 | NCBI WGS metagenome assembly JABNAD01 (sample SAMN11332834, study PRJNA596920) | anaerobic digester metagenome | biome: digested sludge; isolation source: digested sewage sludge-derived enrichment culture grown on H2/CO2 | place: Germany: Goettingen | reverse complement strand
AGAGGTCGGCATCAACCTTGCTATCCTCTCCGAGATCTGCGATGAGCTGGATATCCGGCGCTGGAGTTATTCGAACAGTACGACGTGGCGCGTCACCTCCCGTGCATCATAATTTTATTCTGGTATGCTCTATTCTACAGCATGAAGATCATTGAGTTCGAAGCACCCGTCGAGTTTGTGGCCGATATCAACGATCACAAGGACTGCCTCATGTCCCAGGACAAGAACCACGAAAACCCGAAGGTGCTCTGGTTCAATATCGATGTCCCCAAGGGGCACGGCGTGCGGGCCGGGGACCGGGTCAGGGTGACCGTCGAAAAGCTCTAGAGATCCCTCAACCACAACCGCATCGCCGCGATGCCCCCTGTTTCATCCGAGAGGGGCCGAGAAGTATTCGGGGAGCGTCTCTAAGGTGATGCGGTATGAATCCACTTCATCCACACTGACGATGAGGTAAAAGTCCTTTCCTCCCCTCTCGACGTTTTTTATGATGCTGCCGGGGTAGTGCAGGTCGGCTCCCTCTACGATGGTTCCGCTCTCGAGTTCCACGAGCGCCATCTTGAAATCTGCTGCCTGGGGCCTTATCGTCGAGGAGATACTGCAGTTAAGCCTCCATACCGCATACGGCACGTGGAATACCTCGGTGATGCCGCCTCGCCCCTCCTCGATGTAAGCGAACGGGATGATCTCCTGTGTCCCCTTCCATGGGGGATCGGAACCTCCGTAATACGTGAGGTTGCCGGGGAGATGGCAGCAGGGGTAGTCCCATACGTTGGTCGTGTAGGAGAGCCTGGTTGGTTCGAGCGGCATGGCAGGCGTCGGGGCGGGGGTAACGGTGATGGGCGGCGTCGGCGTGGGGATCTCGGGGATCTCCGGTCCGGCCTCCGCTACGGGTGGCCGAAAGGCCAGTGCCAGCGCGGAGACGATGAGCAGGGCTGCAAGGATGCTGAAGACGTCGCCTTTATCCACAGGTTTACATGGATGTGCGGGGTGAAAAATTCTTCGAGTTTGACCTCGGGCTCCCGGCCGGAGACCGGCGGCGAACATCGCCCGTGGAGCCGGGTTGACCGGATTTTTTCCAGACCCTTCTTTATGATTGAGCTTCTAAAACGGAACCGTTAATATAAAACCGAGACCACAGTCCTGTGAGAGCATGGATATCACTGAGGTGCGCACGTGGGTAATATTTTACCTGATCTCCTTCGTCGTGCTCCTTGCGGCGACCTTCATCACAACCCAGAGCGGCAGCCAGCTCTGGATCAGCCTGATGCTCATCATCGTCGTCGTCGGTGTCAACTTCTACCTGCTCTTCTCCGAGTTGAAGCGTTACCAGGCTAAAAAAGCCTTCATGCACCGGATGTCGCAGTTCGAGGAGACCGAGACCGACGTGGAATCCGGTTACCTCTGGTGACGCTCAGGCGGCCCTGCGCAGTATCTTCTGCATGCTGTTGTACGGTACAAAGAGGTGTTCCACCTCTCTTGCCAGGTACTCGGTCTTGCCCATGACATAGTAGCCTTCGGCGGCAAGCGCAGAGTAAAAGAGATGCGTAAGGTCGTTCTTCTGTTTCTCGGTGAAGTAGATGGTGACGTTGCGGCAGGTGACGGCGTCGAGGTACCGCGAGATGGGGACGCCCGACATCAGGTCGTGCTCGCGGAATTTAACCAGGCTTTTGATATGGGAATGAACCTCGAACGTGCCGTCGTCGTGGCTGATGAAGTGCTTGCGGAGCCTCTTTTCGTCGACGTTCTCGAGCGCCTTTCTGTCGTAAACCCCGGTCATGGCTTTCTGCAGCACCACGGTATCGATATCGGTCGCGTATATCGTTACGCTGACGTTCTTATGAAGGGCCATCAGTTCGTAGGCGAGGATGGCGAGCGAATAAGGTTCTTCACCCGTGGCGCAGCCGGCGCACCAGATCCGGATTGAGTCCTTGCGGCGGGCGAGATCCGGCAGTATCTCCCGGCGTATCAGTTCGAAGACCTCAGGGTCGCGGAAAAATTTGGTGACGTTGATGGTGAGTGCGTTCCTGAGCAGGTCGGCTTCCTGCGGATTCGAGAGGAGGTACTTGTGATACGCCTCGAAGTCTTCCGTGTTCGTCAGGCGCATCCGGGAGAGGATGCGCCGTTTGATGTAGTCCTCCTTGTAGTTCGAGCACTTGATCCGGACCAGTCTCTCGATGCTTCTCTGGAGCGATGTGAATTCATCCATGGAACAACCTACTCGTGTCGGGTGTTGATTTACGGAAGCGATCTAGATGTTTCCGAGATCGCCGCCGAGATCGCCGATTACTTTCTGGACGTCGAGCCATATGACAAGGGTCTTGGCCTTCCCGTCCTCCTCGTCCCCTATCTTGATGATTGCTTTGACGTAACTGCTGATAGACGACGTGATGCCGTCGCTGATGCGCTCGATCTGTTCGTTCCTGACCGATACGACGCTGTGAACGTCGTCGACGATGATCCCTACGTTCGATCCGGCCGTTACGTCCGGCATCAGCACGACGATCTTCCGGTTCTCGGTCTCCTCCGCTGCAGGGAGCCCGAGAAGGTCGCGGAGATCGATGATGTTCGTGATCTCGCCTCGCAGGTTGATGATGCCCGCGAGGTACTCGGGAGCGCGGGGAAGGGGAGTGATCGGCATCATCTCCACGATCTCTCGTGCAATCTGGATATCCAGTGCGTAGTGCTCGGCCCCGAGCTGGAACTCCACCACGTCTACGGATGCTGCCATCGTCTCCTCCTCAGTTCAGTTTGAACTGCGTCATGACCTTCTTGAGTTGTTCGGCCATGCCTGCCAGCTCGTGGGAAGCGCTTCCGACTTCCTCGGTCGATGCGCTGACCTCTTCGGCGAGTGCCGCCATGTCTTCGGTGCGGTTCAGGCTCTCCTTGGTCATGTGGGTCGACTCGTCCATCTTCTGCATGACGTTGTTGGTGGAGTTCGCCTGATCCTCGGTGGCCTTGGTGATCTCGGAGATGCCGCGGGTGACCACTTCCACGCCGTCGACGATCCGGTTCAGGCCCACGATGACCTTGTTGACGCTCTCGATGCCCGCCTGGATCTCCTGGTGGGACGCCTGCATCGAGTCGGTGGTCTTCTCGGTGCTTGCCTGGATCGTCCGGATCAGGTCCTCGATGTCCTGGCTCGCACGCTTGGACTCTCCGGCAAGGTTCCTGATCTCGCCGGCGACCACGGCGAACCCGCGACCGTGCTCCCCGGCACGGGCGGCCTCGATCGCGGCGTTCAGCGCGAGGAGGTTGGTCTGGTTGGCGATATCGGCGATCAACTTGACGATATTGTTGATCTCCCGCATCTGGTTGTTGAGGGTGCTGATCTCCCCCACGGTCTGCGTGGAGATCTCCTCGACGAGCTGCATCTTCTTCGTCGCGACTTCACCGAGCGTTGCCGCATCGTTCCCTTCCTTGGAAGCCTTCGATGCCTGCTCCATGACCGACTGCGACGTGCTTGCAATCTCCTCGATGGATGCCGAGAGATCATTGATATCCATCCCGATCTCCTCGATCTTCTCGAGCTGGCGGCGTGCGTCCTCCGACGACTGCTGCGTCGAGACGGCGACCTGCTCTGTCGCCCGGATGATCTCGTCGGTGCTCTTGCTGACCTCTTTCGTCGTCATGTCCACCTGATGGGCGGCTTTCGCCACGTCGGCGAGGAGCGTCCGGATAGCTGTCAGCGAGGCGTTGTAGTCGTTCTTGACCTCGTGGAGCGGGTCGTCGGTTTCTGCGTCCACGAATGCCGTCAGGTCGCCCTTTGCCATGGCCGAAAGCGCGTTCCCGAGTTCCGTGGCACTCGCGCCAAGTCTCTCGCTCTCCTGCTTTGCGGTCTCCATCAGGTCGCGGATCTGGTCCTCTCTCTCCCGCTGCTCGGTCCAGTCGTTCCAGACGTAGAAGGCCATCTCGATCTCGCCGTTCTTATCAAGGATGGGGATGGCATTCAGGGTGAGGTACTTCCTGGCACCGTCGGGCCACTTGACCATGACGTCGGTCCGGGCGAGTTTCTTCGTCTCGTAGCAGGTGTAGAAGTGATCGCCGTCAAGGATGGTGATGTCGTAGTCGTAGAGCTTCTTCGCGAGGGTCTCTTCGCGTGTGCCGCGCCACATCCGGGCATACTCGTCGTTGATGTCGATCCGGCTCTTGTCGGGGCGGAGCGTCGCGATCGCGAGCGGGTTCTGCTTGATCATCGCATCCACCCGGTGCTCGGTATCCTTGACCTCCTCCTCCTTCATCTTGAGGTCGGTCCAGTCGTTCCAGACGTAGAAGGCCATCTCGATCTCGCCGTTCTTATCAAGGATGGGGATGGCATTCAGGGTGAGGTACTTCCTGGCACCGTCGGGCCACTTGACCATGACGTCGGTCCGGGCGAGTTTCTTCGTCTCGTAGCAGGCGTAGAAGTGATCGCCGTCGATGATGGTGATGTCGTAGTCGTAGAGTTTCTTCGCGAGGGTCTCTTCCCGGGTACCCCGCCACATCCGGGCATACTCATCGTTGATGTCGATCCGGCTCTTGTCTGCGCGGAGGAGCGCGATGGCAAGCGGGTTCTGCTTGATCATCGTATCGATGCGATGCTGCATCTTCCGGATCTCTTCCTCCTCTTTCCGCTTCTCAGTGACGTCGTTATAGACGTTCAGGATCCCTGTCAGATCGTTCTTCTCGTTTAAGAGCGGGATTCCGTGCTGTTCTAAGATGTAGGTGCCGGCAGGGAACTCGACCGTCACTTCGCCGGAAGCGCGTACCTTCTCGGTGACCACCTTCTTGATCCCGTCTCCTTTCTGGTCGAGGACCCTGAAGTCCCGCAGGGTCATCGAGGTGATGCGCGACTGATCGATCCCGGTCAGTTCGAGGTATGCCTCGTTGGCAGTGACGATCTTCATCGCGGTGTCGACGACCAGCATCGGCATCGGGTTCTTCTGGACGATCGTCTCTGACCTGCGCTGCAGTTCGGCGATATTTTCCATCTGGGACCGGATCTCTTCCTCTTCCTCCCGTTGCCTGGTGAGATCGTTGTAGACGATGAGGATGCTCTCGACTGCATTCTCGTTGTCGAGCAATGGGATGCCGTACTGCTCAAGCGTATGGGTGCCCGAGGGCAGTTCGACGATGACCTCCGCATACGCGCGCTTCTTCTCCTGGATTGCCTGCCGGAGGCCGGAACCCTTCTGCGACGTTATCTTGAAGTCTTTCAGGCTCTTGCCGAGCACCTGATCAGTCGGGATCCCGCTCATCTCGGCATAGGCGGCGTTTACCATCGTCACCGTGAAGTCCGGATCGACGACCAGGATGGGCATCGGATTCTGCTGAATGATCGTATCGGCGCCCTTCAGGAGCATCCTGGCATCGTCCAGCCGGTGCTTCAAGCGCTCCTTCTCCTCCTGCTTCTTCTCGAGCAGCGCATTGATCGAGGTGACCAGCGGCCGGTAACTCTCCGGAACGCCGGCAAGGTCGATCTGCACGGAGTCGTCGCCTTCAAGCGCCGCGTGGAGTGCAGCCTCGATCGCCTCGGGCAGTACCACTGTTCCCTGTTCCTGTCCTGTCGTACCCGGCGCAATCGGCCCGGTAAATAGTGCTTTCCTTCCAGGTTTGTCGATCATCGATTACACATCCTCACCATGATTGTTGTCCCGCTCGGTGAGCGCAGTTGCTATTGCCCGGTATTCCCTGCCGGCATCGCTCTCAGGAGCATAGTGGGAGATAGGGAGCCCCTTCTGCTGCGTCTCGTAGATTGCAGGAGAGTACGGAACCGCGAATACCTGCTTGAACGCTTTTTTCACCTCGGACTCGAACGCCTTCAGCCGCTCTCTCTCCCTCTCCTCTTCTGCTGATGAGGTGGGTGAGAAGATCCGCTTCAGGAAGAGCGCAAGCCCGCCTGTTCCGGCCGCCGGGTTCCCCGATCCTTTCCAGCGGGTCAGGATGGCGAAGTCTGCGGCGACGTCTTCTCCGAGCATCTCCCGGATGTCGCCAAAGACTGTAGACAGGGCTTCCATGCCTTTCAGGGCGAACGTGCCCGAATCGAGGGTGACGACGGTGTGATCCGCTGCTACGAGGCCGTTGATGACGAACTGGCCCATGCTCGGGGGCGTATCGATCAGGATGAAATCGTAGGCGTCCGTCACCTGCGCGAGCGCCTCTCTGAGCAGCCCCGCCCGGTCCTCGATGCCGTAGAGATAGGGTTCAACCCCAACGAGATCCAGTGTTGCCGGCGCGAGATCGATCCCCGATGCCGTTGAGACGATAACATCGGCGATCCCGACATCGGGAAATCCCTCAAAGACGCTCATGAAGACGTCATACATGCTCAGTTCGAGGGTCTCGGGGTCGACCCCGAGACCCGTGGTGGCATTGGCCTGCGGGTCGCAGTCTACGACCAGAACGCCCTTCCCATCTTTCTGGAGGTATCCTGCAACGTTGAGACACGATGTCGTCTTTCCAGTGCCCCCCTTGTGGTGGGCGAACGCTATAATCGTAATGTCCAGCACCCCTCACTACCTCTATTTGAAATAGGTAATATTAAACCTACTTTATTTTGCTATGTATATTCTGAGCGTCTCACCGTTTTTTGAAATATTTTTTCGCCTGAGAAGATGGATAGAAGGTTTTTTTGCTGTTATATTTCAGGGGACCCGGGAACGGGAAAAGAGTTGCAGAACCAATCGTTCCCGGGGGAGCCTGCACAGGGCGGGAGAGCAGACCTCAGCTGGAGCGATCGCCGTCAGTGGGGCGTACAGGTCTTCTGTTGCCGGGATCGGTTGCGGCCCTGAGTTTCTGCACGCGATCGGCGATCGACGGCCGATAGTCTGGCTCGGAACGAAGAAGTCCGGGGATCACGCCTTTACGGTGGGGGGACGATGCCCCTGTCAGCAGGCCGGAAAGAACGTTCTGGAGGAGGGTTCCCGGATCCCTGACCCGGTAGCAGCACCTCATCGCATCGGCGGCATATCGGTCGGCTATGAACTCTTCATCGCACATGCGGTGGTAGTACGTCCGGTAGGCGAGGAAGGCGATCAGGAGGAGGAGGGCGATGAAGACCGGCTTTGCAGCCGGGAGTCCTCCAATCAGCAGGGGCGGATGGCCGAAGAAGGCGAGACAGAGGAGTACCGGGAGGGTCGGAAGGGCTGAGAGAAGAGATGACCCCTTCCTTACGTGCCCCTCTTCGTGGAGCAGCACGAACCGGAGCGTGTCGTCGCTTGCCTCCGAGAGGTTTCTCTCGTAGAACGAATGCCGGTAGCGGATGCTGTTGAGTGCCGGGCATCCCCGTATGGAGATCGTGAAGGGGCATCTCACCAGCTTTGTCCTACGGTCAATCAATCCCTTCTCCTGAAGTTCCCGGAATATCCGGTACAGGCGGGAATTGTGATCTGCCCCACTCATTGTAGACTGATTATAATAATGATCTTATATTAAATGTTGCTCCAGGATGAATCGCCTCCACTCCGGCAATTTCTCGATTTTACCTCCGGCAATCTCTCTGATGTAGGTTCTTCCCGGCGAAACACCGCCAGATTCTGAGCAGTCCTCCCTCTCCGCCCACCTGGGGAGGGCGAACCCGGACGTACGCCTGCACGATCTCCATGGAACCGGGTGAATCCCGCATCGTGTTCTCTGGTAGCAGGCCCGGAATCCGAAACATTTGCAATCTCCGTTTTTTTCACAATATTTTAATAATAGCAACCAAAATTCTGAATGAATAGAGTGGAGGTGAATCTGGAGGACTGGAGGGGCCATACGACCGTGCTTGCGCCGGCACGGCATGCGGATCCCGGTTCTCCGAGCGAATGTCTAGAAACTATACGATCCTTTTGATACTGGCCCTTGCTGCCATTGCCGGGGCTGCCGGCTGCCTCTCCACGTCGTTTGGTGGGGTGACCTACAGCGGCGACGCCCTGCAGGTCCAGGTGGAGAACGCCGGCGAACCCGTCGAGAACGCTGTGCTCCAGACAACGATCATGGAGGTGAGCGCGCTCGAACAGCACGAGGCCTTCTCCGAAGCGCGGTATATCGACCTTGATACGGGAGAGAACGAGTACACGATCCGGGTAGACCTGCAGCCTGGTTCATACAAGGTATTTCTGACCGTATTCGTCGGGAGCGAGCGGAGAGCATCCGTCATCCGCGATCTGGAGGTAACAGCCTGACCCCTGCAGGACTCGCGGCGGCGCGGGGGCTCGAGCCTGCGGATGCCGTCTTCTTCGGAGCGGAGGTCTTCAACCCGTTCGCGTGTTCCTGGGAGCGCGTGGACTTCGCGGTGAAAGACGGCCGCGTCGTCGGCTTCGGGGAGTACCGGGGGACGCGGGAGTACGACCTCTCGGGCACCTGCGTGGTGCCCGGGCTGATCGACGCTCACGTCCATATCGAGAGTTCGCTCCTCGCGCCGGCGGAGTATGCCCGGCTCGTCCTCGCGCACGGCACGACGACGGTGATTGCCGACCCCCACGAGATAGCAAACGTCTGTGGGGCGCCGGGGATCGACTACATGCTTGCCGAAGGGGCGCGGACGCCGCTCGACATCCTGGTCATGCTCCCGTCCTGTGTCCCGGCAACGCCGTTTGACGCGGGCGGCGCCGTGCTCACCGCCGCCGATCTCGCCCGGTTCCGGGGACGGGAGGGGGTCGTCGGGCTCGCCGAGGTGATGAACGTCCCCGGCGTCCTCTTCGGCGACGAAGACCTCCGGACGAAGATGGATCTCTTCGAGGTCGTCGACGGCCACGCGCCGTTCCTCTCGGGAATGGATCTGAACGCCTACATCTATGCCGGCGTCCAGAGCGACCACGAGTGCACGACGCTTTCTGAAGCGCGGGAGAAACTCCTCCGGGGGATGTACATCATGATCCGGGAGGGTTCGACGGAGCGCAACCTCCGCGACCTCCTCCCGCTCGTCGACGCCTGCACGGCGCCGCGGTGCTGCTTTGCCACCGACGACCGGCACGCCGACATGCTTGCCGGGGAGGGGCATATCGATGACTGCGTAAGAATTGCGGTCGCAGGCGGCCTGGAGGTCGAGCAGGCGCTCCGTATGGCCACGCTCTCCGCCGCCGGAAGGTTCGGGCTCCACGACCGGGGCGCTCTTGCACCGGGAAGGCTTGCCGACTTCTGCGTCGTCGACGACCCCGACCGCTTCGCGGTCATCCGGACGTTCAAGCGCGGTGTCGAGATCATCGACGCCGGCTACCTGCCCCCTGCCTGTCCGGCGGCCCCCATGCACGCCCGCGTGCCGGAACCGCCCGATATCCGGATAACCGGGCGGGGGGAGGCGCGAGTGATCGGGATCGTGCCCGGCCAGATCACGACCCGGGATATGCGCTGCCCGGTCGACGCTGCCGGGATCCCCGACCTCGGCCGCGACATCCTCAAAGCGGTCGTCACCGACCGCTACCGGGGAAGCGGCTCCGGCGTCGGGCTCGTGCACGGGTTCGGTCTGAAGGAGGGTGCAATTGCCGGGTCGGTCTCCCACGACTCCCACAACATCGTCGCGGTCGGGGCCGGCGACGCCGATATCGTCCGTGCCGTCGCCGAGGTGGTCCGGCTCGGCGGCGGCCTCGCGGTGGTCTCCGGGGACGATATAACCGCGCTCCCGCTCGAGTGCGCCGGGCTGATGTCGGCCCTTCCCTACGGCGAGGTCGTGCAGCGGCTTGCGGCCCTCGAGGAGCATGCCCGGCGGCTCGGCGCGATCGAAAATCCCTTCATGTATCTCTCGTTCCTCGCCCTGACGGTCGTCCCTGAAGTCCGGGTCACGGAGCGCGGGGTCTTCGACGTTGGGGCGTTTACGGACGTGCCGCTGTTTGAGAAGTGAGAGAGACGTAGAGCATCTCGTGGTGCTCTTTTACCGGTCTCTCTTACCCTCCCCGGGATCCCGTCCAGAGCGTGCTGCCTCTGCCGTGGGAGCCTGAGCGTCGTCCGCATGGAGGCTCTCCAGAGCAGGGCAGGCCCTGGTCTGCGCTGCTATCACCGCCGGGCAGGTTCCTGTGCGCCAGTTCCTGATGACGGAAGTGGCGATGGCCACCCCCAGGATCAGGATGATGACGGCCAGCGAGATCTCCACCGGGACGTGGTAGAGATCGGCGGCCAGCATCTTGATGCCGATAAAACTGAGGATACCGGCCAGGCCGTACTTCAGGTAGCAGAAAGCGGCCATGAAGTGCGCCAGCGCGAAGTACATCGATCTCAGGCCGAGGATGGCAAACGCGTTGGAACTGAAGACGATGAACGAGTTGGTGGTGATACCGAGGATGGCGGGGATGGAGTCCACCGCAAATACGATGTCGGTGGTCTCCACGACCAGCAGGGCCACGAACATGGGGGTGGCCCAGGTCACCATCTTGCCGGCCGCATCAGGCTTTTTGACGAAGAAACTGTCGCCTTCGTAGTCCCTGGTAACCGGCATGATCCTCCGGAATCCGCGAACCAGGATGTTCTTGTCAGGTTCGACCGGTTTCTCTTCCTTTCCGGTCACCATCCTGATGCCGGTGAAGATCAGGAAGGCGCCGAAGATATAGAGCACCCAGGAGAATGTCTCCACCAGCGCCACACCCGCCATGATGAACGCCAGGCGGAAGACCAGAGCCCCGATAATGCCGTAAAACAGCACCTTGTGCTGATCCTTTCGGGGTACGCAGAATGATGCGAAGACGATGACGAAGACGAAGAGGTTGTCGACGGAGAGCATCAGTTCCATGATGTAGCCGGTGGTGAACTCCAACCCGGACTGGGGCCCCATCCAGAGATATATCCCGATATTGAAGAGCACCGCGGCGGTGACGAAGACGACGACCTGCAGGAGCGCCTCGCGCGGCTTTATGACATGTGCTCTGCGGTTGAAGACGCCGAGGTCGAGTGCCAGGAGCGCCACTATGCTGGCGATGAATATGATCCACGCTGTCTCTGTTACTGCTGTCATGAGTTCACCCGGTTCAGAATGCCTCGTTCTGGATGTTCCTGGCTCACTTTACCCTGATCGGGCCGCATCCTGGCTTTTCGCCCGTCTGTCCGTGCCCTGTCTTCCCGGATCATCTCCGCTCCAGCGATTAATTCCTTCTGCCGGCGGCCTGTTCTCCATGTGGAGATAAGAGGCTCTTCGAACCCTAAGACTGCAGACATCGATATCCTCCGCGGGACGTTCTGCGGTGTGCTGAGATACCATCCATACGTTTCTCACCAGAACCCCGTCACCGCTCCCGGCGCGAGGACCGCGATCAGGAGCAGAATCACCGGCTGGTGGAGGAAGTAGATGACGAGCGAGTGCCGGCCCAGGAACTCGAGCGGCCGGGCAAGCGCCGGTTCCGCAACCGGGATCGAGAAGTTCCGTTTTCCGTCCGGGTAGAAGAGACGGCCGCAGGCCATCCCGACCAGGACGAGGCCGAACCAGGGGAGGATCGGGACGTAATCGAGGCTCGCGAAGGATTCCGGCCGGATGCCGAGCCAGAGGAGCGGCCACGGGCCGGAGACGAGGCTTGCCGCGTAGCCCGCGATGAGAAAGGCGATGCTCGTGATGATGAGTTTCTCCGGATCGAGCCGGACGAAGAGCGGCGCGAGCAGGATCGCAAGCCCGATGAAGTGCAGGATGCCGAAGACGATGTAGACGTCAGGGAGAAAGAGCCAGGTGACGGCGGTGATGGCGAGGCCGTAGCCGAAGATGGTGAGGCCGCGCCGGACGTACTTGAGCGTGAGGCTGCGCCCCTCGAGCCGCCGCGAGGTCCGGGCGTAGCTGATGGTGAAAGAGACCCCGACGAGGAAGATGAACGTCGATGCGGTCAGGTAGGCAAGCATCCGGAGGAATCCGCCGGAGACGTCGAGCGGCAGGACGCCGAAGAAGTTGAGATCGAAGGCCGAGTGGAAGACGATCATCGTCACGATGGCGACGCCCCGTGCGAGGTCGATCTCCCAGTAACGTTCTCCCGGCATGATTCTCCGTCAGAAGAGCCTTCGCCGGACGGAAGCGCCGCAGCCTGGGCAGGTCTTCGTATCGGATATCTCTCTCTCCTGCTCCTCGGTGGGCTCGTTGTAGAGCCGGGAGAAGCCGCACTGCCGGCTGCACTCGATCACGACGAACGGACTACAGATCCTGCCCATCTCCCCTCACCCCGCCTTGATGCTGTAAGCGTATCATGAATTGCCTACAATTTCATGGTGGATTCATCTGATAAGAGTTTACCCCGGGGCCGGGGGGGGAGGCACCATTATTCCCCTGCCGGTTCCACTTTTTTTCATGAGCGAACGTGACGAACATATCGTAGAGGCCGCCGGCAGATGCCGGGTCGTGATCCGGGACGGCCGGGTGGTCGAGGTCGGGACGCCGCAGATACAGGACTGCCCGCTGGCACGGCGGTTCGCCTGTCCTGTTCCGGAGATGACGCCGGAGGCGATCAAACGAAACATCGAGGGGCGTATCAGGTCGTTCGGGATGTGCACGCCGGAGCGCGAGGTTCTTGCCGGGCCGGACTTCGTCATCTTCGGGGCGTCGGAACTCCTGAGCAGCGCCGTCCGCCGGGGGGACCTCGACGCCGCGGTGATCGCTTCCGACGGGGCGGGAACGCTCGTTGCGACGAACCCCGCCCTCATCCAGGGGATCGGCGGCCGGATGTCGGGGCTCGTGAAGACGAGCCCGATCCGCGAGGTGATCGCGCGGATCGAGGAGAACGGGGGCGTCGTCCTCGATCCGGCAACCGCCGCGATCGACCAGGCAGCCGGCGTCGCCCTGGCGGCAGAACTCGGCCATCGCCGGATAGCCGTGACCACCGCCGTTGCCGTCGAGGCGGCGGCTATCCGGGAGCGGTTCCCCGATGCCGTGATCGTCGCCGTCCACACGACCGGGCTCTCGCGGGAGGACGCCGCCCTCATGGCCCGCTCGGCTGATCTCCTCACCGCCTGCGCCTCGCGGTACGTCCGGGAGGAGGCGGCGAAGACCGCGCTCCTGCAGGCGGGGACGTCGATCCCGGTCTTCGCGATGACGGCCGCGGGGAAGGCAATCATCCTCGGGAAAGTCGCGGAGACCGACCAGCAGGTCATCGTCCATGGAGCGCGCCTCCCGGTGCCGGGATCGCAATCGCCCTCGCCGCTCCGCTGATCACCGGCCCGTAATGCCCACGTGGCCCGCGAGTTCGGCGAACTCGGCCAGAACGATATCGGCCTTTATATCCGTCACGCTGCCGTCGCGCCAGTCGCCGTAGGCGGCGAACGCGGTCACCATCCCGAGATGCCTCCCCGGTGCGATGTCGCGGATCAGGCTGTCCCCCACCATCATCGCCCGCGCCGGGGAGGCATCGAGCCGCTGGAGAGCGTAGAGGAGGGAGTCGGGTTCCGGTTTCCGCCTGCCCGAGACCTCCGGGGTCACCACGGTCTCGAAGTAGTCGATGAGCCCGGTCTTATCGAGCCGCCGGCGTGCCTGGGGCGCCTCCGCGTCGGTCACGACCGCGAGAGAGATCCCGGCGTCCCGGAGGCCCCGGAGCGTCTCCTCGACGCCCGGGTAGGCTTCGACCAGACCGAGTTTCACGTCCTCGTAGGTGCGGCAGCAGACCTCGAACGTTCCGGGCTCATAGACCCCGAGTTCGCTCATGTAGTCGCGTATGTTCTCGTGATCCTCGAACCCGTGAATTCCCCGGAGAAATTGCGAAAAGAGCGCTTCCGGGTCGCCGGTTCCGAGATGATCGATCACGCACCGGCACGCCTCCCGCATTGCTCCGACAAGGTCGAAGAGGGTGTTGTCCATATCGCAGAGGATTGCCTCTACCGCGTTATGCCGAGTGCCGTAAGGTTTCTGCATATCTTGAGTTCCCTCATGAATGCACGGTACGCCTCGTCGTCCCGGAAACGGACCTTCAGTTCGTCGAGGTCGTTGCCCTTCCCGCCGTACTCCCCGAAGATCGCGATGCCGTTGCAGTCGACGAACCCGAAGACGGCGGCGATGTTGAAGAGCAGCCGCCGGAACGCCGACGCCGTGCAGGTTGTTGCCTCCAACCTATATGGGCGGTCGAAGTAGAAGTACTCGAGCCCCTCGGCCATGCAGAGGTCGGCCATGTAGATGTCGGCGGTCAGGAGAACCGGGAGGGCGTACCGCTCCTCCTCGAACCTTCTGAGCGCCCGGACGATGTTATGGTCGTTCTCCTCGGAGAGGTGCGTATGCGGGCCCGGCGCCGCAATCTCCGTCGCCCGGTCGCGGATGGTGCGGTACTCCTTCAGCGCGAGATACGCCGCTTTGCGCGACCGCTTCGTCCGCTTGTTCTCGAGTTCCACGATATATTCCCGGCAGTCGGGCGCCAGTGCCGTCATCTCCCCGATCGTCTTTGCCGGGTACTTGCGATTGATGGCATACGCGATCTCGTCCCGGACGGTATCGACGATCAGGTACGAGGCGTGATCGATCCGGGGGTTGTTCGATGCAAACCCGTGGTAGAAGAGGTTCGTATCCAGGCCGAAGAAGACGGCCTTCTTGAGCTGTCCGTAGGATGCGAGCATCGCATCAAAGGCGGTCTGGTTCACGTAACGGGCGACCCCGCTTGCAAACATGCACTCCTGGAGATCGCCATAAGAGGGAAGCTCCGTGGAGATCTGCTCGTATTCGGCGATCCAGTCCTGGAAGGTCTCGCGGGACGCGGGCAGTTCGAGTGAATATCCGGCTCCTTCTGGACGTGCGACCAGGATATCGCCCTCGTAGAGCGGGTACGTGACGCGGATCTCGTCGAGGCCGTTGATGAGAACCTGCAGTTCGTCCTCCCGGATGACCGCATCGTTCATTCTCTCGCACCCGCATCCTCCATGATGTCCCGGATCTGCTGGATCTGGTGCGGGATCATCATGTAGGGTTTTGCAACGTCGTCGGTGTTCTTCATGGCGAGGTAATAGATGTGCCGGATATCGAGTCCCGCGACCGAGACTGCGATCAGCGCCCCGGCGACCGTGACCTTCCTGCCGGAGGTGATGTCGATCGCCACGCGGAGCCCCTGCCGGATGAGGTCGTTAGAGAGCGATCTGATCGTCTGCCCGGCCCGCACAAAGTCCGCTTCCGGCAGGATCTCCGTTGCGATCGCGGGGGCGAACCCGTATCCCTCCGAGACGATTCCGATTGCTTCGGCCGCGATCGATGCTTCCTGCGCGTAGGGTTCTTCGGTGACGACAATGACCCGTTCGGGGCGCAACCCTTTCTCCCGCAAGACTGCATGGTAAGCGTTGACGAGCGCCCATGTCGAGCGTCCGAGAAGTGCTATGTAGGCGTCGCCGGAAGCGGTGGTCACGGGGGCAATCACTGCCTCAAGACTCACCCTGATGCTATATAGGCTTTGTCGGAGCACCCCTCCCGGGATCGGACTTCACGGGAACCATTTAGAGCCCCCGTATTCGTTATTTTTGGATTATTGGTCAGGTAGTCCCGTCCTCTGAAGTTGCATGACGGTTCTTGCCGGATCATGGCTGCATTTCGCTCCGGGGCTCTCCTAAATACGCCTTTAGCTCGTAAGAAATCGGAAAATACTGCGAAATATTTGGTAAATATTTTAAGATCGATATCCCTATAGTGGTATAGTAGAGCGCGAAATTAGTCCGGAGAGATAGACCCATGGAGATGCGAAGAGTGCAATTGCGGAAACCGGAAGAGATCTGGGGGCTTGCCGACCCGGAACAGCAGAGCAAGACACGCCAGGACGCCATCGAGGACGGCGATCTGATCGAGATCACCCGTATGGGAAGGGATCTGGGCATCACCCTTCCCCTTGCGGTCTCGGCACGGGTCGCAGAGAGCATGGTTCCGTTCCCGAATATCCCGCAGGAGACTGTTACGGAGAACCTCTGGGACACCCTTCATGCGTTCAGGGCCAGAGCCTGCACGACGACCGAAGGAGTGTTCGAGTTTCAGGTCAGTCTCTACCAGAACGGCCTTGTTCCCACCCTGACCTTCAAGGCCGCGGTCTCCCCGGGGGACGACGGCGAACCGGTCATCACCATCATGCTGCCCGACGAGAACTGGGAGACGATCGGGTGCGACCACCGCTATAATGCAGGCGACGCAATGCTCACCGTCGACGACGTTGCCTCGACCCTGAACTTCACTCCCGGGCGGATCCGGGAGTTCATCCGGGAGGAGCGGATTCCGGCGGTCAAGTGCGGAGGAACCTGGCGGATCAAGCGCTCGGAACTCACCCGGATCATGAACGAAGGGTTCTGATCGGCCGTTCGTAGTTACATTCAGGTGCCATGGGATCAATTCGGCAGCCGGGCCGCACATCTCCGGATGCCCATGCCGCAGATAGCGGTTGATCGGTCACGTTGCTGCAACGCTCCGTGCAGCATCATACCCGTGACCACCATCTGATACGCCTCATCGGTTCGGTGCGGGCGCGGCCCGGAGTCCCTGGGGCCCGGAGAGCTAATATCTGTTCCTGAAACAGGTAATATTTAAATATTTTTTTATTTCCCGGGCTAGAGAAACAAACATATTTAATTTTTAGACGTAAAGGTTTCATTATGTGCATCGAGGACCGACGAGTATTCCCGGACCGCCAATTCGCTGATCCGGCAGCCGGAATCCACGATGTGGTGATGGTGTTGTCGCCATCTGCGGATGGGAGTGTTCCCGGACTCGATGACGGCCGTGAACCTTTTCCGACGTCATATGCCCTGATCTGCGTGATCTTCGGTATCGTATGCCTTTTCCTTCTCCAGCCCGGTATGGACGTTCCGGGTATACCGGCGGTCGAGCCCGTATGCCCCATCGTGAGCCTGGCCGGGCTTTTCGGGCCGAACGGCTCTTCATTTATCCGGCGCTGGATGAAGAGGGGTGCCGAAGAGAACGGTAGTGAGGACGATCCCGAATCCCCGGTTGCCGGTGAGTCCGTCGAGACACCTCCGACCGGGCATGGCCCGGCCGACGATGGTACGAACATCCTTGAAAGGCTTGAGAGGATCCCCGATGCCCTCCAGCGATTCAATGAACTCGTTTCGCCGGACGGAACGGTTACCGCCCCTTCCCCCGTGGACCGCCCCGGGGATCTCGCTTCCCTCCCTCCGGAGAACCCCGAGGCCGAAGCCCTCCCCGCCTTTTCGTTTCCGGAGGATCCGGAGGATCCGAAGGAACCGAAGGAACCGAAGGATCCGGAGGATCCGAAGGAACCAGAGGAACCGGAGGAACCGGAGGATCCGAAGAAACCGGAAGAACCGGATGATCCGGATGACGGTATGTCCGGCGTTCAGGACGGCCTGCCTGCCCCGCACCCCGACTCCCTCAGCGACGATGAACTCATGCAGATGCTCGGGTTCGGCGACGGAGATCTCGACCCCTCTTCCGGGTTTGCCGATCTCGATCTCTCAGACGAAGAGCCGGCGGCCGTGACCGCCTCTCTCCCTGCCCGTGAGACTGTGGAGGGGGACGATGAACGCCCGATAGAGTCGCTCATCGATGACCTCGGGAGTGACGATGCCGACGTTCGCGGGCGAGCCGTCGATGCCATCACAGAGCGGGGAGCCGATGCCGTGGATCCCCTGGTCCGGGCGCTTGCTCTTGCGGACGACGGGCGGCGATGGTGCATCGCCGAAGCCCTCGCCCTGATCGGCGAGGGTTCGATCCCTCCGCTGATTGCTGCGCTCGGGGACGTTACGGCGCAGATCGGGGCGGCAGCCACGCTCGTCCGCATCGGGAGTCCCGCCGTGCCGCCTCTCATTGCAGCACTTGCCGACGGCGACGGCGAGGTTCAGTTCGGTGCCCGCTACGCGCTCCGGGAGATCGGCGACGAAGCCGTCCCCTTCCTGATCGAGGCCCTCGGTGCGTCTGAACGGAGCATCCGGAGGTCGTCATCCTCCGTCCTCCGGGAACTTGGATGGAAGGCCCCCGATGATGCCGGTGCGATACGTTACCTGATCGCCGACGAGGCGTGGCTCGATGTCGCGGACTATGGTGAAACCGCGGTCGAACCTCTCATTCACATCCTGAGGTCTCCCGACAGGGGGGTGTGGTGGAACGCCGCCCGGACTCTCGGGGAGATCGGCGGGGCCGCGGTCGGTCCCCTGGTCGAACTTCTGCACGAAGCAGGTGACGAGATCCGTCCCCTGGCGGCCATGGCGCTCACGGAGATCGGTTCTCCGGCGGTCGAGCCGCTCATCGGGCTGCTCGCCGTCCCCTCCCTCCGCAGAACGGCGGCGGCGGCTCTGGCGAAGATCGGCGAACCGGCGACCGAGGGGTGCATCCGCGCCCTGGACTCCACGGACGAGGAGACGGTGGAGGCGCTTTGTGAAGTTCTCGGTGCCCACGGCGAGCCGGCGGTACCGGCCCTGATCCAGTCACTGACGTCCGGGCAGTCCCGTATCCGATCCCGGGTCGCCGGGATTCTCGGCAGGATGAACTGGGAACCCTGGAGCGATGCCGAACGGGCCTGGTTCCTGATTGCCCGGGAGGAATGGACGGAACTTGCTCTGATGGGCTCGCCGGCCGTCGATCCGCTGATCCGGGTAATCAACGGCGACGACGACCGTATCCGCTGTGAGGCTGCGGCGACGCTCGGCGAGATAGGCGATCCGGGGGCGGTAGGGCCGCTCGTGGCTGCCCTCGCCGATGAGGCCGTCGCCCCGGCGGCGGCGGATGCGCTCGTAGCCATCGGGGAACCGGCCGTGGCGCCCGTCCTTGAGGTGCTTGAAGATGGAACCGGGGCCTCCCGGGAGAACGCCGTCGAGGTTCTTGGCCGACTCGGGACGCCTGAGGCGGTTCCGGCCATCGTCGAACTCGTCAGAACCGGCAGGGATCGCCTTCACCGGAAGGCCGTCGATGCCCTGGTAGGGATCGGTGCGCCTGCGGTAGACGCCCTCATCCCTCTCCTCGGCGAGGAGGGCGACGGGCAGGCAGGGGCGGTGGCGGCGCTCACCGGGATCGGCGCTCCGGCACTCGAGCCACTTGCCGGCGCGCTCGGCCACGAGAACTCATCGATCCGCATGGGAGCCGCAAGAGTCCTCGAACAGTTCGGGTGGGTTCCCGAAGGGGGGACGAAGGAGGAGATCGTCCACCTGATCGCGCTGCAGCGATGGCCGGAGGTCGTGGGTCTCGGCGCTCCCGCCGTTGATCTCCTGGTGCCCCGGCTCGGCGACCTTGATCCGGCGGTGCAGGCCGGAGCAATGGAGGCGCTGGCCGGCATCGGGGCCCCTGCGGTTCCCTCGCTGCTCCTCCTGCTCGGTAGAAAGGCGCTCCGCGATCCGGCGGTAGAGACGCTTGTCGCGATCGGGGATGCGGCGGTGGAACCGCTGATCCGGGCACTGGAGAAGACCCGGCTCCGGAAGACGGCTGCAGGAACACTGGTCAGGATCGGGGGTTCTGCGGCCGGCGCGCTCGTCCCGGTTCTCGGGCACCCCGAGATCGGGCAGACGGCAGCCGGGATCCTCGAGGCGATGGGGGAGGATGCCTTCGATGCCCTGGTCGAGGCGCTCGGGAGCGACGATGCCCTGATCCGGCAGCGGGCGGGAGATGTACTCGTCGGTCTCGGGGAAGCGGTTGCGGCCCCCCTCATCGGGGCGCTGGGGAACCCCGGCGATGCCGTCAGGCTCGGGGCAATCGACGTCCTCACCCGCCTCGGGAGCCCGGTCACCGATCTGCTTACGCAGGCGCTCAACGATGGACGCTACCTGGTGCGGCTGGGCGCGGCGGAGGTTCTCGGCAGGGCCGGATGGGAGCCGCGGACCGAGAGCGAGACCGTCTGCTACCTGATCGCGAAGGAGCAGTGGGCTTCCGTCGCCGGGATCGGGCCCGGTGCGGTCGAGCCCCTGATCCGGACGCTCAACGACCCCGACAGTGCAATCCAGGTGGGCGCGGCACGAGCACTCGGGATGATCGGGGCTCCTGCAGTCGCGAGGCTGATCGATGAGCTTCGCACCGAGCAGGACGGCACGCAGAGAAAGGCGGTCGAGGCGCTCAAGATGATCGGTGAACCGGCAGTCATTCCGCTCATCGACGCTCTCCAGGATCGCGACTGGCAGATCCGCCTGGGTGCGGCGCGGGCGCTCGTCGGCATCGGGGATCCGGCCGTCGAACCGCTGGTTCGGGCTCTCTGCGTCGCTCCCCCGGCAATCCGGATGGGAGCGGCCGCGACGCTCGGCAAGATCGGGAACCCGGCGGCCATCGAGCCGCTGATCGACGCGCTCCTGCACGACGACCAGCGCCTGGAGCGTGTCGTGGTGCGGGCGCTCGGGCTGATGGGCGAACCGGCGGTCAGGCCGCTCCTGCGTCTTCTCAGGGACGGGAACGAGGCGTCCCGGAAGGGTGCGGTGGCGGCGCTCGTGCTGATCGGCGAACCCGCGGCACGCCTGCTCCCCGGTGCGCTCGCCGACGAGCATTTCCGTGTCCGTGCCGGGGTCGCGGACGCCCTCGACCGCCTGGGATGGTCGCCACCGGAGGAGGAGACGATCGTCTACCTGATCGCAAAGGAGCGATGGGGCGATCTCGCCCGGGCAGGAACGGCCGCGGTCGAACTGCTGGTGCGCGTGCTTGACGATCGCGACGACAGCATCCGGCGGCGGGCGGCGATGATCCTCGGCGAGATCGGCGACCCGCGTGCGGTTCCGGGGCTCATGAACCTCCTCCACGACGACTACTACAGTGTCCGGCGGGAGGCCGCGGCGGCGCTCATCACCATAGGAGCCCCGGCGGTGGATCCGGTCGTCTCCGCACTCGGCGACCCGGACGGCGATGTCCGGAAACGTGCGGCGGACGTGCTCTCTGAGATCGGGGATGCACGGGCAATCGCTCCTCTCGAGCGCATCTTCGACGACGAGGACTGGTACGCCCGGAAAGCCGCCGAGAATGCTGTGGAGCGGATCCGGGCGCGGGCGGGGGATGAGACGGGCGACCTGTAGGCGGGCCCGGACTCTTTTCCCACGGTTTCGGCGGAAACTTGCAGCATCCCCCGGCTTTTTTTTGAGTCTCGCGCCAGTTACCGGCGGACGCGGTATCCGGCTGCCGTGAGAATATCGATGACGGCATCGTCCCATTCGGTGCCGGTGAGCCCGTTCAGCGTCGGTTGCACCTGTTCCCAGAGCCGGCGGAGTTCATCGGTGTCCGGGAGGAACGTTGTCTGGTACATCACGCGCCCGGCCCTTCGGCCCTCCGAATCGAGGATGAGGAGACGCCAGCAGCAGTAATCGCGGCAGATCTCGGGGCGTGTCAGGTGGACGGTGCACCATGCCTTTCCCTTCTTCCCGTCGAATGCGACGTTCCCGTGGGACGGAGCAGGAGAATCGCCGGGAGTTTCGAACCTCAGGAAGGGGCATGCGTCCGGCAGTTCCGCGATGCTGCTCGTATCCTCGAAGAGCGCGATCTTGTCCGGGTCGACCCGCACCTCCTTCACGTCCCCGGTGTAGGCGTTACGCACGACGAAGGTGTAGTCGCCGCGCTCTTCGATGACCATGTGGACGTTTCTCATATTGCTGCAGCAGCTGCCGCACTGGCAGCACCTACACGCCATGGTGGTTGTCTCCCCGGATTCCGGTCGGTTGATCTGCGAACATGCTCGTTATTCGATATTACGCGTCGCAACGATGAAATACCTGCTGGAGAATTGTCCGGTCACGGATAAGCCGCCCGGTTCCCGGCAACCTGAGCGGGTCTGCCGGATTGTCCAAAGTGCGATCCAGACGCCTGAGAAAGGACATGCATGGGATATGCAGGTTACATGGTTCCGACGGAGATCTCTTTCGGACCGAAATCGGAGCAAAACTGCATTTTGGCAAAATCGAATGCGAGGGGTGAGATTCGAACTCACGAACTCCTACGAGACCAGGCCCTCAACCTGGCGCCTTTGACCTGGCTTGGCAACCCTCGCCTGTTCTTCTCTATACAATGCGCTGCAACATAAAATAGGTTGCTCTGCCGGAACCCGGGCTTCCGCGGGCGCGGGACAGGGAACTGTTTGGGCGGATCCCTCCTGCGATACCTGTACCCCAGCGCACCGGAACCGCCTTCGATGTGTATTTATGCGTCCAGTTCCAACGCTCCCGCATGTGGGCTGACATCTCACGGGAGTTTGCCGATTCGCCGTCCCAGGGCAGGGTAGTCCGGTTCCTGTTGGAGAACGGGTTCGGCATCAACGAAGAGGGGCGCATCGTCTGCAACGGGATCGAGATCCCCGCGACGCACATCGGCAGGGCGATCGAGACCGACCGGAGAGTCGTCGACGCCACCGCCCGCCGCATCCTCGAGAACCCCGAACTGCGCGAGGTCTTCCTCCGGATGCGCGCCGCCCCCGACCTCACCCGGGTCGCCGAGGCTCTCGGCCTCTCGGTCATCACGCTCTACCCGAAGGACGCGCAGCAGAAAGGGATCGTCGGCGCGGCGGTGGAAGTCCTCGTCGAGCACAACCTCTCCATCCGCCAGATCTTCGTCACCGACCCTTACCTCGCGGAGGAGCCGAAACTCGTGATGATCGTCGACGAACCGCGGATCCCGGCATCGGTCTACGAAGAGATGCGGGCGCTCCCGCAGGTAAACCGGCTGGTCATCTGAAGAGTTCCATCTCCTGCGCAAGCCGGCGAATCCGCTTCCTCTGCCTGCGCGGGAGGTCGATTGCGTGCTGCAGCCGCTCTTCGAGCACGATGGCGCGGGTTCCCTTCACCAGGTTGTCCGCGTGGGCGACGATCTTCTCCTCGAGCGTCCGGGGCATGCAGTCGCGCGGGGCAAGACCCAGCAGCGAAGACTCGTCGGCCGTCAGCCCGGCCCCGATGTGCCGCTCGACGATGGCGGCGACCGCTTCGTCAAGACCGAACGACCGGCATATCTCGCCGCCTGCTTCGGCGTGGCAGAGGTCGTGCGTCACCCCCCGGCCGATATCGTGGAGGAGGGCGCCGGTCTCGACCAGGTCGCGGTTTACGAGGGGATCGGACGCGTAGGCGAGCGCAAGGTCGCGCACCGCCCGGCAGTGTGCGATGACCCCGTCGGAACACCCCGCCCGCCTGAGAAGACCGATGCAGTCCTCTTCACGCACTCCCGAGGCTCTCCTTGATCCTGTCGATTCTCTTCCTGAGAGCGACGGCGATGAGCTCGTTGTCGAAATGTTCGAGCATCTCCTCGCAGTTCGGACACTCGAAGTTCCAGTTCGCCGCATCCGTGAAGGTGTAGACGACGCTGCAGTTCTTGCACATGTAAAAGTCGTTCTTCTCCTCGTAGGCGAGCCGGGTGTCGAGGTGTTCGAGCACGTCCCGGACCTGCTCTTCGAGCACGTCGTGGACGCGGTCGAGGCGGAGGTGCCAGAGGTAGGTGAGCCAGCCGGTCTCGGTGTTCTTCAGCCGCCGGTACTCGGCGAGGCGCCTCTCATAGAGCGTATAAAGGGTGTGACGGACGGTGTTGAGGTTGACCCCGGTCATCTCGGCAAGTTCCTCGTCACTGTGCTCTCCTCCTTCGGGGAACCGTCTGAGAAGTTCGATTCCCTCTTCCCCGATCATGCGCAGGACATAGGCGTTGATCGCCGGATCGTTCAACAGTTCAGTGACGGATACCATGGTCAAATCTCTCCTGTAATTGGATAAACGTATAAGAGTATATATACTGCATCGATGTCTACCATACTCTGCTCTTAACCTTTAATTCACTTTTCCCGTCCTCGGGCGGCAGGCTCATCACCCGATCAGCCTTCGGACGGCCGCGGTGTTCCTCTCGAGGTCGGCATACGCCTCCTCTTCTGTTGCGCCGCAGCCGTAGACGCTCGCGACGGCGTGCCCCTCCTCGAACTCGGTTCTGGGCCAGGGGATATCGGCGACGCGGGGCGCAAGGTTCGAGAGGTCGGCGTCAAGCCGCATGTCCCGGTCGGCAAAGAGGATCCGCCTGATCGCGACCTGCCGCGGCGCGGGCACCGCTGCCGGGATCACCCCGCGGCAGGCGTTCATATGCATGGCAAAGACGCTCTTCTGGGTCGCCATCTCGACGGTGTCCAGGGTGGCCTGGAACCGGGGGTTGATCTCGATCGCCCAGGGCTTCTCTCCCGCGACAAAATCGATCCCGACCGATCCCACGCACCCGCTTGCAGCGGCAATCCGCTCCGCCGCCGCGATCATCTCCCCGGCAAGGGGATGGGAGAACGGGGTGAGCGACCCGGCAAACCCGTGCGCGGATTCCCCCCCGCCCCGGAGGATCTGGCGGTTGACCGCGATCGCCCGCGCACGCCGGCCGTCCGCGACGCAGGAGACGCTCGACGGAATCCCGTCGACGAGGGCCTGCGCGATATAGGGCACGTCCGGCCAGGCCTCCTCCCACCGGCGGAGTTCTTCCTCCGCTCTCACGACCGCGTTCCTCCATCCTCCCGCTCCCCGGCGCGGCTTGACCATCGCCGGGTAGCGGTCGCCTTCCGCAAGCGGCGGAACCGGCACGTCCAGCCCCTCGAAGAACCGCTGGATCTCAAGTTTGTCGAGGAACCGCTCCACCTTCGCGGGCGGCGTGCCGCAGAGCGGGATCGCCGTCCCGACGGTCTCGGCACCAGAAGCGACGACCAGCGCGTCGACCGGGTGGCGGATGGCGAATTCGGCGATCTTCTCCGGGAGTTCGTCGAGTTCGTCGAACGAGATGCAGTCCTCCGTGTACCAGCCGAGATCCTGGTCGCAGAAGTGGTCGACGGCGTAGACCGTGTAGCCGGCCCGGCGGGCCGACTGCGCCACGTGCCGCGTGGCGAACCCTGCAACCAGAACCCGGCCCCTCACCGCTCCACCGTCTTCTTTCCGACCTTGGTCGGCTCGATCCGGATCTTCGCGTCCGGGTACTCCCGGTTGAGTTCCTTTCCCTCGAAGAGGTGGTCGAGGAAGAGGGCGAGACTCGATATCTCCGAGTGGGGCTGGGTGGTCACCGAGACGTTGTAGTCGGCGAGCCCGTAGATGTCGCCCGGCACCTTCTCCGCCCCCACCACGACGAGCACCCGCTCCTCTGTGCGGATATCGTCGATGACGTCGGTCATCCGGAGCCCGTACATCGTGAGGTGGGCGACCTTGCCGCCGGCGGCCTTCCAGTCCTGGATACACCGCCGCCACTTGACGTCGTTCTCGATGAAGAAGTCTCCTCCCCACCGGTCTGCCACGTCCGTTATGCTCAGAGCGACACCGGGGTCGTCTGCGGCGAGGTACATCCCCCGGGCACCGAGCGCCCGCGCCGCGAGCCCGACGTGGGTCGTCACCCTCTGGTCGCGTTCGGGCCGGTGGCCTATCCGGAGCACGGCTACTTCGGGCATGCCGCTCACTCCTCTCTCCCCTTCGCCCGGATGACGCCGTTCTCGATGACAAACGGCAGGTCTTCTCTGGTATGGCGGCACTGGCACTCGATCAGCGACTCCTGGATGGAGAGGAGGCGCACCGTCTCCCCCGACTTTCTGATGAGAAGATGATGTTCGAGACGCTCAAGCGATGCCGTCACCGCACCGGGCTCGAATCCGGTGGTTTCTACCAGGTCTTCGACCGTGATATCGCCGGTTTCGGGAATCCGGTGGTATACGGTCCAGTCCAGATCTTCCTCACGCACACCTATTCTTTTTTCCGGGGAGACCGATATAGTTTATTGCACCGTTCCGGCTCTGCCGGCCGTTATCGGCGCGGTTTGCCGGTGCGAGAGATTGGATCTGCAGGTGGAAATCGGGTATGGTCGATTATAAGGAACTGGCGGAACTTGCCGAGAGCCTCTTTGAGGCAAGCGACGACGACGAAGAGCTTCTCGCGAAGATACTGGATACGCTTGATGACGAGACGCGGGAGGCGCTGCTCTCCTCCGACCTCCTCAATGCATATCAGGTCTTTTACTACTACTTCCGGGAGACGCCGGACGAACTGACGATGGAGCGGCTGCAACTCCACGCGGCGTCCGACCTCGCACGGGGGCTCGTCATCGACGAGGTCGACCTCTACGAGGTGATCTTTCTGATGGAAGGCGGGAAGCCCGTCGTTCTCCTCACCGACGGGGAGAGGACGCTCGCACGGTTCAGCGGCGCGGGAGCATACGCGGAGATTGCCCGCTACATAGAGGAGTGCCTCTGATGCGTCGGCTTCGTGCGAACTGAAACCCGCACTAGACCGGCGATCGGCCAGAAACCCTGCGGGTTTCTTCAGCTCCTGCCATAATACTGCCAGTCGCTGCCGGCGGTGATCAGTCGTTCGTCCACCCTTGCCCGGACGATCGGCGGGAGGTCTCCCCATCGGACGACTGCATCGCCGATGACGGCGAGCACGCCCCGGATACCTCTTCCCGGAAGGTCGTCGAGGACGGAGGTGTCGTCGGCCGTGATCCTGTTGCAGATCGCCGTCGCCCATGCGTCCGCGGCGGCGACGTCGGGGGCAAAGACCGTCACGGCGTCGGCGGTGCCGAAACTGATCGACGGGCCTACCGTCGCCGACGAGGTGCAGATGCCGAGGATCTCCTCACCCGGAGGAACCCGGAACGCAAATCGTCCGCTCAACGGTGATCCGCCCGCATAGATGCCGATCGTCACCTCGCGGTCGTTCACGAGAGCGATGTCGCCCCCGTTGTCGACCAGGCCGAACGCCGCGCCGGCCTCGACCATCGCCTCCACCCCCGCCCGGGCTATGGCGCCCGCCACCGCCGCCATCGGCCCGACCCCGGCCTCCGCAGCGGCCCGGGCCATGCTGGCCGGGACGTTAGCAGGGTTTTTTGGAGTATACGGCTCGAGCGTTGCCGAAAAATAGGGGTCGCCGGCGATCTGCCGCTCGACCTCCCGCCGGGCGGTGAGCATCCCGGATTTCGCCGCCTCGATATGCCCACGATCGTCCGCGAGGATCGTCGTGATCGTCTGCCGAAACTCGAAGTGCTCCCGGATCATCCCTGTTGCGAGAGGGCGCCGTGCGGGCACGCCCGGATGCACTTGCCGCAGAGAACGCAACGTTCGGCGCTCACGGAAAGGCGCCATTCAGCGTCGAAGGAGAAGACCTCCTGGGGGCAGACGCCGATGCACGCCCCGCAGTCGATGCACTCCTCCTCGTCGAGGACGACGGCATTCTCCATCACGCGGACGGTGACCCCCATCTCCTCGAGGCGCCGCCGGATCAGGTCGGCGTCTCTGTCCGGAACGTCGATCAGCACTTCGCCGGCCATCGAGTCGATGTTGGCCTTCTCGACGTTGATGAGGACGCCGGTCTCCTTCACCACCTGCGCGATCACCGGTTCTCTTCCCGGATCCGTTTTCCCTTTCCGGGAGAAGATCAGCAGGAGTTTCATCGCCGCCGCCTCCCGCCGAAGAGTTTCCCGAGATCGATCGCAGAGAGGATGCCGACCACCCGGTTCGTCGCGTCCACTACGGGAAGGGCGCTGATATTGTTCTGCTCCAGTTTCCGGGCGGCGACGTCCACCGGCTCGTCGGGCGTCGTCTTGATCACCTTCCGGGTCATGATGTCCTTCACCTGCCGCAGTTTCCCGTCCGTCACCACCGCCTTCGAGACGTCGTAGGTGGTGATGATCCCGACCAGCGTGCCGTTCCCGTCGAGAACCGGGAGGTGGTTCGTCTCGTCTTTGAGGAGTCGCTTTGCTGCCACCCGGATCTCCTCGTCCTCCGTGATGCTGATCACCTGCCGGTTCATGATGTCGCGGACGCGGGGGGTGACGGCCGTCTCCCGCATCGGCCTCGCACGCTTCGTCGTGTCGATCCGGCGGGTGGGGAGCGCAAGTTCCATCTTCCCCCGCTCGATCCAGTCCTTGAGTTCCGTCGCTACCGCCCGTGCTCGCCGGTAACTGGAGAGCGACGACGTCCTGACCGTCTCACCGCCAAGCTCGACCGAGCCGCTCCTGAGGTCGGCGTAACTGACCTTCGCAAGCGACGGCCGGTCGCGCCGGGGCGTGCCGTAATCGATGATATTGGTCATGAGATCCTCGTCCCGGACCGCGGTGCCCCGGACAATCCCGGTATCGAGCACCGGTATCGGGACGCCGACACCGACGTACATCGTCACGCCGTAGCCGTTCATCACCGCGGCGCGCAGGAACTCCTGGCGCATCTGCTTCATGTCCCCGGACACCATCAGCGTCCCGAACCCGCCTCCGGCGGAGTGCTGGGTGCCTTCTCCGACGATCATGCCCTCTCCCCCGGCAAGGAAGATCGGGACACCGCTCCCGATGACCCGGAAGCCGGGGTCGTTCGCGAGCGGCGAGAGGGTTCCTGCGCCGGAGTAGGAGACGTTGCCGCACCGCGGGAGGAGCGTCCCCATGTAGGTGTTGAGCGTCCGGTCGGTGGTGTTCGAGGCTGCGTTGTAACTCTGGTAGGAGTTCCTCGGGTTGACCATGATCGCCTGGTTCATGTCCTCGAGCAGCAGTTCCGTCGTGATGCTCCGGCGCGGGTAGCAGTCGGTTCCGCGGGAGGTCGCCCGCAGTTCGACGGTGCCTCCGGCGACGAGTTCCTCGAGGACGTGGGCGCCGCCGTAGAACCGGTCTTTGGTGTCGGCCTCCTGGGTTGCGCCCAGGTAGGCGTCGACCGCCGCGATTCCTGCGTATGCTTCCACGTCGTTGAGCCAGACGCGTTCCATCCGGATGGGGGGGTCGGCGTGCCCGAAGTTGAAGAAGGCACCGGTAGAGCACATTGCCCCGAACGTCCCGGTCGTGACGACGTCGACCTCCGCCAGTGCCCCTTCCTCTCCCAGTTCGTCGACGATGCCCGGCATCTCCTCGGCGGTAACCACTCGTGCAGTACCGTCGCGTATCCGGGCATTGATGAGGTCGAGGGACTTTTCCATGAACGTATATTCATTTTGGAATATTTATAGGTGTTGATTATTACTTTAGGTAATATCGGGTCGGGGTATGAGCGCTACCGGCAGCGATAACCCGGGGAGGTTTGCACCTCCCAAAAAAAGTGTGGGTTCTTTGTGGTTCAGTCCCGCCTGTGCAGCGCGACGAGGAGTCCGAGGACGCCGAGCGCGCCTATCACGGCGAAGGGAGCCACGCCCGCGTGGGGTGCCTGGGTCGGCACGGGCGAGAGCGAGGCCGAGGCCGAGGCGGTGCTTCCGGCTCCGACCTGAACGGTGGTCGACCAGTCGCCGTAGCCTGCAAGCGCCACCCTGACCGCGTGGGTGCCGGCGGCAACGCCGTCGAGGTTCAGCGGGGTGATGCCCTTATAGGCGTTGTCGATGTAGACCTCGGCTCCGGAGGGGGAGGAGGTGACCGAGATCGAGCCCGTCGAGGTCGGCTGCTGGCCGGGCTGGAGCGTCGCGGTGACATGGCTCGTGGTCGCTCCGCTGACGACGACCGACGTCGTGTAGTCCAGGTAGCCGGAGAGGGCGACTCTCACGGTATGGGATCCGACCGCGACGTTCGAGATCGCATACACTCCTGCCGTGGGAGTCTTGCCCTGGTACTTGTCGTCGAGGAAGACGTCTGCGCCTGCCGGGTAGGAGACCACGTCGATGGCGCCGGTGGTCTCGGAGGGGACGGACGTCAGGTGGGCGTTGACGTAACTGGTCACGCCGGGGCTCACGGTCACGCTCGACATCCAGTCGTAGTAGCCGGAGAGATCGAGTTCGATGTTGTGCTTCTTCGCCGAGACGCTCGTGAGCGTCAGGGGCGTCTTGCCCTTATAGGTGCCGTCCATGTAGACGTATGCACCCGACGGGCTGGAGGTGACCTTGATCGAGCCGTACTGCTCGATCGGGGTCAGGGTGAACTGCACGTTCGACTGCTGCCCCGCCCTGACCGTGACGGTGGCGTAATCGGACTGGTAGCCCGTGTGATCGGCTTCAAGCGAGTAGGTGCCGGGGACGAGGTTCTGGATCGTGAGCGGTGCAGTACCCCGGTAGTTCCCGTTTAAGTAAACGGCCGAACCCGAGGGGCTCGAGGTGACATGGATCGAACCGGCGGTCTCGACCGGCTGCAGCGTCGCGTAGACGTCCACGGTTTCCCCGGCTGCGGGGTCAGAGGCCAGGCTGCCGGTGTAGGACTGATAGCCGCTCTTCTCTACCCGGAAGGTGTTGTAGGGCGACCCGGTGGTGTAGACCGGGACGTCGAGCGCCCCTCCGTAGGTGGTTCCTTTGTACTGTCCGTCAAAGTAGACGTCGGCACCGTCCACGTTGCAGTGAACGCGGTACCATCCTTCATCTCCTCCCAGTGCGGAAACGGCGGGGATGCCGGCGCAGAGAACGAGGAGTATTGTTCCGATAATAAGAGGTCTCAGCATGTTCTGTCTCCGAAAGACGATGATGGAATCTCGTTTTTTTCAGGGATAATTATTTCGATTTGATCTATTCCCTGCCCGCCTCCTTTATATGATTATAACCCGTTTGCTCTCGAATAATATCCAAAACCTCCCGGGAAACGAAAATTTATTCGACGGGAGGAACCGGGCCGGGAGTGCAGGGCGGTGTTCTCGTCCACCCTTTTATTTTTGTGAGAATCATACGAGGTACTGTATGGATATCGAGAGGTTCATCGCCGCACTGGAGCAGGTTGCCCCGCCCGAACTGGCCGAGGAGTACGATACAGGGAGGATCGGCCTCGTCGTCGAGGGAAGAGAAGAGATCGGAACCGTCTGCTGTGCGCTCGATGCCACGCAGAAGGTGGTGGATGCCGCCGCCCGTGCCGGCGCGGACGTGCTGATCGTCCATCATACTCCCCTCTGGAGCCCGGTCACGGCGGTCCGGGGACCGACCTCGCGCCTGCTCCGGACGCTCCTTGCCGCCGAGATGAATCTCTATGTCATGCACACGAACTTCGACCATGCCGAGGGCGGCGTCAACGACGTCCTCGCGGCCCGGCTCGGTTTCACCGGAATGGAGCGGATGACCGCCGGCCTCGTCGGCAACTGCTCCCTCGACGCGGAAGAGATCGCCCGCCGACTTCCGGGCGGAGGGATCCGGGTCTACGGCGAGGTGGGAACGATCCGGCGCCTCGCCGTCGTGGGTGGGAGCGGGTTCGACCCCGACCTGATCCGGGAGGCCGTCGGTCTCGGGGCGGAGGCGTTCCTCTCGGCGGAATTGAAGCACAGCGTTGTCCGTGCGTCGCCCATCCCCTGCCTGGAGGCCACTCACTACGCGCTCGAGGCTCCGGCCATGGAGGCTCTCGCGTCCCGCATGGGGTGGCATTATATCCCTGATCCGCCACACGTAGTGGTAGTTCCATGAGGGGTATCTGGGGAAAGATCGAGCGCGACCGGGCGCTGACGCCGGAGTTTCGCACCTGCATCGAGCGTGTATACGGCGAGCGAGGGAGAAAGGCACTCGAAGCCGTCGATGCCGGGCAGGTGAAGCGTTATCTCGACTTCTTCGTCGTGGTGGGCAGGAGCAGCGAGTACATCGTCGAAGGCGACTTCTGCACCTGCAGCGATTTCCTCTTCCGGGGGCGCGAATGCTGGCACATCCTTGCGGTGCGCATCGCCGAGAGGACGGGATTATATGAATCCTATGACCTCTGGTATCAGGATACCTGGAAAACTTAAACAATACGCACAAACAACTATATCGGTCACAATCATACCAATTTATGCTGCGTGATTTTCAATGCTCGAGGAAGAATATACGCTCGATTATTTCAAGTCTGAGGGGTTTGAGCGGAAGGTCTGCAAGAGTTGCGGGTCAGCCTTCTGGACCCGGGACCCCGAACAGGAGTTCTGCGGCGACGCCCCGTGCGTGACGTATAACTTCATCGGCAACCCGGTCTTCAAACCCCATAATGTTAGTGAGATGCGGGAGGCGTTCCTCTCGTTCTTCGAGCGGCACGGTCATACACGCCTCGAACGATATCCTGTAGCCGCCCGGTGGAGAGACGACATCTACCTCACCATCGCATCCATCGCCGATTTTCAGCCGTTCGTCACGAGCGGGGTCGTTCCTCCGCCGGCGAACCCGCTGACCATCTCCCAGCCCTGCATCCGGTTAAACGACCTCGACTCGGTAGGGAGATCCGGGCGCCACCTGACGCTCTTTGAGATGATGGCGCACCACGCCTTCAACACCCCGGAAGAGCAGATCTACTGGAAAGACGAGACGGTCGCTCTCTGTGACGAGTTCATCAAGTCCATCGGCGGCGATCCCGCCCGGGTCAGCTACAAGGAGCATCCCTGGTACGGCGGGGGCAACGCCGGGGCATCCGTTGAGGTGCTCATCGGCGGCCTTGAGGTCGCGACGCTGGTCTTCATGAACCTCGGGCGGCAGAAGACCGACCAGCCGCCCGTCGACGTGAACGGGGTGCCCTACTACCCGATGCGGCTGAACATCGTGGACACCGGCTACGGCCTTGAGCGGTTCGTCTGGGCCTCGAAGGGTTCGCCGACGATCTACGATGCGGTCTTCCCGGAGATGGTGAGCCGCCTGATGCGGTCGGCCCATCTCGAGGATCTCCTCGACAACCCGGAGTTCACGAAGATCATGGGGCTCAGCGCCCGGTTCGCCGGTGTGATGGACATCTCCGGGACGAACCTCTACAACCTCCGGAGGAAGGTCGCCGATGCGATCAGCGTGCCGGTCGAACGGCTCGAGCGGATCGTCGTGCCGATCGAGAAGGTCTACTCGATCGCCGACCACACCCGCTGCCTCGCCTACATGCTCGGGGACTGCATCGTCCCCTCGAATGTTCGCGAGGGCTACCTTGCACGACTCGTGCTCCGCCGGACGCTCCGGATGATGAACGACCTCTCGATGGACGAGGATCTCGCCGACCTGATCGAAGCACAGATGCAGGTTGTCGGGGTCGAGAACTTCGAGCAGGAAGCGGACGCGGTACGGGAGATCGTGGAGAGCGAGGAGGCGCGATACGCAAGCACGCTCGAGCGCGGAGCCCGGATCGTCCAGAAGCTTGCCCGGAACTACAAGTCAAAGAGTTCCCGGGTTCCCCTCGAGGAGGTCATCACCCTCTACGACTCGCACGGCATCCCGCCCGAGATGGTCAAGGAGGTCGCTGCCGCCGAGGGCGCCGTCGTGGAGATCCCCGACAACTTCTACTCGCTGATCGCCGAGACGCACTCGGAGGCGCAGAAGGAGGCAAAAGGGGAAGACCCGCTCGACGCCTACCGCGAGCGTGCGGTCTCCCTCCCCCCGACGAAGAAACTCTACTACGAACTGCCGAACGAGGTCGAGTTCGAGGCGATGGTGCTGGATTACTTCGACGGGATAGCGGTGCTCGACCAGACGCTCTTCTACCCGGAGGGCGGCGGTCAGCCGTCCGATACCGGCACCCTGGTGACGTCCGAGAACATGGTGCGGGTGGAGGAGGTCACGAAACTCGGCGAGGTGATCCTCCACCGGGTCACCGGCGGTTGCCTGAAGCGCGGCGAACGGGTGAAGGGCATGGTGGACGAGGAACGCCGCTGGTCGCTGATGCGCCACCACACGGCGACCCATGTCCTCCTGCGCGCCGCAAAGGAGGTGCTCGGCGTCCACGTGCATCAGGCGGGCGCCCAGAAGGGAAGCGAGGTTTCCCGCCTGGATATCCGGCACTACAAGCATATCACGCCCGACGAACTCAAGAGGATCGAGATTGAGGCGAACCGGCTGGTCATGGCCGATACGCCGGTCTACATCCACGTCGAGGAGCGGACGAAGGCCGAGCAGAAGTACGGGTTCGGCCTCTACCAGGGCGGCGTCCCGCCGGGCCGGGAGATCCGGACGGTGCAGGTCGGCGCCGACGTGCAGGCGTGTGCTGGAACGCACGTCCGGACGACCGGCGAGATCGGGTCGATCCGGGTTCTCGGCGTCGAGCATATCCAGGACGGCGTCGAGCGGCTGGTCTTTGCGGCCGGTATCGCCGCCGTGCATGCCGTGCAGCACCTGGCCGACCTCCTCCAGGAGGCCGCCGACGTGGTGAGCGTCCAGCCCGAGAACCTGCCGGCGACGGTAACGCGCTTCTTCTCGGAATGGAAGGAACAGAAGAAAGATATCGAGCGTCTCCAGAAGAAAGTGGTGGACCTCGAGATGCAGAATCTCGACGGCGAGATGGTGGACGGTGTCCGGGTCGTCGTCAGAACGCTCGATGCGACCCACAAGGAACTCGTCGCACTCGCCACGACCGTCGCCGAAGAGGGCGGCGTGGCGCTCTTTGCGTCGGGCGACGGTGCCGCGAAGGTCGTGGCGACGTCGGGCGCCCCGGCGGTGAACGCCGTTGATATCGTGCGGGAGGTCTGCGGCATCCTCGGCGGGAAGGGCGGCGGCAAGCCGAACCTTGCGCAGGGCGCAGGCCCGGAAGCCTCCCGGCTCGAGGAGGCGCTCGAGCACGGGCGCAACAGAATCATCGAAGCACTCCATGGCGAATGATGTTGTAGTTATCCAGCCGGGCGATGAACAGACACAGAAGATCGCCCGGGCGATGGCGAGCCAGACGGCAAACGCGATCATCCAGGCCTTCGGCGGCGGACCGCTGACGTCGTCGGAGGTCGCCCGGCGGATGAAGATCCCCATCACCACCGCTTCTTACCACATCGAGAACCTTCTCGACGCCGGGCTTCTCGAGGTCATGGAGACCCGCTGGAGCGAGAAGGGACGCGAGGTGAAGGTCTACGGCCTTGCGAACCAGGTCTTCATCATCGCATCGCCGGCAAGCGATCTCCGGTCGGTGCTGCAGAAATACGCGACGCTCTTTGGGATCGTCGTCCTCGCGAGCATCGGGCTCTGGTCGATCCTCCCGGCGCTGCTGCCGTTCGGCGGCTCTACGCCCGTCTCACGGGTAATGTCCGAGAACGGGGATAAATACGCCGGCGGGACCGGCGAGGATGCCTCGACGCTCCAGTCTCCCGTCCCTGCCCTGGACGGTGCCGGGGCGCTGCCGGTCCACGACATCGTGATGGGCTTCTTCTTCGGCGCCTGCGTGGTGCTGCTTGCGCTGCTCGCCTACGAGGTCTACTACTGGTGGCGCACATCCCCGCGCTACCAAGAAGAAGAGAAATGATCTAAAAAGGGTCAGATGAGGGGGTTTAGAGGGTCTTTATCGCCGCCCCCTTGCAACTCCCGCTTCCGGTTGTTTTCCGGTTCCTGCTTCGACTTTTGCTCCGCATCTCGGACAACGCGTCTTCTTCGGGTTGATCTCCGCTCCGCAGCTGTAACATTTCGGCATGGTATATCACCACACTGTGCCTGATTGGACCCTGATACCATAAGGCTATCTCATGGCGATTCCGGCCATATTCCGGGCTGAAGGGCGAATCTGCCCGGGAACATGGCCGGAATGCGGTTTACGACGGTCTCATGACATCCTGCGCTCGCACGGACGGCGGGCCGAGTTCCGGCTGCTTCAGGGGCTCCCGGGAGAGGAATCCCTATCTGGGAGCGGGCGACGATCCCGATACCGCGCCTCTCCGTAACATCTGCGGGGTATACTCTCCTTTTATCCCGACAATTTCATCTGATATCCCAAGATATTGGTTCTATGAAATTTTTTGTGTCCGACATATATTTGAATATGGATAATAATATATCACCTGCTCGTCAACCATGATCCATGCTCGGCGTCGTCCCGGATATCGACCCGGAGATCTTCTCCCTGGTCGTCGTCCCGGTCTTCATCTTCCTCGCACGCATCTGCGACGTCACCATCGGGACGATGCGGATCATCTTCGTCTCCCGTGGGATGAAGGTGGTCGCCCCTATCCTCGGATTCGCCGAGGTCTTCATCTGGATCATCGCCGTCGGCCAGATCTTTCAGAACCTCACGAACCCCCTCAACTACTTTGCCTACGCGGCCGGGTTCGCCACGGGAAACTACATCGGAATGCTCGTCGAGGAGCGGCTGGCGATGGGGCTTGCCCTCATCCGGATCATCACCCAGCGCGACGCGACGAACCTCATCGACTACCTCCGCGCCGCGGGTTACGGGGTGACCGTCCTCGACGCACACGGGAAGCAGGGGCCGGGCAAGGTGATCTTCTCGGTGGTCAAGCGCAAGAACATGCGCGACGTGGAGGACGCCATCCACGAGTTCAACCCCAAGGCGTTCTACTCGATCGAGGACGTCCGGCGAGCGGCGGAGGGGACGTTCCCGGCAACCCTGCCGGGCCCGACCCCGTTCTCCTTCGGAAGGGTCATCCGGAGGGGGAAGTGACCTCTCCGTAGGTTATCCGGTAGATGGCATTCGCCCGGTCGTCCGATACCAGGATTGAGCCGTCGTTCGCGATCTCGACGTCCACCGGCCGACCCCAGGCGTCGCCTCCCTGGAGCCAGCCCTCCGCGAAGACATCATAGGCGACGGGAGTGTTGTTCTCGAGTTTGACCATCGTCACCCGGTAGCCGATCGGCTCCGCCCGGTTCCAGGAGCCGTGCTCGGCGATAAAGATCCTGTTCTGGTACTCTTCCGGGAACTGCCCGCCGTCATAGAACCGCATCCCGAGTGCAGCGACGTGCGGGCCGAGTTCCTGCTCGGGGGGCGTGAATTCACTGCACGACCGCTCCTCCCCGAACTCCGGGTCGGGGATCGCCGTGCCGTGGCAGTAGGGGAACCCAAAGTGCATCCCGCTCTCCGGCGCCCGGTTCAGTTCGTCCGGCGGGATATCGTCGCCGAGCCAGTCGCGGCCGTTGTCGGTGAACCATAACTCATCGGTCTCCGGGTGCCAGTCGAACCCCACGGTGTTCCGGATGCCCCGGGCGTAGATCTCGAGATCGGTTCCGTCCGGGTTCATCCGGAAGATGGTACTGAACCGCTCGTCTTCGGGGTCGCAGACGTTGCAGGGGGCGCCCACGGGGATGTAGAGGTTCCCGTCGGGGCCGAACGCGATGAACTTCCACCCGTGCGAGGCTTCGTCCGGGAAGGCGTCGCTCACCACCGCGGCCTCCGGCGGGTTATCGAGGTTCGCCTCGATCCCGTCGTAGCGGAGGATGCGGCTGATCTCGGCGACGTAGAGGGAGCCGTTTTGGAACGCGACGCCGTTCGGGGAGTCGAGACCGCTTGCGATCGTGATCACCTCATCGCCTCTCCCGTCGCCGTCGCGGTCGGGTATGGCGTAGACGTTCCCTGCGCCGCGGCTCCCGACAAAGAGCGTCCCGTTCGGGGTCATGGTCATCGACCGCGCCCCGGTGACGTTTCCGGCATAGACGTCGATCGCAAACCCTGCGGGGAGGGCGATCGTATCGAGCGGCAGGGTTCCGGCGGTGCCGCCGCCCGGCGGCATCACGACGGCCACGGCGATCCCGAGGAGGGCAATCGTCGCAACCGCGGCAAGGATGAGAATGGTCCGGCGTGACATACATCATCTCCGGACTCCGGATGGCGGGGAGGATATATAGGGGTTACTCACGCAGCCCGGCCGCTATGCCTGACGTTTGAACCGGTCTCCGGTCTTCATGGAGACGACGCCCCCGATGACGATCGCGAGAAATACCAGCCACGATATGCCGGCCATAATGGCCGACATACCGGGAACGATTGGCAGCACCCCTCCGGCAAGAAGGAGGGCGGATGCGGCGATCAGGAGGTTGCCTGTGAACCTCGCCAGCACCTTCTCGTCGTATCTCGCCCGTTCCTCTGCAGGGGCGGTATTGTAGCCTGCAATGAGGCCGCTCGCGTTGAAGGCCCGGACGACGATCCCAAAAAAAGCACGACCGCTCCCCCGAGAATGTTTGCGATCCACACGATGATCCTGTTTGAGGGGCGGATGCTAGAGCGTTCCGGTATTCGCCGGCAGATGCGCAGATTTATCATCTCTGCGGCAGCACCACGGGCGCGGAGGGACACTGTATGATCACGATCGTTGCACGGTGCAGCATACAATCCGGGAAGAGCGATGAGTTCATGGAAATAGCCCGGGACCTGGTCGATGCGAGCAGGCGCGAGGACGGAAATATCTCGTACGACCTCTACGTGGATCTCGCTGACCCCGCGAAGTTCGCGTTCATCGAGGTCTGGAAGGATCGGGCCGCAATCGACTCCCACAACGAGACGGCGCACTTCAAAGGCTTCGGGGAGAGAGCGGGGCCCCTGTTTGCCGGGCCGCTCGATATCGGTCTGTACCGGAAAGTTGTCTGAGCCTCTTCCCCCTTCTCTTCACGCGAACCGCCGGATGCCGGCGAGCGGCGGGAGGACGACCGCCTCGCCGTCGACCTCCACCACCGGCTGGAGGCTTCCTGCATCCACGCGGCGGAGGATGGGCGAGAGGAAGTCCCGGCTCTTTACATAGTTGATCATGACGCCGGGGGAGAGCGGATTGAATGCGGGCAATACGATGATATCCCTCCCGCGGGCCACGGCTCGGCCATAGAGGAAGCAGGGGAACCGGGCCATATCGATCTCGATCGCCGGGTGGTCGTGGCCGATGATGAGCGTCCCGTGGTCGTCGACCGCCTGATCGCCGTGAACCACCGTGTAGCCGCCGCGGTCGTAGCGCTCGACCGACCCTCCCGCTATCGCGGGGAGCATGACGTCGTGCGAGCCCCGGACGAGGACGACCTCGCACCTGGCCTTCAGAGTCGCGACGATCGTCTCGAACGTCTCCTTCACGTCCCGGCTCACCCGGTCGAAGGCGTGGAAGATATCCCCGTCGAGGACGAAGACCTCCGGCTTGAACCGGCCGAGGATCGCCTCGAACCGTTCGAGGAGCGTCTCCTCCTCGTGGAGCGGGAAGTGGAGGCCCTGCCGGTAGAGCGCCTCGGAAAGTCCGATATGGACGTCGGAGACGACGCAGAGAGACTGTTCCCTGACGTAGAGCGCGCCCTTGTAGAAGCCGAACCGGGAGAGGAGGTCGGCCTCCGTGACCGCGTTCATGCCGCCGCCTCGCCTCCGATGCTGCTCATCACCCGGCGCTGGAACTCGCGGAGCATCGAGAGTTTGTCCTGCGCGTAGACCGCGTCGGAGACGCCGAGCGTCGCTATCCCGAACGCGAGCGGGCTCGGGGACGCGGCGCGGGTCAGGGCGACCTCGATCTCGCCGGCACCGATCCCGTCGACGATCCGCCGGATGTTCTCCGCCTCGAACCGGTCATCGATCACCTCCCGGTAGGTCTCCCGCATCACGGCGAAGCCGTCGAGCCGTTTGGCAAACGAGATCAGCATATCGGCGCTCACCTGCTGGCGCCGGGCGCTTCTCCGCCGGCCCATGTAGTTACGGAGGATCATGAACGACCGTGCGGCGTTGATCCGGAAGACCCGCTTCAGGAGCTGGGTATCCCCGACGGCCTCCTTAAGGATCTCGTTGCACTCGTCGGCCCGGATGCCCTGGAGAATGCGTGCGGGATCGACCTGCTTCTCGAGCGGGATCGAGACCAGAAACCCGGTATCGCTGATCCCGACCGAGACGTTCGTCGTCACGTCCCGGGCGATCGTGAAGGCGACGATCCGGGAGAACCCGTCGTTGAACCGCAGCCCGTAGTTGGTCATGAAGTAGTAGAGCCGGCGATGGTTCTCCCGGTCGATCTGCTCCTCGACGACGATCCGCTTCAACGTCGGGACGGCTTCGTCGCCCATATAGAGCACCTGCTGCTCGAAGATCGCGCAGATGCTCCGGGCGCTGTTCTCGTCGATGGGGTAGTCGGCGAGGAGGGTCTCGACGATCTCCTCTGTTCCGGCCGTCTCCATCGCGCGAAGCATCATCTCCTTGAACCGGAGGACGTGCAGGCCGAGATCGAACGAGAGCGGGAGTTTCTCCGAGAACCAGCTCGGGATCGTCGGCCGGTCGGTCGTCGGGTCGACGTAGAGTTTTCCCCCCCGCCGGTAGGCGAACCGGTAGCGCCGCCCGCCGAGGACGAAGACGTCGCCCTTGTTCATCCGTTCCAGGTACTTCTCGTCCAGGTTTCCGGCAAAGACCCCGTCCCGGGTGAGGACGTCGCAGGAGAACTCGTCGGGGATCGTCCCGGAGTTCAGGAAGTAGATCATCCGGGCGTTCCGCCCCCGCTTCCGCACCGTCCCTTCCTCCGCGTCGTGCCAGATCTTCGCGTAGATCCGGCGCTCCTCGAGCCCCGCGTACTCCCCGGCGAGGTAGCGGACGACGCTCATCAGGTCCTCCTCCTCGAGGTCGCGGTAGCAGTGCGACCGGCGGACCACCTCGAGCATCCCCTGGATCCGCGTCTCCCCATCGAGCGCCATCCCGAAGACGTGCTGCGCGAGAACGTCCAGGCAATTCTCCGGGATGTGGATCCGGTCCACGAACCCGTTCTGCCCCTCCCGGAGCATCACCGCGCACTCCACGAGTTCGTCGCGGTCGAGGACGACGATCCGCCCCTTCACCACCTCGCCGAGGCGGTGGCCGGCCCGCCCGACCCGCTGGAGGAGCGCCGCGACGGATTTCGGGGAGCCCACCTGGAGGACGAGGTCGACGTGCGGCATGTCGACCCCGAGTTCGAGCGACGTCGAGGTCGTCACCACCTTCACCCTCCCGGACTTGAGCCGCTCCTCGACGGAGAGCCGCCCGTCCGTTCCCATCGAGCCGTGGTGGCAGCCCGTGTTCTCCTCCGTGTAGCACTCGGGGTAACGGGCGCGGAGGTTGTAGAGGATCCGTTCGGCGCCGTTCCGGGTGTTCGTGAAGACGAGCGTGTTGCTGTGCCCCTGGACGAGACGGTGGATCGTCGAGTAAAGGTGCCGCGCGAGGTCTTCGGGGGTGGTGTCGATCAGGTCGGGGACCGGGCAGAGGAGTTTCAAGTCGAACTCCCGCGCGAACCGTGTATCGACGATCTCCACCTCGCGCCCGGCGCCGACCAGGAACCGGCCGACCTCGGCGAGGGGCTCGATCGTCGCCGAGCACCCGATCCGGGTGAAGCCGCCGCCCGCCTCCTTCACCAGTTCCTCGAGCCGTTCAAGGCTCACCGAGAGGTGTACGCCGCGCTTCGAGCCCGCGAGGGAGTGGATCTCATCGACGACGACCCAGCGGACCGTCCGGAGGCTCTCGCGGAACTTCGGGGAGTTTAAGAGGATCCCGAGGGTCTCGGGGGTGATGTTGAGGATGTGCGGGGGTTTTCGCGCCATCTTCGCCTTATCCGCCCGCGAGACGTCCCCGTGCCGGATGGCATGGCGGAGCGGGGCGTGATCGATCCCGCGCTCGCGGGCGATCTCGGCGACTCCCTCGAGCGGCTGGCTGAGGTTCTTGTGGATATCGTTTGCAAGCGACTTGAGCGGCGAGACATACAGGCAGTAGACGCTGTCTTCGAGCGCCCCCGCCCGTGCCCGGACGAAGAGGTCGTCGATGATTGCAAGAAACGCCGAGAGCGTCTTTCCCGATCCGGTCGGCGAGCAGATGAGGACGTTCTTTCGCTCGTGGATGAACGGGACCGCCATCTGCTGCGGCGGGGTGAACCGCCCGTCCAGTCTTCGTATGCACCATTCCTGTACGTTCTCGTCGAGGAGTTCGAGGATCTCCTCGTTCGAATGCCTTTCCGGCCGCGTCTCCATCCTGTTACCTCTTGTCGTCCCTTGAGTCCCGCCGTGCGCCCTCCCGCATATCGATGCGGGGACCGGCAGACCTGCGTAATCCCTGATCCGCTCTCTGTCCGGAAGAATTTACCAACATCAGCGCGATATGGCGTCGAAGTGGGTGTATGATGCTGCAGAAATGAGTTCTGGCAGCTATATTGCTCCTGTTGCGGCCGGAGCGTTGTGCCGAATTTTGTATCTATTTTGCAATCATCAGAAATAGCCTTTTGCATCTTTTGGAGCGGTAGGTCGTGGTGGGTGGATGATATCCTGCGGGTTTATTGCGCTAATATTGGATTTATTGCCCGATTTAAGTGATATTGGATCCCCCGGAACGGCCGGGCGCAACCCGCGTCCCCCTCCCGGCTGGATGATGCGTGTTGTCGTCATTTTCGGCAATCGTTCTCCCTTCCTGTGCCGGGTTCCGGCAAACCCCGGGGGGGAGAGGGCGGTCACCCCTGTTCCGGGGCGTCTGGGATATTCTAATGTATGATCTGGTGAAACCTAACAGTTGAACTACGATGACAAATCACCCGGTTAAGAATATGATGCGGCTGATGGCGACCAAGATCAGGACGATTGCGGACGTAATGTCCGACGACGAGATCGATGCGTTCCTCGCCGAGATCCTGAACGCAAACCGCATCTACACCATGGGCGCCGGGCGCTCCGGGCTTGTAGCGAAATCATTTGCCATGCGCCTGATGCACCTCGGGCTCTCTGCATTCGTCGTCGGGGAGACCGTGACTCCTGCCATGAAGTCGGGAGACGTCATTATCGTCTTCTCCGGATCCGGCGCGACCAAGACGGTTGCGGATATCTCCGAGACCGCAAAGGAGATCGGCGGGAGGATCTGCCTCATCACCTCGAAGAAAGACTCGAGGATCGGCCGGATTGCCGACTGCATCGTCATCATCGAGAGCCAGCGGGATAAGGTGGCCGACGAGTCTGCGGAGTTCGAGATCCGGCAGATGATGGGCGAGCACAAGTCGTTCGCACCGCTCGGCACCATCTTCGAGACGACCGCGATGGTCTTTGCGGACGCGATCATATCCCGGCTGATGGAGATCACCCAGTGCCGGCCCGAAGACCTTCAGTGCCGCCACGCGAACATCGAGTGAGATTACTATGACCGAACACAGATATGCCGACCGGGTCAAAGGGGTGGAGATGTCGGGGATCCGCAAGCTCTTCGAAGCCGGAGGGCCGGACGCGATCAACCTCGGCATCGGGCAGCCGGACTTCGATACCCCCGACCACATCAAGATGGCCGCGATCGCCGCCATCAGGGAGGGGAGGACCGGGTACACCCCGAACGCTGGAATCGTGGAACTCCGTGAGGCTATCTGCGAGAAACTCGCGCGTGAGAACAGCCTCGCCTGCCGGCCCGACCAGATCCTGGTCACGGCGGGGGGAAGCGAGGCGCTCCACCTCGTGATGGAGGCGCTCGTCGACCCGGGCGACCGCGTCCTCTTCACCGACCCGGGTTTCGTCTCCTACGCCGCGCTTGCGGCCATCGCCGGCGGAAAGCCCGAGGGCGTCGGGCTCGACGCGACCCTGCACATCGACGTCGAGCGGGCGAAGGAGCAGATGGACGGTGCTCGTGTCTTCGTCCTGAACTCTCCCGCGAACCCGACCGGCGCGGTCGAGAGCGAGGAGTCGATCCGCGCCCTCGTGGAGTATGCAAACGATCGTAAGGTCACTGTCGTCTCCGACGAGGTCTACGAGCACTTCATCTACGAGAAAGAGCACGTCAGTGCGGCCCGGTTCGGCGAGGACGTCATCACCGTCAACGCCGCGAGCAAGACCTACGCCATGACCGGGTGGCGGGTCGGCTACCTTGCGGCACCCGAGGACTACATCCCGGAGTTCCTCAAGGTGCACCAGTACGCCCAGGCGTGCGCGACCTCGATCTCGCAGTATGCTGCGCTCGCCGCATACACCGGCGACCAGGAGCCGGTCGTGCGGATGCGTAACGAGTACCGCGCCCGGCGCGATCTCCTCTACGACGGGCTGACCGGTCTCGGGTTCGATTTCCCCCGGCCGGAAGGCGCGTTCTACATGTTCGTCCCGATGGGGCGAAACCTTATCGAGAAGGCCGTCAATGCGGGCGTCATCATCGTGCCGGGTTCGGCGTTCGGCTCGAGGGCACCCGAATATGCGCGATTCAGCTACGCGACCTCCCGGGAGAATCTCTCCCGTGCGGTCGGGCGTCTCGGGGAACTGATGGGGTGAGAGAAGCATGGTGAAAGAGTTACTCAGGAAGCTATCCGACGCCCACGGCGTCTCGAGCAGCGAAGGAAAGATCAGGGATATCGTCAGGGCGGAGCTTGCAGGTGTCGTCGACGAGTTCCGCGAGGATACGATGGGGAACCTGGTTGCCGTGAAGCGCGGCGGCGACTTCTCGATCATGCTCGCCGCCCACATGGACGAGATCGGCCTGATGGTGCAGTACATCGACGAGAAGGGGTTCATCCGGGTCGTCTCCATCGGGGGCTGGTACGGGCCGGTGCTCTACTGCCAGCGGGTGATCCTGCACGGGAAGAACGGCCCGGTCATGGGCGTTCTCGGCGCAAAGCCTCCCCACGTCATGAAGGAGGAGGAGCGCAAGAAGGAGGTCAAGATCGAGAACATGTTCGTCGACGTGGGCGCGGTGAGCGAGGAGGAGGTGAAGAACCTCGGGATCGAGATCGGCACCCCGATCACCATCGACCGCGAGTTCACGGAACTCGCCGGCACCCGCGTCACGGGCAAAGCGCTCGATAACCGGGTCGGTGTCGCGATGCTGATCCGGGCACTGCAGCAGACCGAGTCGCCTCACACAATCTACGGCGTCTTCACCGTCCAGGAGGAACTGGGGCTCAAGGGAGCAAAGGTGAGCGCCTACTCCTTAAACCCCGACTGCGCCATCGCGACCGACGTCACCATCCCCGGCGACCATCCCGGGATCGAGAAGAAGGACGCGAGCGTCGAGATGGGCAAGGGCCCGGTTCTGGTTCTCGTCAGCGCGAGCGGGCGCGGGCTGATGGCCGATCCGAGGATGACCGCGTGGCTTCGCGAGACCGCGGAGAAGAACGACATCCCCTGCCAGCTCGAGGTCGGGACCGGCGGGAACACCGACGCGACGATCATCCACCTGGAGCGGGGCGGTATCCCGAGCATCCCGTTCTCGATCCCCGCCCGCTACATCCACTCCCCGGTCGAGGTGGTCGATACCGCCGATGTCGAGGCGGGGATCCGGCTCCTCGTCGAGGCGCTGAAGAGCAGACCCGCGCTCTAACTTTTTTTGACTGCCCGCCTGCAGAAAGTGCTATGCCGTCCCCCGTGCAGTGCGGGGTATGAGCGACGGATTCCTGCAGGAGATCTTCTTCGGCGACCCTGCCTTCCTGGTGCGGGTCCTGATCGTCGGGGTATGCGCGTATGTGGCTCTCGTGATCATCGTCCGCCTCTCGGGGAAGCGGACGCTCTCGTCGATGAACGCCTTCGACTTCATCGTGAACGTGGCCGTCGGCTCGATCCTTGCCTCGACGATCGTCTCAAGGGACGTCTCGCTTGCAGAGGGGGTGCTCGCCCTCGGCATCCTGGTCGTGCTGCAGTACGCCGTCTCCTGGTCGTCCGTCCGGTCGGAGAGGGTGCAGAAGGCGGTGAAGTCGGAGCCCCGCCTCCTCTGTTATGACGGAGAGTTCCTGCATGACGCAATGCTGCGGGAGCGGATCACCGAAGGCGAGATCCGGCAGACGTTGCGGTCGGAGGGGGTTGCATCCCTCGAGAGCGTCCACGCGATCGTCCTCGAGACGAACGGGAACCTCTCGGTGCTTCAGAAGAGCGACGGCATGGGATCACTCGTCGATGTGGCGCGGCCACGCAGGTAACGGGTCGGTGAAAACAGTGTGCCCGAGAGATAAGGCCTTACGCCCGGGCACATTTCGGTTCATGGTGCAGTGTTTTTTTGTGTTCGCAGGCCGTAACCGTTCTGACCTGTGAACCCGCTGCACCATATGATGATGTGCCTTCTGGTTGACCCCACTCTCAGGCAAAACCCGTCATAGCTCTCGAAGGTTATAGTTCTTGTCCGGCCATGAGCATAACAATTGTTCGGCGCCGATACACCCGCCGGCGCCCGGTTCGTCTCATTCTTCGACGACGATGACCGTGACCGGGCACGAATCGGCGGCTTCCACGGTGCAGTCGGTGAGGTCGTCGGGCACCTCCCCCTCCGCGGGGTTGCCGTTGACCCGGTACTGTTCCGTGACCGAGCTCAGGTCGTCGTTTGGATCCTGTTCGAAGACGTCCGGACAGAGCGTCCAGCACGACTCGCAGCTGATGCATCCTGGTCTGTCGATGGTTATTTTCACCACACTCCATACCTCCTTTGGATCTCCGGGAGGGTATTCCTCCATGTTAAACGTGACGGAAGCGGACGGCCCGTATGATCTTCGCGGAGAAAGTATAACGTTTTCCGAACCAAATGAAAGAGGAATCATGCAGAGTACCGCCTGGATAACCCTTTTCTTTGCCGGGCTCCTGGAGGCCGGCTGGGCGCTCGGCCTCAAGTATACCGAAGGGTTCACGAAGGTTGGGCCGTCGGTGGCGACCATCATCCTGATGGTCGGAAGTTTCTACCTCCTCTCGCGGTCGCTCTCCGGCCTTCCGATCGGGACAGCCTATGCCGTCTGGACGGGCATCGGGGCGGTCGGAACGGCCATCGCCGGGATCATGATCTTCGGCGAGTCGAGGAGTGTCGCCCGCCTCCTCTGCCTCTTCCTGATCGTGGCAGGGATCGTGGGACTGAAGTTCTGCTCGGATGCGTGAGGGAGCCGGTTCCGGCGGCACCCAGGCCAGGGGCCAATCCCAGGCGACGAATGCCGGCCATTCGGCGGGCCGTTGCCGGGATGCCGGTCGCGAGGAGGATCGCACCGGCGGCGATTACGGCTCCGATGAGGAATGTGACGCTGATTCGGTATCTGTGGGAGAATTCTGCCCGGATATGAGTTAATTATCCCTTTATCCTCCAGGGGGAAGATTCGTCCTCCAGGGCCGCGAGAAACGCGACGAGGAGTGCGTGCCTCTCCTCGGCGATGCTCCGGGCGGTCGTTGTGTACATGCGGTCTTTGAGGTTCAGCAGTTTGTCGTGGAAGTGAGCGGTTGCGTCCGCGATGCCGCCAGTCGAAACCCTTCGGGTTTCTTGAACTCCCTCCTCTTCGGGGAGGTCGCCAGTCGCACCTTTCCGGGTGCTCCCGTTCCCCTCCTGCCGGAGCGTCGCGGCCTGCATAAACGTCCTCGCGATCCCGACCGCACCCATCGCGTCCAGGTTGTCCGCATCCGAGAGCACCCGGGCCTCCAGTGTCTGTGGGGCGATGCCCGAGGAGTACCGGTGCGCACGGATGGCGTGGACGATGCCCGGGATATGGTCTTCGGGATAGCGGACAGAGCGGAGGTAGGACTCCGCCATCCGCGCTCCCTCTTCTTCGTGGGGGGCGCCCGTCTCCTCCTCGAGGGGCCGGGCGATGTCGTGGAAGAGGGCGGCCGGGATGAGGATCGCCATATCGGCACCTTCGCGGGCACCGATCTCTTCAGCGAGGCGCACGACCCGGAGGGTGTGGTCGAACCCATGCGCACCGGATTCGGGGAGCGCTGTTCTGACGTGGTCGAGCATCGCGGCCGTCTCTTCATCCATGGCAGATCTTTATCTTCCGGGATCGAAAAGATTCGCTTTCGGCTGTCCTGTTCCCACCCTCATGCAGCCATCCCCGCGCTGCAGATCCCGGTTCCGGCGGCCGGGCGTTGTCTGTCGCCGGTGTCCCACAACGACATTTGTGGGCCATATTGCGGATTTCATGTCCCAAAAACGCCGTTGCGGATCGTAGATGACCCACAAACGTTCCCGGAACTATGGTTTGTGTATACCGGATCGGGGTTTTGATATGCGCAACCGGGTTTGCAGGTATCAGAATACTCACAACCGGTCTTCTTCGGTGATGGCAAGCAGGCGCGAAACCATATAGGTCGTGGCACGCCGTCCCCCGCCCTCGGCGACGACGGTGATGATCTCCTGTTCCCGGAGTTGCTGGAGGAGCCGGTTTGCCGTCTTCTTCGGTATCCCGGTCTGCTCGTAAAACTCGGATGGGATGAAGATCGGCGTCGCAAAGAGCGCGTCGATCGCGGCGACGGCATACTGCGACCGGGTCACCTCCGGCACCGTCCGCTTCATCTCGTCGTAAAGGTCGAGGATCGCCTTTGCTTTCCGGCCGTTTGCCCCCGCCTGCTCCTCGATGGCGTGGAGGAAGAACGTTATCCAGCCGTTCCAGTCCCCCTCGCGGGAGACCGCGAGCAGCCGTTCGTAGTAGACCGGCCGGTTCCGCTCGAGGTAGGCGCTGATATAGAACATCGGGCTTCCAATCAGCCCCTTCTCGTACATGATCAGCGGAACGAGCATCCTCCCGATACGCCCGTTGCCGTCGCAGAACGGGTGGATGAGTTCGAACTGCGCTTTCAGGATGGAGAGCTGGACGAGGATGTCTTTCTCCTCGCGGTGCAGGTAGGCCTCCCAGTCCGCGAGCGCCCCGGGAACCCTTTCCGGTGCGGGCGGAACGAAGATCGCGCGCTCGATGTGAGCGTCCCGGCCGATGAAGTTCTGGATCGTGCGGATGCACCCCGGCTCCCTGTCCATGCCCCGGCTGTCGGCGAGCAGGATGCGGTGCAGGTTGCAGACGAGAGCGGTGTCCAGTCGCCGGGCCTTGAGGGCGTCGACCGCAACGTTCAGCCCCTCCCGGTAGTTGATGATCTCCTGGATCTCGGCAAGGGTTCTGTCGTTGATCCGCTCCCGCGGATTCGCCTCGAACCTCAGGACGTCCTCGAGCGAGGCCTGCGTCCCCTCGATCTTCGAGGAGAGCACCGCCTCCTGTGTCAGGAGCGGCGAGAGGAGGAGTTCGGGGTTCGGGATCGCCTGGAGGATGCCGTCGTACCGGGCGAGAGCGCGGTTCGCCGACGCAATCTGCGGGATATGGATCTCCCAGTCGATGCCGGCCGGGGGCAGCGGTTCCGGCACGTAGGGTGCAGCCGTCATGCCGCCTCCTCACGGATGGCTTTGAACCCCCCATGAACAGGAGACCTGGCGATCTGCCGGAGATCCTTCATATAATTATCCGGTGGTGCGGAGGAGTATTAACGTTGATTGTTTGCGATTGCAGCGTTCGCCGTATGCCGGCGCTATTCTAACGGTCACTCCGGCCGGGCTACGCAAAGGCATCCGCTCCCGGTGGATACAGGCATGCCGTTCGATCAGTCAAAGCCTCACGACATCATCCGCGTGGCCGAAACGTCCGGGAAGGGCACCGCCCGGCATCCCGGTTGGCGGGAACGGGGCCGTTGATGCTGCACTCTCCGTCGGTTCCGGTCTTCTTCGCATAGAGGGCGCAGTCGCTGCAGGTCGGCATAAAGACCCCTTTCCCGCCCGGAGATATAGGTTTTGCCGGGCCCGCGGGAGGACGTTTACGTCCTCCGGATGAACATCTCGGAGTACAGCGCAAACTGCCCTGCTCGCCGCGGGGGATATGACCTGGCAGCAGATCTTCCTCACCCTGCTCGTCGGCAACGTCCTCACCAGCGTGACACGGAGCATCCGCTGGCTCGGCTCTTCCTACGTCGCGATCTTCGGGGTGCGGACGGGAACGGAGATCATGCTCGTCTCGACGGTGCTCCGGAACGGAACCGTGGTGTTGCTGGTCGTCGTGCTGGCGTACTGCCTGGGCTGGGGGTGAGGGTGCGGCGTGGCGGGTGGCGTTCTTGGGCCAAGCGTCGGGATGTGTTAGCAGGCTGCTTCGTTCTTCTGGTGCTGTAAAAAAAGATCTTTGACGGAGTGGAAATCTTTGAAAATGGGATTATTGGATTAGATCTGTAGATCTCCTTTCTCCCGCAGATAATTCCCCGGGCCTGATGTTGCGAAGGTAGCGGTCAGTATGGCTTCGAGAGGTTTGAGGATCGATGTACCTTCGTCGAAAGCATCGGCAAGCAACCTCATTCCTTCTTGAATTTTTTCAAAATGCCTCGCTTCAAGTGGGACTGTGCTATCGCCGGAACGAATGCGTTTAAACCGATCCATCAATCCCGTATAACAAGTATTGAGGACGAAATCAGCCATGAGGTAGTCATCAGTGAATGCATAGCGGAGCGTGCGATTAGTAATGCCATATGCTGCAGAGAAATAGTAAATTTTTTTCTCAATGTTTTCTTCCTTTCGCATCATCGCTTCTACCCGCCGCAATTCGGTGACGAGTTCCTTTCTAAAGAAATCTTGCCTTGACATAATTTCCCTCACTGGAAATATCTCGGATGCTCATCGCCATAGATGCTATCTGCAGCCGCACACGGTGGGACGAGCACAGATGTCGCTCCAATGACACTGCCCCCCCAGGCTTCACCCTCAAAAGGCGCATACCCGGAGATCCAGCCCTCCTCTGCGGAGATGTTCGGGGGTGCGCTGACATCCCTGTCCTGAATATACTCGTGGATTTCTTTAAGCCGTTCTTCACCGAGCATTTTCTCGATGAGGGCATTGTTCAGGTCATCAATGCGCCGCACAATCGAAGAATCCGTATTAATCGAGTAGAGAGGGACCTTTCCAGCACCCACGTTCAGGAGGCCCCATGCAACAAATTTTTTCACGACCCTGCCTGCGGTGACACGCGAAACGCCTGCCTCTTCTGCGAGTTCGGTAACGTTAAATTCCAGGTCGGATAGCGGCAGGAGGAACTCGAGAATTCTCAACTCGCAGGTGTTTCCAAACAATCCTTCAAACGGGCGTGCCATAGATCTCACATAATCTCATGCAGTGATCAAGAATGCTATACGCGTACTGATAACTGATATTGTCGCAAGTGATAAAAATATTTTGCATCATGTCAGAGTTTACGATATCGCCCATCAACGACGTTATACCCATGGCTTTTCAGGGCAAAGATGGCGCTCTTCATGTCGGCTATGTAGTATTTCACTTTCTTTTTCCTGATCTGTGCCACATATCCGTCCTTCATCAGGATCTGAAGTGTATCTTCAATGGACAGACTGGATCGTCCCGTGAATTTCTTTATATAAATTTTGTACAGTTTTTCGGAATGGTAGCCTGCATCCGTCCGAAAGTGCCTCCCCTTGTATAAAACATTGAGAATAAAGAGCGCTTCATCAGGGAGATCGCATGACATAAGACACTGATTTACAGTTCTTTTCGTTGTGATATATAATGTGGCGGTTTGTGCCTCGTTGCTTTTGAGGGGCCGATATCAGTTTCCCTCCTTCATCAGGATCATAAATACGCTCTGGCGGCGGCTTTTTTTGGGCTGCACGGAAAGCCTTGTTGCCTCGCCTTATCCGGTTTCATTGCATACAGGTGGCCCTGCAGATTGCATCGCTCATGAACGCGGCTGCTTCTCAACGAACCACCCCCGGCTCATCCGCCCTTCTGCACCTCCCGCACCGCCTGTATCTCCGGAGTATCCATCCCGCCAAGCAGTTCGACGATCGCCTGCACGTAGGGCTCCTGCCGGGTGCAGCTCGGGGATGCGCGGGGATCGCTCCGCTGCCCCCGCCGCCCCATCCCCGCGTGGCCGGTGGCGACGTAGTGCAGGAAGTCCTCCTTCGAGAGGCCCCACCGGCAGTTGACCTGCAGCCGGACGAAATCCGGGTTCTTGTTCGGGAAGAGCACTGCCCGTGTCCCCGGGAGCGGGATCGGGCTCCCCCCGTTTGATGCGGCGAGACTCTGGACCCGCCGCCACAGCCGGTCGCAGGCGACCTCCGTGCAGACCCGGCAGTAGCGGTTCGACGGCGGCGTGCCGTCGCCGGCGTAGCGGCGGCAGAAGTTCGGATCCATGAGCGTTCATTATCTCTGGCCGCACTTAAACCGGACGATCCCGGTCGCCTCGCAGACCCAAATAACAACACTCATCCCTCCTCCACCCCAAAACTCTCCCTAGGAAGATCACCGGATGTCCCCCGCCGTTCTGTACCGCCAGTTGCCCGGAGAAGGTCTCGACGCGTTCATCGCGGAGTTCCGGAAAGCCGCAACCCGCGACCCGTTCGGCACCGTCTTCATCGTCCCGACCTCTCACCTTGCCCGGGAGATCGTCCGCCGCCTCGGAGAGGAGGGCGTCCCGGTCGTCGCCGACACGGTCACGACCCTCCCGGGATTCGCCCGGAAGGTCTTTCTCGACTATGCGACGTCGGAGACGCTGATCTCCGGAACCGAGTCCCGGCTCATTCTCGCCCGCCTCCTTGCCTCCGGCAGGTATCCGCTTCTTTCCGGCACGGGAGCGGTCGACGACCTCGCGACCCTTTTTGAAGTCATCCTCATGCGGAAGGTCGATTACCCGACCGCTCTCGGCGACCTCGCGACCGCCAAATGCGTCGAGATCGCCCGCCTCTTCGACGCCTACCGCCTGTTCCTCGACGAGCACGACCTCGCCGACGAGGGCACGCTCCTTGCCCGCGTGGTCCGGATGCTCTCCGACACGGGCTGGTTCCGGACGGTCTATATCTACGGTCTCTTCGAGCCGATGCCGCGGGCAGGCGGCAGCCATCACGTCCGACCTCAACGGACGGTCTTCGTCTACGGCCTCTTCGAGCCGATGCCGCTCGAACGCGACCTGCTTTTTGCTCTGCGGGAGTCTGCAGAAGAATTTCATTACTCAATCCCCTACGCCGGGAACCCGGCGGTCTTTGCCGACGACGGCGAGTGGCTGCGTCCGGATGCGGTCATCTCCGGCGATGCGCCGGGCACTCACCGCTCACGCCTCGCCGCCCTCTTCTCCCGGTTCGAGCCTGCTGACTGCGGCGGCTGGATCCGCCTCGCAGAACGGCGTGACCGGCTCGATGAGGTCCGGGCGATCGCGCAGGAGATCCGCGATCTGGTCGCCGCCGGCGTGCGGCCGGACGAGATCGCGGTCGCGTTCCCCGACTTCGCATCGGCGCTGCCTTACGTGGAGGAGGTCTTCCCCGACTTCGGGGTTCCGTACGCCGCGTCCGATGGCCGGCCGCTCTCCACATCGCCGCTCGTCCGGGCGCTGCTCGACGTCGCCGCGGTTCCTGCCCGCGGTTACCGGCGAGAGGGCGTCGTCGCTCTCGCGACCTCCCCCTATCTGCCGATCACCTGCGGCTGCGAGCTCGACGTACTCTCCCGGGAGGCCCGGATCACCGCCGGAGCAGCCACCTGGGAGAAGCGGCTCGCCGCGCTCGCCCGCGCCGCCGGTGAGGAGCGAGAACGGCCGGACACCCCGGAGTCCGCGAAGTCCCGGCTCGCCGAAAAGGCGGCCTCGATAGAGTCGGCACAAAAGATCGTCGGGACGCTCTTCGCCGACCTCTCGGCTCTCGAAGGGACGAAGTCGATTGCCGACCATATCGCCGCCTACCGCTCGCTCATCGAGCGGTGGCAGGCACCGGTCATGCCGGAAGAGGGCGATCCCGCTCTCCTCGAGGAGGAAGCACGGGATCTCGGGGGATTCGCCGGCACCCTCACGGCGCTCGAACGCCTCGCCCGGCTGCTGCCGGATGAGAAGATGCCCCTTATGGAGTTCTCCTCCCTGCTCGAGCAGGTTGCCGCCGGCACCCGGACAGCCAGCCGCCGGAACAGCGGCGGCGTCCAGGTGATCGGCGTCCGGGAGGTTGCGCACCTCACCGTCCCTTATCTCTTCGTCGGCGGTCTCGTCGAGGGTGCGATGCCGCGGCTGACCACCCGGCTCCCGTTCACCACCGACGCCGAGACCCGGCGCCTCGGGACGCGGTCGAGAGAGGATATCCTCCGGGAAGAACGCTACTACTTCACCGCTGCCCTGCTCTCCGCCCGTTCCAGGGTCTACCTGAGTTACCCCGCGGCCGACGGAGCAACACCGCTGGTGTGTTCCGGGTTCGTGGACGCCGTTCGTGAGGCATTCTCCCCGGAGGCGTGGGGGAGCGATGAGTTCCCCGACTCCGGGCTCGCGGCAGCCCGGCGGGCAGGCGCCCTCCTTGCCCGGGGAGAGTTCCCCGTCGGGATGCCGTGCCCCCTCCCCGTCCGCGAGGCCGTCAACCGGCTCAACATCGAGAACTACCACCGGAGAGCCGGTTACGACTCCCCCTACGACGGGATGCTCGAGGACGATCCGGCGATCGTCACGGCGCTCGCCGGACGGTTCGGCGACGGAGCGGTCTTCTCCCCGACGGCGCTCGAGACCTATGCCGACTGCCCGTTCCGGTTCTACCTGGAGCGGGTTCTCGGTCTTGCGCCGCTGCCCGAGGCAGATCCCGACCTGACGGCACAGGAGCGGGGCAGCCTCGTCCACCGGATCGCCTACCGGTTCTATTCCGGCTGGAAGTGTGACGGCAACGGCCCGGTCACCGGGGCGTGCTACGCGGGCGCCCTCCAGCAGCTCCTCGATGCCGGCCGGGAGGAGACCGGCCGGTTCGGGTTCGAGACCCCTGCATGGGTCGCGGATAAGGAGCACCTCCTCGGGTCGCCCGCGGCGGGGAAAGGGGTGCTCGAGCGGTTCCTCCTGCACGAGACCGATATCGCGGCCTCCCGCTTTGTCCCGCACGCCTTCGAGGTCTCGTTCGGCCTCCCGCTGGTGCCGGGGGAGGTCGATGCGCTATCGACGCCTGATGCGATCGCGATCCCGCTCGGCGAGGAGACCATCCGCCTGCGGGGCAGGGTCGACCGGGTCGACGTGCTGACCGATGGGCGGTTCATGATCACCGACTACAAGACCGGGTCTTCGCACCCGCGGCTCAGGGATATCGAGGCCGGGAGAGCGCTCCAGCTCCCCCTCTACCTCCTCGCGGTCGAGAGGCTGACCGGGATGGAAGGGGTCGCGGGCACCTACTACACCCTCCGGCGCGGAGAGGTCAAAAACCAGCCGGTCTTCTGGGACGCGGGGCTCCAGGACTGTTTTGCCTGCTTCCCCGGCTCGCAGCGAAACGGGGTCGAAGACGTCCGGGAGGTGGTCAGGACCGCTCTCGCGTGGACACAGCGGTATCTCTCCGGGATACGCGCCGGGTGCTTCCCGCCCCGGTCGGACGCCGGCCCCTGCCCGGCTTACTGCGGGTTCAAGACCGTCTGCCGGTTCGACGCCCTGCGGCTGCTCAACGCGGAGGTGCAGATCGATGGGACTGACTGAACGCCAGGCGCGGGCCGCGCTCGATCATGCGACGAGCAAGTGTGTCACCGCCGGTGCGGGGACGGGGAAGACGCACGTCCTGGTGCAGAAGTACCTCAGCCTGCTCGAATCCGGTCTCGACGTCGGGGAGATCCTCGCGCTGACCTTCACCGAGAAGGCGGCCGGCGAGATGAAGGTCCGGGTTCGCCAGGCGCTTGCGGAGAAGGAGGGCGAGCGGTGGGACGCGGTTCGCGACGAGTTTTTATGGGCGAAGATATCGACCTTCCACTCCTTCTGCGCCTCGGTTCTCCGGGAGTTCCCCCTCGAGGCCGGCGTGGGGCCGTCCTTCACCGTCCTCGACGAGCGGGAGGCGTTCCGGCTCCGTGAGGAGACGATCGACGATCTCATCCACGGCGATCCGCCTGCATCGTGCCGGAACGCGGTGATCGGCGCTCTCCGTGCCGTCGGGGTCTACGAACTGAAGAACTACATCGAGGCGCTGTACTCCCGCCGGGGGGCTGCGGAAGCGTTCTTTGCCGCGCTCGCGGAGAGCGAGGAGAAGGTACTCGACGCCTGGCAGGCGGCCGTGGAACGGCACCGGGAGGCGGCGTCCGGGGAGTTCTTCCCCCGCGCAGGGGGGGCAATCGCAACCCTCCGGGACCTTGCCGCCCGCTACCCGGACGAACGGGACACTGCCGGAGCCTACCTCCGGGCGATCGAGCCCTGCCTCGCCGGCGGGATCGCGGTCGCCGAACTGTTCCGGGTTCACAACGAGTCGCGCTTCCGCAGGAACATGGGACAGAAGAAGAACTGGGCGGGGGACGATCTCCAGGACCTCCGGGCGGCCTACGGCGTTCTCGACCGGTGCCTCAACGACCACGCGGACGCCTGCCTGCTCACCCTCAGTCCGTCCGACCCCTTCACCCGGGCGACGCTCGACTTCCTCCGCGACCTCGGCGCGGTCTTCTCGGCCTTCCTCGACGCGATCGAGGCCGAGAAACGGCGGCGGAACGGCCTCGACTTCGACGACCTGGTGAACCGCACCCACCGGCTCTTTTGCGACCGCGGGGATATCGTCGCGGCGCACTTTTCGAACCGGTTCCGGTTTATCCTGGTCGACGAGTTCCAGGACACCGATCCCGTCCAGATCGCCATCATCCGCGCCGTCCTCGGCGATTCCGCGAACCTCTTCGTCGTCGGCGACCCGAAACAGTCCATCTACCTCTTCCGGGAGGCCGACGTCACGCAGTTCTCGCACACCCGCGACCTGATCGAGCGCGGTCTCGGCGGGGAGACGGTCGCGCTCGACGTCAACTTCCGGAGCACGCCCGAGATCGTCGGGTTCACGAACGCCGTCTTTTCCGCCCTGATGGCGGAGGCCGGCCGCCCCTGGGAGTTCCTCTACGAACCGCTGCGTGCGTTCCGCCGAAGCGACACCGGCTCGGTCGAACTCCTTCTCTCCCCAAAGATCAAAGACCGGGCGGCCGGCCGCCGGGCCGAGGCGGAGATGGCGGCACGAAAGATCCGCTCTCTCGTCGAGCGGGGGGAGAAACAGGTCTGCCGCGACGGGGAAGTCCGGCCGGCGGGCTACGGCGATGTCGCCGTCCTCCTCGAGCGGCGGACGAACCTCGCCTACTACGAGTGGGCGCTCGCCCGCTACGGCGTCCCCTACCACGTCCACGCGGGCCTCGGGTTCTACGAGCGTCAGGAGGTCTACGACCTCTACAACATCCTCCGGTTCCTCGTAAACCACCTGGACGACGCGGCGCTCTACGGCGTGCTGCGGTCGCCCTACTTCGGGTTCTCCGACGCCCGGCTCTTTCATATCGCCCGATCGTCGGGGAGTTCTCTCTGGGAGCGGGTGCAGGCGGCGGAGGAGCCGGCGGCGGGGACTCTCCGCGACTGGCTCTCGCTCTCCCGCAGGCTTCCGCCCGCCCGCCTCATCCGCCGGATCGTCGAGACATCGGGGATCTACCTCGTCTTCGGCGGGATGGCCGGGGGCGAGCAGGCCGCGGCGAACGTCGAGAAACTGATCGCCCTTGCACGGGATGCCGACTCCTCCACGCTCGCCGGTTTTGTCGTGGAACTCGGCCGCTCCATCGATGCCGGAGACCGGGAGGGAGATGCCCCCCTCGACCTTGCAGCCGCGGACGCGGTCTCGATCATGACGGTGCACGCCGCGAAGGGGCTTGAGTTCCCGGTCGTCGTCGTCCCCGACCTCGCGGAGACGCCGCGGTCGGGCGGGGGCACGATCATGGTGGGGGAGGGGCTGCTGCTCGGGGTCTCGATACTGAACCCGGCAGACGATCACGAGCGCCAGGAGACGCCGATCCTCCGGCTCCTCAAGGACGAGCACCGGCAGAAGGAGGAGGCGGAGCGCAAACGCCTCTTCTACGTCGCGGTCACCCGGGCAAAAGATCACCTGATCCTCTGCGGGGAGACGCCGGACGCGGCCCCGGAGAGCCTCGCGGGCGGCAAGACCCGGATGGCCTGGCTCGCGCACTCTCTCGGGCTCTGCGATGAGATCTACGCCCGGGGCGAAGCCGTCCTCGGGGCGCTCCGCATCCCGCTCACCCTCGACCCCGCGGGGATCCCGGTCGAGGTGCCACAGACCGCCCCGGTCCGGCTGCCGGTGCCGGACGACGTCCCCGCGGCGGAGGTCTCGGCGGGCATTCCTCCCAACGGGAAGAAGGGGCGGGCTTACTCGGCGAGCGAGCTTGAGGCGTACCTCCGCGGCCCGGCGGAGTCCCGGATGCCGGGGTTCGCCGCCGGGGGGGAGGCGCTGACCCGCGGGCTCGCCGTCCACGAGGTCTTCCGCGGCCGCGATCCCGCCGCGGTGCTGCGGCGGTACGGGCTGGATCCCGCCCGGGCTCCGGAGTACCGGGATCTCTACGCCCGGTTCCTTGCATCGCCCCTGATGCGGGGGATCGTCCGCGACCACCGCGAGGTGCCGTTCTCGGTGCGGGTGAACGGGATTGCGTTCAGGGGGGTCATCGACCGGCTGGTGCAGCGGGTGAACGGCACCTGGATGCTCATCGACTACAAGACCGGGACACCGGGGGACGCCGGGGAGTATGCGATCCAGATGACGATCTACCGCTGCGCCGCCGCCCGGATCGTCGGGGGTCCGGTCATTCCTTACCTCTACTTCGTCGATGCCGACCGCTGGGCGGAGATCGAGGTGGACGAGGAGCGGGTCTTTGCCGAGATCGGGCGGGCGGTCCGGGGGATTGAAGAGGGGCCGGCGGAGTGATGGAGGCCGGCGCCTGCCGAAACGAGCCCGGCCCCACCGCTCAATCGTAGAGGCCGATAGCCAGGTAGTCGTCGTCCGAGAGTTCGTCCCAGAGTTCGAGGACGAGCGAGCCGTCGTCCAGGACGTCGCCGGGGATGACCCAGTCGGAGTCGACTTCCCTGACCTCTTCAACCCCGTCCGGGGTTCTCACGAGCACCTTCATGGTATCCTCTGTAGCGTCCGGTTCCACCCGGAGTGTTTCGGGTGATCTATCCTTCGTCCCCGGCGGGGCAGGCGAGTTCGCAGGCCCGGCAGTGGTCGATCCGTTCCCTCCCGGAGTTCTTGTCGGCGTCCATCCGCGCCAGGCACCGCGCCCGGCTGAATTTGCCGCTAGAGAAGGCGCCCATCGGGCAGGCACGGATGCAGGAGCCCTCGCAGCCGGTGCAGGGATCTTCTCCCTCCGGTGATGGTTCTTCGGGGCAGTCCAGGTCGGCCCAGACCGCCCGGAACCGGATTTTTGACCCGTAGCCGGGGACGATGACGAGATTGTTCCGTCCCATCCGCCCGATCCCCGCCATGCATGCCGCGTCTTTGAGGTAGATCCCGCCGTCGCTGATCCGGTAGGGGATGAGACGGGCCCGGATGCCGTAGGTCTCCTGCAGCCACCGGGCGAGGTCTTTGCCGATTCTCGCGAGGATCCTGTCGCCGGGCGTCCCCCGGCCCGCTTCCCAGAGGTCAAGTTCGGGGTGCTCCGGGCCGTGGTGGAGGCCGAAGACGATGTAGGTGCCCCGGTCGGTCTGCGAGCCTCTCTGGCCGTCCGCGACCGCCGAGGGGCAGTCGACGAGCCTTTTGGCCGTCACGGCGCCTGCTACGTCCGCCCCGAGTTCACGAGCCTTCTGGACGGTCGCCCTGATGATCTCCCGGTCGTCGGGCATTGGAGTGGGTATGGGACCGGGGGGTAAAGAGTGATCCGGTTGGGTGGCGATCACGCCAGGTACTGCAGGATCGGCTCGAGATCCCGGTACCCGATCAGTTGCCCCATCGCCCGGCGCTGGGACCGGTCGCCCCCATAGACCACGAACGAGCGATCCGGGGCGTTGCCGGAGAGCCCGTTCCAGTACGTGATCTCGTCAAAGAAGTCGGCACTTGCCGTTCTGCCCGACTTGATCTCGACCGGGACGGGATCCCACCCCTGATACTCGATGATGCAGTCGATCTCATGCCCGAGTTTGTCCCGCCAGAAGTAGAGGTTGGACTCTTTGCCCCGGTTAAACCGGGACTTCAGGAACTCCGTTATGATGAGCGATTCAAAGAGCCCTCCTTTCAGGGGGTGGTAAACGAGGTCGTCGGCACCCTGTATCCCGGCCAGGTGCGCAGCAAGGCCGGGGTCCGTGAAGTAGAGTTTGGGCATCTTGATAAGCCGCTTGTTGAAGTTCTTGTGATGGGGCCTGACCTGGACGACCAGCATCGATGTCTCCAGGAGGGAGAGCCACTCTTTTGCCGTGTTGTAGGTGATGCCGCAGTCATGGGCGAGGGACGAGTAGTTCACCACCTGGCCGGATCGGTAGGCGCACATCTTCATGAACGTCTGGAACGCCGAGAGGTTCTGCACCTGCTTGAGAAGGCGGAGGTCGCGCTCGATGTAGGTCTGGATATATGACGAGTAGAAGTCTCGCGGGTGAATGCTGCTGCTGTAGGGGCGGGGGAAGAGGCCGGCGTAGAGGAGATCCTCGTAGCGTTCAATCCCTATCCCGGCACGGACAAGTTCCCCCATCGAGAGGGGGAGGAGTTTGACGATCCCGACCCGGCCGGCAAGCGACTGGGATATCCGTTCCATCATCAAGAAGTTCTGGGATCCGGTGAGGATGAACTGTCCCGGCCTCCGGTTCGTATCAAGGACTCCCTGGAGGTACGAGAAGAGCTCCGGAACCCTCTGCACCTCGTCGAGAACCGCCCCGGTCTTCTCGTACTGTGCAAGAAAGCTGCGGGGATCCTCCTCTGCGAAGGCGCGGGTGTCGGGATCCTCGAGCAAGACGTAGGGCAGCTGCGGGAATACCGACCGGACGAGCGTCGTCTTGCCTGACTGGCGGGGGCCGATGACGGCTACCGCCGGAAAGCCGAGAGCGAGCGATCGGATCTGCGCCTCCGCATCCCGCCGGATCATCCCCTGCATCATGATGGACATATTAGAAATTGGATTTATAATTTGTCCACTTAAATATACCTGACTGATGGTATCAATAGTCCTGGATGAGGTAGAGGATGCCGTCGTCAACCACACCTGGCGGCTGATGCCTTCGCGAGAGCCGGGCGATACGGCCGGGTGATTATCAGGTCGCCGAGTCTTGATCTCTATGGGCCGAACGCATTCAACCTTTTGGAGGAGCAGCAATTCCTGCGGCGGTTCGGGCCGGTATGGATACGGATTATACGGGGTTCTCAGTACTGATCACGATTAGGGTTTCTTCCACCGCGATGCCGGGCGTGCCCTACGGGGTGGGCGAGAACCCTGTCTCTGGAGAGTGTACGTGGGGGAGCCTTGCGGAGAGGGAGGCCCGCGGCGTGCTCACGCGCCTTTCTCGGAAGGTGGAGCATGTCCGGGACGATAACTATACCCGCGAGCGCTTCTGCCTTCCCGCTGGACGTCTGCAGGGAACCCGGGCCCGGATGCACCCGTTGACGCCCGGCGGAAGATCGTAGAAGCGCCTTCGCTCGCCGCGGTTCCGGCCGAGAGCCGTTTCAACGACCTCCCAGTCCGGGGGCAGTGAGGAATGAGGCATGTCCGGCGTTCTCATGAGGACGTTCGGGAAGAACTTATATGAGCGGGAGCATCCAGACTGCATGGCACCTGGAGGAGTTGAGAGTATGGAAGAGAGAGAACTGTCGTGCCCGTTTCAGAAGGCGTTCGGCCCGGGGATCTGCGGGATGCACCGGCGGCTCCACGAGATGATGGCGGCGCCCGGGCAGCGGGTGATGCCCGTGATCCGGGGTGCGGGGATCCCGGTCGATATCCGGAACCTCGAGGACGAGGTCGAGGTCGTCGCCGACCTCCCGGGAGTGGAGAGCAGCGATGTCGCGATACGGCTCACCGGCCCAATGACGCTACGGATCACCGTCCGGCGCATGGAGGAAGAGCGGGAAGGCTACGCCGTCAGGGAGCGGCTCTCCGGCGAGATGACCCGCGTCGTGAACCTTCCCGCAACCGTCACGGAAGAGGCTGCGTCGGCTTCCCTCCGAAACGGCGTGCTGGCGGTGCGGCTGAGGAAGGCTCCCGGTCAGGGGGTCGAGATCCCGGTCAGGGAAGGATAGGGCGGCGGAGACAGGAGAACGCCCAGTGGAGAGCGGGTGACGGCCGGGAGCTCGGGGGTGGTGACATCGGACGATCTGCACGGGGTGCCGGGATTCTGGCCGAATGACCGGGGATGCCGCGTCACGCCAACAGCCGTTACCTGCGGGTCGGAGAAGATGGGACGAACCCGTCTCATCCACCTGCCGGTCCCGTTCCTCTGATCTCTATCCTTTCAACATCTCTTCCCGGTAGGGCTCGTACCATCCGGAGACAACCTTCTGTGCCGACTCATACCCGCCGTCCAGGTATATCGCCCCGATGATCGCCTCGAGCGTCTCGGCAATGACGTTGGGCTCTTCATTATGCTTCTGCATTCTGGCCCCTTCTCCGACAAGGATCTTGTTCTGCAGATCAAAGTTCCTCCCCAGTTCGGCAAGAAACGGCCGGTTTTCAATGGCGCTTTTCATGATGGTGATCTCGTCTTTTGTCTCGTACCCCGAACGCATGAGGAGATCGCACAGTATTGTTTTCAGGACCGCATCGCCCAGCGTCCCGAGGGCGTCCTGATCCTGCTTCTGTCTCTCTTCATTTGAACGTGACCGATGGAGCAGGGCACGCTGGAGGAGATCTTTTTGCTTGAAAGAGTAATTGATCCTCTCTTCGAGATCGGATTCCATAGAAGCGATATGGAGATGAATGAACGGATAAGTGTATCCATTTTAATAATGGATTTTGTCTCTTCTTAAACGGGATTATCCAACGCACAGGGATTTTAGGTGTCGTATACGTATCGCCCGTGAATGCATTTGACTTCCCGCTCTTCTTACCATCGGCGCTCGTCCCGCGGGAGAGCGGAGCATCACGTTTTTAAGCATCGGGTTCCATTGGCGTTTCGTATTCCGGGGAGGAAGGCCATGGAGAGGATCGAGTTCGATCGTGCCTACTACATCAAGCTGGGAGAGAGGGGGAAGTGGGAGCAGTCGAGCATCGAAGAGGGAAAGATGCGGATCGGCTGGGCCAACGTCGACCTCGAGGATATCCTCCGGGGGAACTGGGAGACCATCGAGAGGGCGATCCGATATAAGGTGAAGAATCGCGGATCTGCCACCCACGACTTCAACTCCCTGAAGACGATCCACAACTCGAACCACGGCGACGTCTGGATCACGTTCTACGACTCGAAGCTCTGGTGGTGCCGGCTTGAGGACGGCCCGATCCTCGAGGACGGGGTATCCAAATACCGCCTGGCCGACGGCGGCTGGCACGATAGAAACATTCAGGGAAAGGTGCTCCTGACAAACACTCTGCCCGGCAACATCGCCCAGTTGCAGGCCTACCGGGCCACGTCCTGCACGGTCAGGCCGCTCGACACCCTCAGGCGCCTGATCAACGGCGAGCATACGCCCGAGTACACTGCGACCGTCGACGCACGGGAGGAACTTGTTTACCGGACCGAGGCCCTGATCCGGCACCTGCACTGGATGGACTTCGAGGTGCTCGTCGATCTCGTCTTTTCGGGGGCAGGCTGGAGGCGGAGGAGCGTCGTCGGCAAGACGATGAAATTTGCGGACATCGAGTTCGAGGACACCATCAACGCTGAGTCCTATCAGGTTCAGGTGAAATCGAGATCGACCCTTCACGAGTTCCGCGAGTATAGCGACCGGTTCAACCGGGACGAATTCAGGAAGCTCTTCTACGTCGTCCACTCACCCGACGATGCCCTGGCGGCACACGAAGTGCCCGCGGACTCGGGGGTGGTGCTGGTCCCGCCCCGGCGGCTCTCTGCGATGGTCGTGGATGCGGGACTGGTCGGGTGGGTGCTGGAGAAGACGATCTAGAATAGTAAATACAATGATAGTAGTCACATTGAAAATGCTAGATTAATTGCGATGTATGTGCTCTCTCCAGTCCTTTAACTGTTTTTGACATTCGGCCTGGGGTAAGCGGCTATTTTTCTGCATGATTGTTTCTAATGAAGATATTGCTTGCTGATAATCCAATGTCTTTTCTTGCAGCATACTGTTTAAGCACCAGAGGATACCATGAACCGGGATGCCAACCTCTTCAGCCGCTCTTTTCATGCATCTATCACCTGTCAGCATAGGGCAGCCGATATCCTTTGCCAGAACGAGAGCGAAGGCATCCGGCACTGAAAGGCATCTATGGCGAGCCCTTAAATTCATTGCATCAGTCACGAGTTCCCCTGATAACTCTTCCACCAGCAACCCATATTTTTGAGGTAGGGTCCCAAAAGAACTGCTGATCTCTTCTATCACGACGTCGGGCGCGTACAAGTGAGCCTTAAGACTGAAAAGTTGAGATAGGAGGCCCCCATTCTGCAGATCTATCAGAATATTCGCATCAATGACATATCTCAATAGGGAACCCTCCATGCTTTTCCTCCTCAATATTGCAGAATTTTTCGATGCTCTCCCCGAATAGTTCCGAAGCCCGTGAGGAGGAGATGATCCCCTCGGTATAAGCTCTCATAACCAGGCGCTTCATTCGCTTGGGTTCTTCAGGAGCGATCTGATCGCCGGGTTCTCGTTGGCGCCAGTTCTTCTCGGTGAATATGTCAAACAACCGATGGTATTCTTTTTGGCGTATAATGCCAAGATCTCTCGCACGATAGATCCATGCCTGCATACTCAAGCCGTATTTATGTTTGAGCAGGTGTAATTCGAAGAGATCTAACCTGGTCCGTTCTTCTCCCAGTTCCATTTTTGCAATACTCTCAGGAACTAAAAATGCCCCTGCGAATCGAAATGCAACCTTTTCTCTCCCCTTATCATTATCCATTTCCTCGGGAGGCAGAACCATAAGGTGCCCGAGCTCGTGAGCCAGGCTCAGTCGTTGACGATCGCCGGGAACGCCATCTCTTACCGCAACGACAGGAGTGCTGTCATACCAGAAAGTAATGGCCTCAAAGGTATCGGGCGAAGATATGGCACCCACCTTTATACCACGATCTTCTAAAAGATCGGTAAGACTTTCTATGGAATCAAAACCCAGGTTCCATTCATAGCGTAATTTTTCAGCTACCTTTTCAACTTCATCAATGTCGGACACTTTAATTGGATAACCTAATGGCATATGAAATTCCGATCTCATATCGATATCCAGGAGGTCCTCGACTTCCAGGTAGCGTTCCAACCAATCTCTGACCCGTTCTTTTACAATTACTTCATCTTTTGGGCCCATCTCCAATTGGCGAAAAGCAGGTGCCTTCAGCTGGATGGAGTACGTATCCGGACGAAGGAAATACTCTATCTTTACATCCAACGCTTTACTCAGACGGATAAGTACTCCAGAACTGGGGACATTGAGCCCTCTTTCGTACTTCGATATCGCATTCGCGCTAACACCGGCTCTTCGAGCTAGTTCGCGTTGGCTTATTCCCCGCATTTGACGAGCCATTTTAAAACGTTCCGCGATTGCCATCGCATATCACCTCACCTGAGCGACCAATGCTTCACACAGGAAGTTTACAAAATAGCATATAGCTATTAATATGTAAACCTTCCGCACCTCCCCACTGGAAATATCAGGATCCCTTTATGGAAACGTACGGATATCCGCCGGTTTGATGTGGCTCTTTGGACGATGGGGTTACAATAAGTGGGTTATTGCCATAAATGTAAACCAAAATACGAAGACAACCGGCTCACCTTCTTTCTCGTCGGTATCATCATAAGACGACTGCTCTCCTCCGGATGTATCCAGAACACCGGAGCCTTGCAGGGAGCAGATGAACTCAACCGATGGCCATGCCATAGCCAGTTTTCCTCCTGTAACTCTCCGATAGCGTCGTGAATGCGGCTTAGTAGAATTGGTGCTGGAGAAGACGATATGAGCGGCGGGAGGGGATGGTCTCCTCTCCCCTCGAGCTCGTGAGGGGGTGTTCCTGGTTTTACCTCGCCGGCCGCAGGAGGCCCGGAGTCACGGCGGCCGGTTCCCATACGATCGAGATGGAGCGGTTAGTCTGGAATACCGAGTTCCGTGAGAATGGTCCGCACTCCCTGTTCCAGGGCAGGAACCTCGTTCTGGATGATGTTCCAGACGATCCTCCAGTCGACCTCGAAGTAAGCATGGATGAGCTTGTCCCGGGAACCGGCAATCAACCGCCAGGGGATCTCCGGGTGTTGTTCTTTCAGGGGCCCAGAGATGTTCTTGGTCGCCTCTCCGATGATCTCGATTGAGCGGACGACAGCACGCTGCCGTATCGGATCCGCAAGCAGCCCGTCATATGTCAGTTGATCTCGCGGAGAAATGCGATCTCGTCGTGGATATGCCGGAGGTAGAGGGTGTCACGCTTCACACCAGACGACCTCCTGTTCGACATACGGACGGAGGTGCATCACCGTCTGGCCGGCGGCTTTTCCTACATTCACGCCGACGTTGTAGCCGTCGGGATGAACTTGTTCGTCGAGGAGAGTTTTCGCGTCGCGGACGAGGGCGAGGAGGGCGGCGTGTTCTGCGTCGGTCGCGTCGAAGAAGTCCGCGACGTGCCGGTAGGGGATGAGGAGGAGGAGGCCGGGGCTGACTGGATATTTATCGTAGCGGGCGTAGCAGAGGTCGTTGGCGAGGACGACCGCCTCGGCGGGAGGGGTGCAGAACGGGCAGGTCAGGGGGTCCATGCCGCGTACCCCCGGATGTGGATGAGGTAGTCTTTGAGGCGCTTTTGGAAGGAGTATACGACTATGCTACTTCTGAAGATCGGATATTAAACTAGACCATTGAGCGAAGTCAGTTGTCCACTGATATTGAGATCGCTCTCTCCATATTCTAAACGATTCTTTATGATGTCTATCGAATGCATTCCTATCAACGTTATTGACTCTCATAAAGTGTTCTATCAGTTTATTCATGTCAAGAAGTCCTTTGGATGCTTGAATTTCAGCAAATCCTATGTGCTTAATCATGTGACAGTCATCACATAGGGCCGTGAAGCCTTTTAATCTTTGAATGTGTTCTTTGTCATCATACTCCCAGATTTCATGGCAATTGAGCCTATCGTTAACGCCACAAATGGCACATCTGTAGTTTGCATCGGCATAGCATTGTTTCCTAATCTTATCCCATTCTTTCGTCGGAATTTTCTTTCTCAGGTTTGAATACCATGATGTTGAAGGAACTAATTCGATTTGAAGTTTCATATGTGGCAATACAACTGCCAATATGATAAAATGATACTATATTTTGCTCTCTTGTGAAAAACTGAGTTATTTTGAGGAACTGGAAAACGTGTGTTGCTATTCTGTCTTTTCAACCGGTGTTCGGGATTTCGTAGTGTTTTGTTTCATCTGTTGCAAATTGATCGACTCGATCGCTTCCCGGGCGTATCTGCGGAAGTCAATGTCCGGATGACTGCTCATGGACGACAGCAATTCGATAACTCGGGGTTCGTCTTTCTCACCCATGGCCCGGATGGCGGCGAGTTGTGCTGTCCTCGCCGTCTTTCTGAGGGTGACGATCTCAATGAGTTCTGCAGTATCCTCTTGGAGACACTGCGGGAGTGGATTAGTTTTCTGCTCACGCTTCTCGCTTGATCGCTTCCTGGGCGTTTTAGAGGGCGTTCTGTCCGATCTACGTGTTTTCTGCACCCCGAACACGTTCCGCCTTCCCTTTCGCTTCAACTTGGTTCCGTTATAGAGGCACTGTGGGCACTTAAAGGAGCCGAAGATCGTCTTTATCATATTTGCTCCGTGACACCGGGGGCACTCTGTCATATCTGTACTCCAGAGTGCCCTTCTAGTCATCGGGAGTTAAATAGGTTGCCACTCGTGAACGCGACTGCCAGGGGGGCTATCTCTATCCAGAGGATGGGGTGTTTGTGTTGGTAAATCCCCGCTCACCGGCTCACCAGCGCGGGCAGCTCCCCGGCGTGCGCCTTTCGGTACTGCCCTTTCAAAGCCTCCTCGGCAGTTCCAGGGTTCTCGTCGACGACCATCCACCCATACTGCAGCTCCCACCCAGAAGAGAGAAGCGCCCATATCGGATATTTGGCGGTATGACGGGTCGCAAGTTCCAGGTACCGGCCTTTGAGGGTGTTCTTGCTTCCGGCGTATGTCCCCGCTGACCCGATGTAGATCGTCGGGCAGTCGCCGATCTTTGAGAGCCGGTCGAACCGGCTGCAAAGAAACCGGCCTGCCACATCCCAGCCGATTGACTCGGCCAGAGCGATGGCCTTATCGTGGACTTCTTCGACTGGAGTTCCACGCCGGTGAATCCGGATGACGTAGACTCCTTTTCGCTTCGGCGGTTCTGCATCTTGAAACCGCGTAAACTCAAACGCATCGAAGAGGCCGTTGCAGCAGTCACCTGCTGGCGGAGAGTTCTCCCTCATCGTCTACCCTCACCGATAGTAGGTCTTGTAGCAGTCATTACAGACCGGCCGGGTCTTTGTCGTCGTATGCTTGGTCCCGCACTTGTGGCATACCTTCTCTTTATAGTCCGGGTTGTTGAAGCGGGCCCAGGGCAGCGCATGGTCGTGCACCTCTGCTCCTTGTGATCAGTTCGCCTCGTAACTCTGCAGGATCAGGGGCTTTGCTTTCTCCAGGTCTGCATCCGATCGGATCAGTATTTCCAGGTCTCCGGTGCCGTAATGACCAATCTCTCTTACGTCCCGGGTGAATCCCGGCTCAATTTCAACTGTATCTGGATCGATCTTTACCCAGATGACAATCTCTCTTTTCTGGACGCCTATGGTCATACAGGCAAAGTTCTTGATCCGCTTGAAGGCCACATAGAACTTGAGCACCTTTGTCTGGACGTCGTCCCCGAGCGCCTCGATGTAAGCCTTCAACGCCTCGACGCGGTCCTGAAGGGCTACATCCGAACGTTCAAGGTTTTCAGAGAATGACGGTGCAGTGCGGGCCGGTTTCAGCCCGGTGCCCTCACTGGATTTTGTGGTGGTACTCAGGGCAGCAGCGGCGTTCTGTGCAGCGGTCGCGTTCACGAGTTCAAACAGCAGGAGGTTGTCGTCAAACTTCCGGTAGCGGATGAGTTCGACGTTGCGGTTAATCTGCTGGACTGCGTGGACATCGTACTTCGTAAAGTCACCGGCGATGCAGAGGAGCCGCGGGTTGCTCCAGTCTAACTTCTCGTCGTAGGCTTTGCCCAGCTTTTTGAGAACCATCAACTCGAACTCGCCTTTATGATCGAGGAGCCAGTCCAGGTAGTAGAGACCCTGGTTGATGACGTTTTCATTGATGGCCCGCTTGTATTCGATGATGACCGGAAAGCCGTTCTCATCGATCCCCAGGGTATCGATGCGGCCGCCGTGCGTCTTTCCGGTGGAGTATTCGCTCTCGAGGAACGTGATCCCGAGCAGCTGCTCCAGGTTCTTCTCGATGTAGACCTGGAGGGATTTTTCGAGTGCGACCGAAGACCCCTTAAGTTCGCAGGCTTCCGGCCCGTCTATGCGAAAGATGCGGATGTCGCCCATGGGTTCACTCTCGCAGGTACTTCCCCCCGACCGGCACAAACCGCTCCGGCTTCTTCACCGTATCGTATTTTTGGACATCCTCGAGTTCGAGGGCCATCCAGGGCCGCTTCCGGGGCGCCTCCTTCCTGACCCTGACCCCCTGCCACCGCTCCTGGTTTTCGACGTAGGCGCGTGCCTCCTCTTTCGTCAGGAAGACCGCGTCCCCGAACGTCTCGAAGAACGCGAGGGGGTCTTCGTTGATGACGATCCGCCTGATCGTCGCCTCCCCGACGTAGCCGGTGTCCTCGCGGGACTGGTAGAAGACGAGTTTCATGCCGCTCCGGAGTTCCTTGAAGACGGTGGCGGGTTTGATGAAGACGGTTTTGCCTTCGGCAAAGAACCGGGGCATGAGGTGTTTCGGGACCGGGAAGGTGACACCGGTGATAGTGCTCATGGTTCTTCCTCTGTTATCGCTGGTTCATTATCAGCTGGTAGTCTTCTTCGGGGATGATCCGCATTGCCTGGCCCCGAATGTGCCCGGACCACTGTGTCTTGTTGGTGATGAATTTCAATTCCGATATAAGTGGTTTGAATTCGATCGGAGGATCGAAGATCTTGATGGGTCTGAGCTTGATCCGGAGCGGGAATACTTCGGCTCCGAGTTTCGGGGGTGCGGTGAAGATTGGCTTTGTGTCTTCATAGACTTCTGAGGTGATCTCGAAACACCCAGTGATCGCCGGCGGAAGCGTGGTATCCCTATCGATCACCTGCTGCCCGACATAGACGAGAAGAGTGTCACCGGGTTTCGTCTTACTGATTGTATTGATGTGCCGTTTGGGAACTCCCCAGATATGGTTCTTTATTACAACCTTTGAATTGTCCCGGTTGGATATTGCAAGCCAGTGCTCCATAAGAGTCCCTTTGCCTTCATGGGATAAAAGAGAATTGCTTATGGTGTTTCGAAAAAGATTGTTCCTCTAACTCTGATTGCCCCTTTGAGGCATCCCAAACTGGTGAGCATATGGGATATCGTTCAGGAGATATTGTATCGTTAAGGAGGCGCCTTTGGCGAGTTGATTTGGTCGATGGGGACGTCCTCTGTGCGACCTGTATTGACAGCGATTCCGCAGAGCAGCATCGTTTCTTCACACCGTTTGAACGGATTGAGAGGGGGAGAATTCATCCGCCGAACCCGGAGATAATCGGAGATGTCGCCACCAACCGCCTGCTGGTTCAGGCGTTCCGGTATTCCATGGTGCACGGGACTGCACCGTTGATGAGCCTGCGGAAGAGTGCGGTCATCCCGACAGAGTATCAGCTGGCTCCCGTGATCATGGCCCTGAACCAGGGGGAGCGAGTCCGGATGCTGATCGCCGACGACGTCGGGCTTGGTAAGACAATCGAGGCCGGGCTTATCGTTTCTGAATTGAAGTCCCGGAACCTGGCATCCCGGATCCTCATCATCTGCCCGCAGAACCTTCGGGAGCAGTGGAAGGATGCGCTCCGGTTCTTCTTCCAGATTGATGCAAAGATCTTTTCGTCGGTGCATCTCCGCGGCCTTGAGAGGGGCATTCCACCGGGGGCGAACCCCTGGGATTGTTATCCGTGCATCATTACTTCCATCGATTACATCAAATCCGAGCGGGTCCGCCCCTTTGCGATCAGCGCGGGCTGGGATCTTGTGATCATCGATGAGGCACATCTCGCCGCAAAACCCCACCAGAGTTCCGAGAAGGAGAGCACTGGCATGCTCCGGCACACCCTGGCGAAAGAGGTTGCGAAGAAGACAAAACATCTCCTGCTGCTCACAGCAACACCCCATAACGGCTATACCGATACCTTTGCGAGCCTCCTTACCATGCTCGACTGCGGGATTGTAACCGGCCCGCCGCATGAGCCGGTGATCAACCGAGCCCTGGCGAAAGACCACGTCTGCCAGCGGCGGCGAAAAGATGTGGTTGACTGGTTCCGTTCCCACGCCGCTGAAGATAATCCGTTCCCGACCCGCGACCAGAAGGAGGTTGCCGTCGATCTGGCGTTCCCCGAGGAACACACGATCATAAACGAACTCAGCAACTACGGAACTGGTCTGCTCGATCTCGCAGAGCGGGATGACCGTATTGAAGTCAGGACGATGGCCCGGTGGGTGGTGCTGCACCTCCACCGCCGGGGGCTCTCCTCCCCACGTGCGTTACAGATATCGCTTGAGAACCGGCTCAAGCGGATCGAGGAGAAGATCCGGGAGGAGGACGAGAGGCAGGAGCAGGCAATCTCGGAGGGGCACGCGAAGGCGGTTGCCCTTGATGAAGAAGGGGACAGCGATCTCTCGGATGAGGAGGCGTCCGAGCGTCTCGACCAGGTGGTTTACGGGAGCCTGACGGCACTGGAAGCGGAAGCGGAGCGTCTCCGGGACCTGATGAAGATGGCACGGGACGTGACCCCGGCGAAGGACAGCAAGCTCCGGGAGCTCACCCGGAGAAACGGCTACCTGGACCTGGCGATGCGAGGACAGTACGGCCCGCGGAAGGTCCTGATCTTCACCCGGTACAAGGATACGCTGGACTATCTCGCGAGAGAAATACCGAAGAAGCTGAAGAGCATCGATCCTGCACATGTGTTTGCCGTGTACGGCGACCTGAACGAGAAGAACCGGCACGAGGTGATGGAGGCATTCATCAGGGCGGAGTATGGGGTTCTGGTCGCGACCGACTGCATCAGCGAGGGGGTGAACCTCCAGCATATGGCCAACCAGGTCATTCACTACGAGCTGCCTTGGAACCCGAACCGGCTTGAGCAGCGGAACGGCCGGCTGGACCGGTACGGGCAGCCCGAGCCCGAGGTGCATATACGGACGCTGGTGATGCGGGATACACTCGATGCAAAGATTCTCCGGGTGCTATACGAGAAGGCCCAACAGATCCGGGAGGATTATGGATTCTCTCCGCCGTTCTTCGGGGACGATGCGGACGTGATCTCCCTTATCGGGGAGATGGGGCTGGATGTAGGTCTGCCGCCAGCGCAGCGGACGCTGTTTGATTCGTACCAGGAGAGGCCCGGTTCGGGGCAGCGGGTCGATCCGTTCAGCGAGGAGACTATCGAGAAGATTAAGAGGGAGAGTTTCTACGGGCAGACCGGTGTCGATCTCGAGGATGTTCGGGCCCGGATGGCGCTTTCGGAGCAGGTTATCGGGACAGAGAAGGATTTCGAGCGTTTTGTAAGAAATGGGCTTGTCCGCTTTGGCTGCGAGATCACGGAGAACCATGACCGCAACCAGACACTGCGAATCCTGCTCTCCAGTGATCTGGTGGTGCCGGGCTTACCCGATGTGATCGAGAAGGCTACGTTCGAGAAGCGGATCGCTCTTCAGGAGACCGGTATCGAGCAACTGAATACGGGGCATCCGGTGGTGCGCCGCCTGATCGAGCTCGTCAAGCGCGATGTCTTCTCACCGGAGACGAAGATGTACGGCAGGGTCTGCGTGGTGGCGACCCCGAATGTGGCCCACGTGACGGCGCTCTACCACTTCCTCGTTCGCTATAGCATCGGCGGGGCACGCCCTTCGCTGGTGGAGGAGATCGTGCCGGTCGCCTGCGATCTGGTCACGGGGTCTTTCCCGGGCGAGGAGGAGGCCGCCGGTCTCGACCGTGTGGAGATGGTGCCGTTGCCCCCCGGGCGCGAGGCGAGCGTGAAGAAACACCTTGTCCGGGCGCTTGCCGAGGATACGTGGTCGTCGATCTTTGCCGAGCGGATCGAGGCCCGGCGCCAGGAATTGGTGGCTGAACGGGAGGCACTCCGGGAGCAGCTCGCGGCGGTCTACCCCGATCCCGGGTGGCTTTCCGGCGCCGCCGAGGTCTCGGTCGCCTCCCATGACCTGATATCGTTGCGGTTGCTTGAGCCGGTGCCGGCGGCGGGGGTGCGGCGATGAGGGGGAGGGAGCAGTCTTTTGTCCGCGTCTCGGGCGGGATTGTCACAGAACACTTTGCCTCCCTGCTGCAGGACGAGAAGCACGGGTTTGAGTATGCCCGGCCGATGACGTTCGTCCGGCCCTGGCGGGAAGAGGACCTGCCACCGCAGGATGAGGCGCAGTTCCTCGCGCAGGTCAGGGATGTATGGGAGCGGCTCCTCCGCCGGTTTGATGAGAAGTTCCGGGATATCTGGGCTGGAAGGATGAGTGCGGAGGAGGTCAGGCGTCTCTGGCAGCGGCCGGTGCTGGACGCGCTCGGGTTCGAGCCGACGTCCACGACGAAGCAGATCGTGATCAGCGACCGGCTGAAGTACCGGTTCTCCCACCGGGGCTGGTTCGCCCGCGAGGGGATCCCGAAACCGCCAGTTATCCATATCCTGCCGCCGGGGACGGACCCGGACGCCCGTCCCTCCCGCGGGGAGCCTTCACCCCACGATGCCCTGCAGGACTGCCTGAACCGGCACGATGCGACCTGGGCGGTACTGATGAACGAGACGGTGATCCGGATCCTGCGGGACTACCATCATACGACGGTTCCGGGGTATGTGGAGTTCGATCTCGAAGGGATCTTCCTGAACCGGAGTTACCCTGAGTTCCTTGCGCTCTACCGGTTCTGCCACGCAAGCCGGTTCGCCCGCGATCCTGCGACCGGCAGAGAGCCGCTGGAGGAGTACTACGAGGTGAGCCGTCAGGCGGGGGAGAAGATCGGCGAGAGCCTGCGGGGGAACGTGGTCCGGGCGATCGAGGAGCTCGGGAACGGGTTCCTGGACGGAGCGCTGATCGAGCGGCTGCGGGGTGATGATGGGGCCTGCCGGGCGTACTACCAGGAGATCCTGATGGTGGTGTACCGGATCATCTTCATGCTCTTCGCGGAGCAGCGGGGGATGCTCGGCGGCGGGGACCACGGGGATCTCTTCCTTGAGGAGTACTCGGTCACGTCGCTTCGGGAGCGGGTCGATGCGTTTGAGGGGCGGGACGACCGGAACACCGACCTCTGGGAAGGGCTCTCTGTGACGTTTCGGATGCTCGAGGAGGGGGTGCCCGAACTCGGGGTGAACGCGTTCGACGGGATGCTCTTTTCAAACGACGGGGCCCGGTTCTTGAAGGATGCGAAGTGTCGGAACACGGCGCTGATGAACGCGATCCGCTCGCTGACCTGGACAGTCTCAGAGACCGGAGGGAGGCGGCAGAGGGGTCACGGTCGCCAGCGGATCAGTTACGCCGACCTCTCGGTGGAGGAGATCGGGGCGATCTACGAGAGTCTGCTCGACTACACGCCGCGGATAACCACTGGCTTTGAAGAGGTTGAAGGGCGCGAGTACCGGCCGGGTCAGTTCATGCTGGACCCCCGGGGTTCGGAGCGGAAGACCACGGGGTCGTACTACACGAGCCCGGACCTGATCGCGGAGCTGATCAAGAGCGCTCTCGACCCGGTGATCGCCGACCGGCTCTCCCGTGCGGGGCCGGACCCCGCGGCCCGGGAGAAGGCGCTCCTCTCGATCCGCGTCTGTGACCCGGCGTGCGGGAGCGGGGCGTTCCTGATCGCGGCGTCGAACCGGCTCGGCCGGGAGGTGGCGAAGGTCCGCGCCGGGACGGAGTTGCCTTCGGCGCAGGAGGTGCAGGCAGCCCGGCGGGACGTGCTTGCGCACTGCATCTATGGGGTCGACCTGAACCCAATGGCGGTGGAACTCGCGAGGGTCTCACTCTGGATCAACGCGCTGGTGGGCGATAAGCCGCTCTCCTTCCTCGACCACCATATCAAGTGCGGGAACTCGCTCGTCGGGGCGACGCCGGAGTTGATCGCGGGAGGCATCCCGGACGGGGCCTACACGGCGGTGGAGGGAGATTCAAAAGAAGTCGCAAAGAGGATCAAAGCGGCAAACAAGGAGCAACGGCAGACCCGGACGTTCGAGGAGTTCTCCCCCCGGTCGACGGTGCTGGAGACCTGTGCCGAGCGGTTTGCGGCGCTCGCGGAGGCCTCTGAGGACGACCCCGACAGTGTCGAGGCGAAGAAGACCGAGTATGAGCGGCTCATCGCCTCATCAGAGTATGCAAAGGAGCGCCTGGCCGCAGACAGCTGGTGCGCCGCGTTCTTCTGGCCGCTGGATGCGGAGCATGCGAGGACGGCCCCGACGACCGCGACGGTGCGGATGGTGCAGGCGAGCGGGGGAGGGATGCTCGTTGAGGATACGCTGGGCGAGGTACGGGGTATTGCAAAAGAGCACCGGTTCTTCCACTGGCACCTTGAGTTCCCGGAGGTCTTTGCTGACGGGGGGTTTGACTGCGTGCTTGGGAACCCGCCGTGGGAGCGGATCAAGATCCAGGAGAAGGAGTTCTTTGCTTCCCGTGACCCGGACGTCGCCGGGGCAAGGAACGCCGCCGAACGGAACCGGATGATCAACGCCCTCAAGACCGGGAACCCTGCACTCCACGTGGAGTTCCTCGCCGCGAAGCGCTCGAGCGAGTGCGAGAGCCTCTTCATCCGCACCTCGGGCAGATTCCCCCTGACCGGGACGGGAGACGTCAACACTTATACAGTCTTCTCCGAACTCGCCCGGCGGGTGGTCGCGCCTCGCGGGCGGGCCGGGATCATTGTACCGACCGGGATCGCGACGGATGCGACGACGGCGCCGTTCTTCGGTGACCTGGTGGAGTCAGGAACGCTCGTGAGCCTCTATGATTTTGAGAACAAGGAGGCGATCTTTCCGATTCACCGCAGCTTCAAGTTCTGCCTCCTCACGATGGCGGGGAGCGAGGCGGGTACGGGGGCGTTCGACCTCGCCTTCTTCCTCCACCGGATCGACGACCTCCACGACGACGACCGGCACTTCACCCTCACGCCCGAGGAGATCCTGCTCATCAACCCAAACACGAAGAATTGCCCGATCTTCCGGTCGAAGCGGGATGCCGAGATCACGAAGGCGGTCTACCGGCGGGTGCCGGTGCTCGTGAACGAGGGAAAAGGCGAGGCGGGAAACCCCTGGGGAGTCTCGTTCCAGCGAATGTTCGATATGTCCAACGACTCCCACCTCTTCCGCACGCGGGAGGAGATGGAGGCGGCGGGGTTCGCGCTCGACGGGAACCGGTTCGTGAAGGGGGAGGAGGTCTGGCTGCCGCTGTACGAGGCGAAGATGTTCTGGCACTACGACCACCGGTACGGAACGTTTGAGGGGGCGGAGGATCGGAGCAACACAAATATCCCAACGCCGAGCACGGAGGAGCATGCTAATCCTGAGTATTTGGTGATGCCGTGGTATTGGATTCTGGAAGAAAACGTTCGGCAAAAAATAGTCCAAAATGAGACTTTTTTAGTATTTAGGGATATTACAAATTCTACAAATGAACGAACATGGGTTTCATCATTAATTCCATATTCTGGTGTTGGAAACAAAGCACCAATGCTCAATTCGACATTCAAAAAATCAATTCGGTCCTTAAAATTAGCAAATCTAAACTCTCTGGTATTTGATTTTATTGCAAGACAGAAAATTGGGTCTACAACTATGAACTTTTTCATAGTCAAACAACTCCCCGTCCTCCCCCCTTCTACCTACACCCCCACCCTCACCGATTACATTGCCCCCCGCGCCATCGAGCTCACCTACACCGCCTGGGACCTCGAGCCCTTCGCCCGCGACGTCCTTGCCGAGGTGGGCGTGGCGCAGTGGAACGCCTGGTTCCCGGCAAACCCCGTCGGCGATGACGGCACGCCCCGGCCGTTCGTCTGGGACGAGGAGCGGCGGTTCGACCTCCGGTGCGACCTCGACGCCCTCTACTTCCACCTCTACGAGATCTCGCGGGAGGACGTCGACTACATCATGGAGACCTTCCCCATCGTGAAGCGCAAGGACGAGGCCGCGTACGGGAGTTACCGCACGAAGGAGGCCATCCTCCAGAAATACGACGACCTTGCCCGGGAGTTTGTGCGCGTGATGCGGGCCGATCTCCCGGAGAAGGATGGGAAACCCGACTGGAGAGCGCTCATCACTGGCGGCGAGAGCGAGCGGGTCGAGTTCAAGGAGTCGATATCCTGGGACCGGGAGCGGAAGCAGAGGAACAAGGCGCTGGAGCACACCATCGCGAGAACCCTTGCGTCCTTCATGAACACCCACGGGGGAGTGCTCTTCGTCGGCGTCGATGATACGGGTAAGATCGTCGGGCTCGACGGCGACCTGAAACTCTCCCAGCGGAAGAACGAGGACGGCCTGCGGCTCCGGCTCGATGACCTGGTGAAGCAGTACCTCGGCAACCGGTTCCTCCCCAAGATCATGATCCACTCGCTCGAAGACGGCGGGAAGGTGTTCTGGGCGGTCGAGGTCAGGGCCTCGAACGAGCCGGTGTTTGTGAAGAACAACGGCGACGACGAGTTCTGGATCCGGGGGGCGTCGTCGTCGCGGAAGCTCTCGATGCGCGAAGCCGTCGAGTACATAGAGAGGCGGAAGTCCGGCGGGGCCGGGGATCCCGATGCGGGTGAGGAAGCAGGTGAAGGAGAATGACCGAAGAAGAAGGTGGCGTAATGCGATACAACCCGAAGGACGGTATCCTCATCATTGGCATCTGTTCGCGCACGAAGGACGGCAGCCCCGGAGAGCCGGGCTATCCCACGGACTGCGGTATAGCACGGTTCCTCTCCGAGGGGAAGAGTGAGTTCCTCCGCCTGAAGCGCAGCGAACTGAAACACAGCCTCAAGGATATCCTCTGGGGAAAGACGAAGTTCGTCTCCGAGCTTGCAATGAACAGGAACCTCGTCGACGGTCCGGACTTTGCCGGCAACGAGGAGGGGAGATATCTTCCCGCGCTCCAGCGCTACCAGGGCAAGTTTTACTTCCAGGGCCTCGGAGGGCCTACGGAGGCGATGCGAGCCGTGTACGGGTCGGGACACCACTTCCTTATCCTTTCGGGCCTCTACGGGCTGGTCACCCCCGATGAGCCCCTCCAGCTCTACACCTGCCCGGTGGAGATCGAGTCCATAGAGGTGCAGACATTCTGGCGGAGGATCGATGCGCTTACGCGGATACTCATAGAGTATATCCAGAAATCAGGCATCAAAAGGGTCTTTGACCTCACCGCCCGCTCGATATACCGCGACCTGATCGACTGGGAGATGGTCAGGGAACAGACCGGTGTCGAAGTCCTTCACTGCTTCTCCGAAGAAGCTGCCGGTGACGCCGCTTTAGGTGACTATGGACGTTTTGCGCGCGAGTATCTCTTCCCGAAGACTGAAGAAAAACTCCTCAGGATTGCCCCGGATGCACCCATCGTCACTGATAACGGCACGTTCTTCCTCAGCAGCCGGCCTATGCCTCCTGATGGCTATCCCAGAGAGCCGCTCATCGTCCTTCCCGAGGGCGAGACCGAAGAAGACGTCCGGGATATGAAGACGTATATCAACTACAAACTGGATGAGTTTGAGTTGAACCTCATCGAGTATCTCAAGAAGAAAGAGAAGAAGCACCCTGACCTCATCTATGCTCTTGATATCGCCCATAGGGACGGCGACATTAGCCGCAGGAAACAGGCTGATATCAGGAGGAAGCAGTATTTCAAGGAACACCCGATGGAAAAGAATGCCGGCCTCTCCCTGATCGACTTTCTCGAATACAATGATTACAGGGTACTCATCGAGGAGCGCTGGCAGTACTTCCGGGATGAGTTCGGCAAAAAAGAAGTATTTGTAGATAATTTCGAACGGCTCAGAAAGCTGCGGAACAGCATCAAGCACAACAACCCTGTCAGGCCGTCCGAGATGAGAACCGGTGAAGGCGCGCTCCTGTGGTTTGAGGACGTCCTTCGGAGTAACCGATGAGTGATAATCCATATCCTGCAGCCTTCGCGGCGTTTGCTAGCCTACTGGAAGAGCGCTTTGCTAAAGGGCTCTACACCCACGAAAATAATATTCGGTACCTCTTCTTCTCCTCCCTTCTCACCCACGCCGGCCTCACTCCGAACGAGATCGTGCTCGAGTACCCTCACCCCTCCTTTGCTAAGAAGGTAGTTGACGCCTATGTCCTGCCCGCAGACGGGCGGGAGGGGATGGTCGCCGAGTTCAAGTACGACAGGAGGATCCCCAGTGCAAAGAGAAAGCCTCGCTCCCAGCAGGCAGGCAAGGTCTTCGCGGACATCGGCAGGCTCGCCAGTTTCAGTATACGTAATGAGACGATACGCAGATACCTGATTTACATCACCGATGGAGAGATGCAACGCTACTTCCGGAACGCGCGAAACGGCCTTGAATGGTTTCTGGACGCGGAGATTGGGAGAGAGACACCGCTCGATCTCGACCGACTGAAGGGCCTCTCAGCAACCTTTCAGAAAAATGCCGGCGAGATAGATCCACAGACCTCGATTACACTTGTGTACGGCGCAGAGTTGCCTGACCATGTGCTCAGGATCTGCGAAATTCGCCCTGGGCACCGATAGCCATGGCTCCCGGACTGCCCACAACGCCGGACGAGATCCGCCAGACCATCCGAAGATCAAATGAAGTCTCGTTTACCGTAAACCGCAACCGGTATACGGTTCAGGAACAGGCGACGCTTACTGAGCTCTGGGAGCGTATCCCCTGCACCTGTGATGACGACTGCACATGCAGAAAATTTGGATGTACCTTTCACTGGAAGATCCGCGAGGGTCTCACATTCAAAGATATCCTGCCCGGCTACCTGCGGATGTTTGTTGACAAGAGAGCACATGGCCTTCTGGTCGAGTTGTTGGAAGCACAAGCCCCCGACCTGTCGAGACTGCCGCCCAGATATAAGGGAGCATATGATGTGCTTGCGTGGTGTCGTGATGTCTGGGACACGATCTACCCGGAAGCAGTGGCATACAATCATACGCTCCTCTGCGACGACTGGGCACCTTCATTCTGGCAGGAGCGATGGCAGTTCCCGATCAGGGCACCGGTGTACAAAGCAAAGATGATGTCGCTACTTGTCCCGGATACTGCCGTCCCTTACGACACCGCCTCGCTCACGGCAATCAGAGATGCATTCCAGCTCTCTCCAAACGAGCAATACAACATTCTTTTGAAACGTCTCCGTCAGTATTGCATAGTTACCCTGGATGAGGGCGGGATTGGCCTTGATGGCTTCCGGCGCCTTGATGCACCGGGAGAGACCGGCACGTTTCGCACGGGTCTCATCACCAGGCCAAAAGCAGGATTTGTATATGGAACAGGGTTTTTACCCCCGGAACGCCCCCTTTCCCGGGTTGTAGATAAGATCTTTTACCAACCAGGATAAGTTTCAATTTTCACATCCAGGGCTATATCTTGTAACACGCAGATTACGAGCCACCGCCTGATCTGGAGACTATGCCAATGATATCGTTAATGATCTTCACCATCTCACCCCTCTTCTCCATCACCTCATCCCTGCTGTAGAACGAGATGTGCGCCGCCCCGTTTCGCTCAAAAGAAAGGTCCCGGCACAGTTTCCCGAGCTCATTGAGAGTCTTCATAGAGAACCCTCTCTCATGTAACATATCGGAGAACGCCCGGGTAACCGGGTTTGCCCGGGTCTTCCTGATGTCGTTGCTGAGGTATCCCCACTGGCCAAGGGCAAGCGACTTTTCATCGTTACCAAGCACAGTCTTCAGGGTGAACGGGAGGGGAGGAATCTTCTTTTCATCAGCCCCTTTCCAGAACATTGCCCGGACTCCATCATGCGGGTCACTGCAGAACATGTTGTCCGACCGGATCCGTTCACGGATGGGGAGAAGAAGGCTATCATGAAGCAGTTTCTCAATGCCCTTCCCGTACTGGATAACAACCGGCCCAAGATCGTAGATCCCCCTCTCAGGCCCCTTATACACGCTGAAGAGCAGCCAGTCCCCGGTCCTGAAGATAGAGCGGATCTCCTCCGAACTGATGCGTGGTAGGCCGATGACGTGGGCTGAGAGCATATCGATCTCCCCTTTAAGATCTCGATACGCCTCATTATCAGGATCCAGCTCACATGCCTTGCTGATATCAGCGCTGGCGCGGTCATATTCCATCAGGTAGGTATGGCATTGTGCCATGCCGGCATACGCTTCTGAATACTCCGGTTCAGCCTCCTGTGTGCGCTCGAACCACTCACACGCGACCCGGTGTTCCCCCTCCGTAAGGAGCGACACACCGATCATAGAGAGTACTCGGGCTCTTTCAGATGGAGTTTCAGACCTCTCATGAGCGACCTGGAGCCATTGCCGCGCCTCTGCGCTTAAACCGTATCCGAGGAGCACTTCCCCGATGAGGAGTGCCGGGTTGCCGGGAAGATCCATCGAGTCGAACTCTTCCACGAACACCTGTAAAAATTGGGTTGGGAGAGCAGCGTTATCCCACGTTGCTGTCTCATGCACAATCTGTTTCAGGACAACAACATGTACCGGTTCTTCCCACTCGTAATGCCTCCCGGCACAACATCGAAGGGCAGCGCGGATCAACTCGATCCCCTCATGGTCAACCTCCCCGTTGACCAATGTACCGAGCAGTGCAGCAGCTATCCAGCAGAGTGCTTCCTGATGGGGAGTATCCGCATGCTCCGCAGCAAGTCGGTAGAACTCGATCGCTGGACTGATCTGCCCTGCATGTCGGCACAGGGCCGCTTTCTCCTGGTACAGCTTCGACGTAGGTCCGAGCGCGAGGAGCCTATCATTCCATCGGTAGGCATCGGCATGCTGAAAAGACCGTACTGCATTTTCATAGCGTCGCTGGTAGATCTCTGATCGCTTTTGTAACTCGATACGCTTGATTCGGCGGAAATCCGGGTCATCGAGTGTCATCGTGAGTAGATTCAGCCGATCAAGGGGTATACTTAAGCTGGTAGTTTCCAGATCTGGCAGAGATGCAAATTCAATCAAGTAGTTATATTCCAGATCATAATGCCCGGTTCGGCGGCAGGCCTCAGCGAGGTTGTATATAATGGATGCACGGATCTCCGCCGGAAGTCGTTTTGCATCTGCCTCGATCTGTGCGATCTCCTTTCGGAAGATCTCACTTCCGCGGACATAGTATCGCATCTCCGCACAGTTCTTACGCTCAATAAACTCCTTGTAAATCTGATTTGCGGGATCAAGCTTCTTCGTTAGTTTCAGGGAGATCTCATACCACTTAAGAGCGGCTTTGTAGTCCTCGAACTCGCGATAGCAGGTTGCAACGACACTGGCAATGAAGTATTTTTGGCCCCCCTTCTTTTCACGAGAGTATGCACATTCACCTATCTTTGCAGCGTGCTCATAGAGGGTTGCATAAAACAACTGAATCTGTTTGTCCACGCAATACCTGGACATATCCAGACCAAGATCGGCAACTGCAGATAGCATATCCTCTCTTATTGCAAAGGGATAGTCTCCGTTCAGGACTGCCACCTTTTCTCCGCGGGACAGTGTTAAAAACCACTCATACCCTGCGATGGTAGTCAGGTCAACCTCAAACTTCCAGAGGGCCGCAGGGTCCTTGTGCTCGGCATACAGGTCAATTATACTCCCCCCAAATATCGCCTTTTCAAGCGCATGCTGGAATGGGAGCATCCATACGATGCACTCATGAAGGGACATCTCAGGAAGGGACTGATCGCTTGTGGCAAAGTACCTCCCCCGGAACTTGAGGTTCTGGAAGAGGTACCTCTGGGAGGCGAGAAGAATATCCCCGGTGAAACCCGCCGCTGGAAAAAGAGGGTCATCAGAGCCCATCTGGTGACCATAGTAGCGACCGGTCTTCAGGTCGAGCATCAGGCGGCGTATCGCTATAATCTCTAGGTCATTGTCAACCCTGCTCTCTGCGTCCTCCAGACGTGCCTGGAGATACCGCATCTTACTCTCGCGTTCCCGTTCAGCACGTTCCTGATTGTACTGCTCTATCTCTGCAGGGTTCTCTGAGAAGCGGGCAACTTCTTCAAACGGGTTTTTACCCCTCTCGATTGCTCTCTGCATGATCTCGGTCGAGCCCTTGGGACCAAGGGGTTCATCATCAGAGTACGGTATCCGGGCAGTCTCTCCGAAGAGAAGGAGGATGATCTCCCGGATTCTCTGCTGAACAGCAGGATTGTCGTTTACTGCATCCATGACGTGTAAAACAAATCCCGGATCCCTTTTGTAACGGACTAGCAGCCAGTTATCCAGTGCATGATCAATAAACCGCTCACGCTTCTCTTCATGTGAAAGATCCTGAACTGACCGGAGGAACTCACGATCGGAATAAATGGAGTATGACTCCCAGAGAAAGTCCCTGACTATAGTTGTATTCAGTTCCATTGCAACTCCCCTCGGCGCTGTTGACGAGCTGGGCGCCGCTCCAGCCCTCGATCCCAATCGAGAATAGGGGAAGGGAGGATATGAAACCCCGCCATTCGTGTTTTTGAGAAGGACCCCTTCACCATGCATACACCCCACCCCTGCCGAGGTACAGTACCGGATCAACGTACTCCATAACCCCCGAGTGCAACACATCTGCAAGTGGATACTTCCGGATCACCCGCCCGGTGTCTGTCTTCACACAGCCTCCGGGAGTGATCATGAAGTACGACCCCTCAATCATCGCAGAGGACTCAAATACCGGCCGTACAACTCCATGAAGGACGACATCCGCGTGACGGGCACAGAACGCCTGGAACTGTTCATCGGTCACCGCGAGGTCAGCCATCGCACCATCATTCTCACCCTGAATGTGGAGCATCTGGAGCACTTTCCAGCGGTCGGGAGAGGTTCTCTGGATGAAGTCTGCCATGTCCTCCTCCCATGTAAGCCTGGTGACCGTCGTGTTGATCTTCAGTCGGATCCCGGCTTCCCTGACGGCATCCGACAGGCCGATGCAGTGCTGGACATGTTGCCCGTAACCACGCCCGAGGCGTTTCTCGGTTGACTCGGATGCCGAGTCTACTGATAGCGCGAGCCAGTCGATACACGCAGCGTGCTCCTCAATGAGCTTCTGTGAGAGCAAGGAGCCATTTGTGGTGATCGAAACGGTCATCCCGAGGTCCCGTGCGGCACGGCAGTAATCAAAGAGGCTCGGATGCAGCAGGGGCTCACCACCTGCAAAGTTGATCTTCTCCATTCCTGCATCTGCAAGATGTGAGAGGATCGTAAGACCTTCAGAGAATGATACTGGTTGTTCACCAAGGTTCCGGGCGAAACAGAAACGGCAGGAGTAGTTGCAGGCGGAGATCAGGTGCCAGTTGACGGATCGGATGGCAGAATGTGCAGGCATGCATTACGATTCTAGAGGAGAATATCATCACCCTTCTTTGAAATTGTTTTTAAAATCGGAAACAAATTAAACAACCCGGATGTATCATCTCCTATGAGCCATCCGCACCTCCTCTTCATGAGTGCAGGAGAGCGCATCAACCAGACCTTTCCGATCTGCGTAAAAAGCCTCGAAGGAATCACCCATACGTTCATTGTGGTCGAAGAAGGGGTCTATCATGACCTGCCGGATGACCCTGAACACCTGAGGCCAGTAAAACCGCAGATCCGCCAGGCCATCGAAGGTGTGCGAGCGATTTGCGAGCCGCTGGCAATCTCATTTGCTGTAATCCGGACACCTGACACAACGATCCACTCCATCCGCGACGCCGTCCTCACTACTACACGCCGGTACCCTGTAGCGCGTTACTCGTTCAACCTGAGCGGAGGAACAAAGATGCTCTCCCTCTCCCTCTTCATCATGGCCCTCTGGCTCGATGCCCGGATCTACCTGACACCATCAGACGACCGCATCGAACAGGTTCTCATACCGAGAATGCACCTTGATGATGTCAGAAGGAACCCTAATTATGCAACTGCTCTCTCAATTCTCTCGCGTAGGGGCACAGGAAATTGGACTTCCCGACAGGATTTTAGCAGGGAACTGGAGAAAGACTACCGACCTTCACGGTTCTCAGGCGACCAGGGGGTCACCCGCAGTCCAAACCGCGGGACAGTTACAAAGATCCTGCAGCAGCTCATTGAGTGGAACCTCATCGAGGAGTCATTCTGCCGCAACAGCAGAAAGGCAAAACAGTACCGATTGACGCTCCACGGTGAATTTGCCTGGAAGGTGCTACAGGCAGAGGAGCAGGATGTTATACAGGAAGCAGAATAGTTGCACATCCTGGAAACAGTTTCCGGCCACAGTTAAGTGGTTCCCATTACACTCGTAGAATGGAGGTGAGCAATGTGAGTAAGAAAGGAACAATGACACCAGATGCGGCACGGCGAATCCAGGCCTCCGCCGACCGGAGCGGCACCAACCAGGGGTTTAAGTCTCGGGCAATGTCCTCTGCCACAAAGAGCTCCAAAAAATAACTTTTTTTCTCTCGAACCCCTCCTCACCCACCAGTCCCAAAAACCTATCATAAACCTTATTGTCTGCAACAGAGATGATCCATTACGTCCTATGACAAATACCAGTTTTGACCCGGTAACAGCCCTCGATACAGTTGCCGGCGCATATCGAACCTTTGTCAGTTCTTTCCAGAAATTCAAGAATCCCGTCATCAAAGAATGGATCGACAGAAAGATCGAGGAAGGAACCCTCCTCTACAAAGGCCCGTACATCGAGCTTGCCCGCCGGTACGCCGATGGAGACTCATTTGCGACCCTCACTGGAGAGCACATCCTCCATCCAGAAACTCCACAGTACTTCACCAGAGATCCGGCTGACCGGTCATCCCCTCCTGTCCGCCTCTACCGGCACCAGAGTGATGCAATACGATCGATACTCTCCGGGAAGAACACCGTCGTCACATCGGGAACCGGCTCCGGGAAATCCTTCTGCTTTGCGATACCGGTCGTCTCCACATGTCTTGAGATGCAGGACCGGGGCCTCCGGGGCATCAAGGCAATCCTCGTCTACCCGATGAACGCGCTCGCAAACTCCCAGTACGATGACCTCGCGGCCCGCCTGGACGGCTCGGGTTTGAAGGTCGCCATCTACACCGGCGATACACCGCACACTTACAACGAAGCGCTCATCACATACCGGGAACGGACCGCGCGGGACGCTCCCTACGACAGCGAGCTCATCTCACGGGAGGAGATCCAGCGAACCCCTCCGGACATCCTGATCACCAACTATGTCATGCTCGAGTACATCCTCACCCGGTTCGAGGACAAGATCCTCTTCCCGCCGGAGAACCTCGGCATCCTCAAGTACCTCGTCCTCGACGAGATCCATACCTACACCGGGAAGAAAGGCGCCGACACCGCATACCTCATCCGGAGACTGAAGCAGCACACCGGAACCACCGGCACGCTCCGGTGCATCGGAACCAGTGCGACCGTGAGAGAGGGGGAGGGTGAGAGGGCAGGAGAGGCCATCGCCGCGTTCGCCGCAAAACTCTTTGGTGAACTCTTTGACAGCACATCGGTCATCGGAGAGACATTCCTCCTTCCGCCCCGCGGCACGGAGAGCAAACTTCCCGACAGGGTTCTCGTCGGCGACGACCTGCTCCGGGTAAAGGAGCCTGGCAGGGACTACCTGAAGGAACTCACCGAACAACTCATCGGCGAGCCGATCGGGATTCAGGATCCCTCAGCCGCCTACCTCGGGGAGACTCTCGGGTCGCAGAAGACCATCCAGTTCATCGAGGATCAACTTGCCGACGAACCAAAGAGCATTCCCGACCTGATCCGCATATATCGCGTGACCGTCAGGCAGGACGCTACATATGAAGAGGCTGCCCGGGAGATCGAGGCTGCGTTCATTGCAGGGATGCTCAGCGAGGTGCCTGTTGGGGATACCCTCCAGAAACGGTTCATCCCCAAGATGCACATGTACTTCTCCCAGGGGAGAGAGATCAAGTGTTGCCTCTCCCGCGACGGCCCCCACCTTCACGATGCCGGCGAGGTCACCTGCCCGGTCTGTGCGGAGAGAGGGCGAACACGGATCACCTTCCCCATGGTCTTCTGCCGGGCTTGCGGCCAGGAGTACTACAGTGTCGAACTCCTGACCGACGGAACGGTCAGACCACGTGATCTGGATGCTCCCGCGCAGGAGGGAGAAGCCCTGTACCTCTATCTGGGAGAGTTTAGCGAGGAAAGGGCATCCCCGCCGGAGTGGTGGTGCACCGATTCCGGAGCGGTCAAAGAGAGGTATCGCACCATAGCCACTCCGCGGACCGGCACTTACTGCCCGGACTGTAACAAACTGACTGTTGATGGAGAAGATGGAGAGATCTGCCTGTGCCCGGAGAAACTCCGCGTCACTCTCATCGAGATGCCGTTCCGGTTCTGTCCGAGTGAAGGCTGCGGCGTATCATATGACCTGAGAACGCGGAGGGAGTTCAACAAACTCTTCTCCTTCGGCACTGTGGGGAGATCTACCGCTACCGACATTTTAGTCTCGAATATGCTCACCACCCTCCCTGAAGTGGAGCAGAAAGTCATCGCATTCTCCGATAACCGGCAGGATACAGCCCTACAGGCCGCCCACATGAACAATATCCAGAAGCGGATCCACTTCAGGCGGGGCCTGTATCATGCCCTGGCTCATGCCGAGGACTCCCTCCCTCTCACCGAGGCAGGTGACGCCATCTTTGACACCTTTATGCAATATCGTGCAGACGGTGCTCTCCCTCAATACGAGAAGGATCCCGGTCAGGGCAGAATGCGGAGGGGCTCACAGGCTGAACCAGTGTACAGGAAATACCTCCTGCTGAATACCATCCTCGAAATGGGCTCAACCCGTCAGAAGAACCAGCCGAACCTTGAGGATGTTGGCCTGCTGCGAGTCACCTATGCCGGGCTGGACAGCCTCGCCGAGGATGACAGCCTCTGGGAAGGCGTATCTCAACTCTCGCGGGTAGGTCCTCGCAGGCGGGAGGATTACCTAAAGGGGTTCCTGGACATCATGCGGCATAATCTTGCCATCTCCTCCGATTTCTTCATGCGGCCCTTTGAGTTTGCCGAAAGGATTGAGCGGTTCCTGAACCCGGATCTCATATTCCACAACGAGCTGCTCTCCACGCGGCCAACCGGGTACAGCGACAACGCGCGGAGAGAGACCTATCGGGCCACGGTCTTCCGTCTCACCCACCCGAACGGGTCGCTGGTTCGCTGGACAAAGAAGTCGCTGGGAACAGAGACCACTGAAGAAGCGCAACAGATCGTCGAACATGTAGAAGCAGTGCTTGCAGGCGAAGGCGGGCTGAAGCAGGAGCGTATCGACCGGGTTGGAACTCTCTCCATGATCAACCCCGAGATCATCGAACTCTCGCTCGCTCCTCCCGGAGAGGTGCAGGTCTGCAGGAAATGCGGGCAGGTGACCCACTTCCATGAACTCAACCTCTGCATCAACCCGAACTGCACCGACCTAATCTCGCTCGATCTCTCCAACAACTACTTCCGGCAGGAGTATACAAGGTCGTTCCGGGAAGCGGTCCAGCTCCATGCAGAGGAGCATAGCGGACAGATCGACGGGGAGACTCGAAAACTGCTTGAGACCCGGTTCCGGGATTCACAGGATAGCCTGAACGTAATCGTATGCACCCCTACTATGGAACTGGGTATCGATATCGGAACCCTCTCGGCTGTCTACTTGAGAAACGTTCCCCCATCGCCCTCCAACTACGCACAGCGTGCCGGGCGTGCTGGACGGAAGTCGCAGGCCTCGATGATCCTCACGTTCTGCGGTGTCGGATCACGCCGCGGTCCTCATGACCAGTACTTCTACCGGTATCCAGCAAAGATGATCTCCGGAAAGATCGCCTCCCCCCGATTCCTGATGGACAACCGGATGCTGATCCGTGCACACATCCATGCTCTCATCCTTGAGATCATCACCCTTAAGATCCCGCAGAAGATCGATGGGATCCTCGACTTCGAGAAGGATAACCTCCCCATGTTCACGGAAAGCGCCCCGGATGTGGAGAACGGCCTCAGCAGAACCCGCCTCGGCGAGATGATCGAGGAACACCGGGTGCAGATCCTGAACGCAATCAACGAGGTGCTTGCGGAGGAGAAGCAATCACTCGACTGGCTTGACGACACTTTCATCATACAGACCGTCGATTCGTTCGTCTCCTCGTTTGACGGTGCATTCAACCTCTTCAGGAGTGAGTTTTCAGCCCTCCTCAAAGAACTGGACGAAATTAACATCTTCCTGCAGAGAGGTCGGATCTCCGATCGGCAGAGAGGCGTCTATAAGCGAAGACGGGACTCAATCGAGAAGAAACTGAACGATATGCGGAACGGCGGCGGGGACTTCACGACCTATCGGTATCTTGGCTCACAGGGTTTCCTCCCCAACTACGGCTTCCCCACACAGGTTACATCCCTTGCAATCAACTACAAGGGGGTCTTCGGGTCGGAAGAGGCGGAATTGAAGCGGGATCGCAACATCGCGCTGGTCGAGTACGCACCCGGCAACAGCGTGTACTTCAGCGGGAACCGGTACTCGGTCAGGACTCCCCGGCTCAGGACCGAGAACAACCAGCCCGCGATGAGCACCGTCCTCATCTGCCCATACTGTGAAGCGGTCTTCCTGGACGAGAAGGAGATCTCAATGACCGGTGGCGCCTGCAGGAACTGTGGTGCGTCCTTGGAAAATGCAGCAGTGATTCAACATTCAATTGAGATGCCCGACCAGCTGGCGGAGTCCAGATCGACGATCACGAGCGACGAGGAAGAACGGCAACGTCTCGGCTATGAGGTCACCCGCCACTATGCCCCCTCAGGCGCACGACAATTTTACGTGGCGGGAGACCCCGGCGAACCGCTGCTCACCCTCTCCTACGACCATTCGGGAAAGATCGTCAGCATCAACCACGGTCCGATACCATCCGATAAGGATGAACCACAGTCGGGCTTCACACTCTGCACGGCATGCAACCGCTGGATCTTCGGGAAGGACGGGGTGAAAGACCACCTTGACTCAACGAATGAGATGAAGAGGTGTTGGAGGAACGGAACTGAGGAAAATATCATCAGGAATATCATTCTCTACACGAACACCCGACACGACGTTGTCAAGATTGATGTGCCCGTTCCGCTTGATGGTGAGGGAAATCCGCTGGATGAGGAGTTGTATCGATCGTTCTTTACCACCCTTGCTCAGGCGATCATCGAGGGCGTCCAGATCAGCATGAACGTCGATGTAGATGAGATCCGGTACTTCCTGATGTCGGATCCCGAGAACAGGAAGAAGTCAAGCATCATTCTCTACGAGACTTCGGAAGGGGGCGCCGGAATACTCGAGTCCATCGCTGATCGTTCCACGTTCCACGAGGTTATCAGACAGGCGCTGACTATCATCCACGAATATGATGAGAAGAAGTGTGACCGTGCGTGCTACGAATGTCTGTGCAACTACTACAACCAGTTCGACCACGACATCCTTGACCGAAAACTTGTGCTTCCTCTCCTCCGTTCTCTTCAGATGGCAGAAGTCAGCATCATCCCCGACCATTCTCCCTCGGCGAAGAACCGACTCGATGAACTTATGTCAAGGTGTGAATCTTCTCTTGAAAAGCAGGTTCTTGAGGCGATCTATCAGGCAGGTCTTCCTCTTCCGGATAGCGGACAGGAGGTCATTGCAGAAGGAGATGAGATGATTGCCCGTCCGGATTTTACCTACCAGAAAAACGGTCACTCGATTGTAATCTTTGTTGATGGACCGGATCATGAGCAGGAAGCTCAGAAGCGGGATGATATACAAAAGAGGGATAGACTTGACCTGATGGGCTATACTGTCTTCCCGATAGATTACCGGGATTCTCTGGAAGAGCGCATTAAGAGCCTTTCTGCGTTGCTACAATAGTCCTTAATGCAGATCTAAATTTCTTGTTTTTTTGTTTCTTTTGCCTGAATTGATTGGACCCGCTGAGTACCGCGGCAATGGGCGTGAAAACCGTAGAAACACCGGAAATTAACAGATCTGATACTATACAACGAATACATCTCGCTGCCACGTTCCTCTAGGGTGTAGAGGGGGAGATTGGCCTGGAATCCATGTCTCGGTGAACATTGGGGTAGTCTCGATTAAAATTCACTCAAAATTCATCCTCAAGAACTCATCCGGATACTTCAATGCATTGAAGAACAGCGGCGTCCCTGAGAACGAAAGCGGCGAAATGGGGCCGATGGTCATGAACGGGTACGTGCGTTCGCCAAGGGAACTCTGGGGGTCGCGGAACATCTGGTAGAGCTGGATCGCATCCTCAGCACCCCCGATGATGTCTGTCAGGGCATACCGCTCCGTCCCCCACCCCAGGCCAAACCCGAAGACGTAGACCCGTATCTGGCTTATGATCTCACGGTGCAGGCTGGAGAGTGTCTGGCTGATGAACATCCAGCCCAGGCCGTACTTCCGTGTCGTGCGGATGGCGTCGATGAGTGAATTTCTTACGACATTCATATCCTCGGTCTCAGGATCTTCCCGTGGTGCAAGGCGGTGGGCCTCATCGATGACCACAAGGCAGTTGAGCAGTTGCTTCGCTCGATATGACGCCTCCGCCTCGCTTTTGATCGTCCTGAGGAACTCCCCGATCAGGATGAACCGGATTGAATCGTTCCAGTAGGTGTCCGGCGGGATGTTGTTCTCGGAGAAGTCGATGATGATAGTATTTCCCTGCCGCTCACCTATCTTCTTGACCAGATCCTGGATCTTCACCCCGCGAACCTTATGCTCATACGAGAAGAGGTTGGCAACCTTTCTCCAGCGCTCGTAGAACTCGTCGGGATCGGCAGTCTCGTAATTCTGGCTGAGCCTCTCCCGGGTATCTTTTGATGTGTAAATGTTATTCTGAACCTGCTCCAGGCCGAGCGCATCCCACACCCGGTCGAACGCCTCGCGGGTGTGCGCCTGATGGAGTGGGATGCTCCCGGAAGGTGACGACGATTCTGTATCGATACCAAATGAGCTCAGACCGCCCTTCTTTGCCGATCGTTTCTTTGGCTGGAGCGCTTTCAGCACCTCATTCGCTGCACGATACCGGTTTGTGTCCATGATTATGCCGAGCTCTTCAAAAAATCCGGAATTGGCCAGTATCCTCTTGAACAACTCTTTATCGTCCAGAACGAGGTTGTGAAGGTCGTAGATCTCGACGTTCCTGCCCAACCTCTCAACCAATATTTTTCTTAGAGGAGAAGCCTCTGCCAGATCGCCGGCGAATTCCCCCTGGGGGTCGAGGATGAATATGCTCATTGACGGGTGCTTCGCATACCCCATCACCATCATCTTTGCAAGAACTGATTTTCCGGAGCCCGTCTTTCCGAACACCCCGATATGGTATGCCTCACCGACACCGCCGCTGCCCGCCTGGGACTTCCCGAAATGCTTGAGCCACATGGGCATTGGAATCGATGTACCGTAGGCATTTCCTAAGTAGAACATCTCATCGCGATAGTTCGTGAACAGAGACTCCATGGAGGGCTGATCCAGCAGCCGGATCGATGTCCCCGTCGCAGGGACCGTACCGAGCGAGCTCGGCTCGATCCCCTTGCTCCCATCCGAAAAGACCGAACTTACCATCATATTGGCGGTGTGGACGTCCTGCCGCTCCGTTATCGGATCCACCCTGCCTTTCTGCCGGATAATGCCTCGCATCGTCGGATCCTGGGTCCAGACGTTCTGCATCTGCACTTCGGTGATCTGACCCATAGCGTAGTGATCTTCACCGTCCTGCGTGTAGTGAAACACACTCAGACTACCGACAAGGCGCTTCTTCACCGCAGTACCGAGAATATCGATATTCAGTCCCGCTGTTGAGGACGGCGATCCGACGACTCCGATCTTCTCTGTGCGGTCAAAATTTTCCTTGATCTCTGACATGGTATCAGCTCAGCGTCCAATTTCCGTTCGATAGCCGTGCATCAGCAGATACACCTCAGCCTCTGCCTGGTCCCAGAATTGCAGCATCTCCTGTGTCGTTGCTTTCCTGATGGCAGGAATGACCTTTCCCATCTGTTTCACCATTCTATCCGCCAGATAGAGGGGATAGGGCTCAAAGATCCCGGGAGTGCCACATTGCAACCTGATCGCTTCGAAGACCATACTCAGGCGATTTTTTTCGGTCGCAACCGATCGGGGGAGTTCCAACCTGAAGGTTGGCGAATGGAGATACGGGCGGTAGTACACTACGTAGAGATTGCTCATGCCGTCAATGATGGCCTTCAGATTCCCCGTTTCCTTGAGAAGGGGTTCTGCAAAAGACCACAAGCCATCCGGGACCTTGAATGGAAACGGCCGGATATACTCGCCGGCATGCAGTACAAAGGAGAGGAGCGCCCGGTCCTCATATACGCCCTCTTTCAGGAGAATCTTAGTTATCTGGTTATGGGATGTGTATTTGGGCACGCTGACAAATTGTTGGTCAGATCGCCGGGAATGGACGATTGTTTCGTATGCCTCCATCGTCGTCTTCACTCGTTCAAGCAGGATCTCTGAGAGACGGTTATCGACTCCATCGATGGTGTACAGTGCTTGCTGGATATTGATGAGAGGCGTGGTGAATGACCCGTCGAGAAAAATGACGTCGTGCGGAGCTGAACTGGCCAGTTCTAGTTCCATCATAAGCATGATCGCCTTTGAGACAAGGCCCGTCTTATCGTGGTGTCTGGCGGGCAGCACCTCGCAGAGATGATGGGGGTATTCCCAGTGCCTGGTCTCGCTTGGGGGGGTCAGCCCTTCAACGGCGACTCCTGCTACTGCAACCATATCGGTTGAAAGCAGCCTCTCCAGCGTATACGCACCATCGACGCCACAGGTTGTTGGATATGATTGATTTGTGAGCAGATCCGAGTCATGCCTCAGTAAACCATTCTCAACCAGATCGTTCCGGATGGAGCCCTTATTATCGAGTAAATTTCGGAATGAATGTGAAAGTGTCTCTCCCATCGATCCGCACTGGTCGAGCAATTCTTCAACCAGAGCTTCAGGTAATTCGTTGAACGGCTGAACATCGGGAGAGTTTACCTGCATATAATCACGGAACCTGATTATTGAAGACCTTTGCAAGGGCTATAATTAATGTTGCGGTTTCGATCTGACTTTTGAGGTGTCTCTTCTCCTGAATTTTGGATCTAGAACGTCAGAAACATCTGATCGATAACAACGGTCCGAATAAGTAAGGTGCCATCCAATCCCCTCGGAAAAACCTTTTAGAACAAGGTGCAATGAGGGCGGCAGGGACCAGGGACATTATGTCCAGCAGCCTCACCCCCCCGAGCCCCCTCACGATCACCGCCACCACCCCGCCGCTCACGGCCGACTGGCGTACCCACTCTACGGGCTCACCGAGGAGGAGATCGCAATCGTGGAGGGAGCAGCCTGACGTTCCAGGTCAGGGGTTTTTACCACGTGATGAAAGGGGGATTCCTCCCCCGGGCAGAGCGGGACGCCGCTGCAACCTCAGCCGGAAGCCGTCCCGGCCATATCCCGGAGGTGCTGCAGAATCCGGTCTTTGTTCCCCGGCAGGTTTGAGAACTGCTTATCGCAGACATCGCTGAACTTCGCGAGGGCCTTGCGGTTGACCTCCTCCTGATCCTCGAATACGCCGACCGAGACGAAGGGCCGCCCCCACTTCTCGAACTGCAGGATGTTTATCGTCGCGTCACGGACCCGGTCGTCGTTCGCGAGTGCAAAGATGTAGATCGGCCTCTGCATGCCGTTGATCCTGCAGTCAACGGTGTATTTCCCTTCCGGATCATGCTCGGGATCGTGCCAGTCAAACTCCCTGCGCCCCTCAGGGACAGCCTCCTCGATGAGCGCACGGAGATCCTCCAGGAACGTGGAGTAAACGCGCGATCTCGACAGATACGTAAGATCCGATATCCGGATCAGCGCCTGGATGAAACTCCAGAGGGCATCCCCAAACCGGTCGCCCGTGATGCGAATAGCGAGCTCGTCCCGGTTGTTCTCCAGCCCGAACCGGGACAGCACACTCGCGATCACCTTCTGGCGGGTTCCCCGCTCTAACTCCCTTGCATCGATCGAGTAGGTCAGGTGCATGAGGGTATGCCCCTCATCCGTCAGCGTCCAGGCGCCGTCCTCATCCTTCAGGACGATCGCGAGGTTATCCCCATCGTCAAAGACAAACGGTGTGAAGACCCGGTACCGGTTGATACCCTCCGGGCGGAGATGGATCTGGCTGCAGACCTTCCTCCGAAACTCCTCTTCGATTGCCTCGATTGCCATTGGTTATATCCCCCAGTCGCTAAGATCCTTCGTGGTTACCGCTGAACCCTCAAACCCGCAGTCGTTGAACATGCTCTTCAGCGCGCCGTGGTGATCCGAGTACCGGTCTGTCGGAACCGCATACCCATCCTCGTTCCAGCCCGCGGTCAGGTAGCGCTCTGTTGCAGTATGGATGTGGAAATCATAAAACTTCTCCTGCTCAAGCCTGTTCGTGTGTTCGTGACTTTTCCCGTTATATCGGCGTAGCCGGAACACCTGGTTTGTGTTTGGAATGATATAGCCGAGGATCACGGAGAAGTCCAGCGAATTGAATAGACTTTGCCGGAATATCAACCTGAACCGGGATTGATTCGCACCCTCTATACCGATCTCGTACTCCTTATGGCCGCCCTTCTCTTTAGGGCGAAATCTCCTGGAGAAATCTCCCGGCAGCGGCTTGGCCTCTCTGAGTAACGCATCGATCTCATCATCAGTGAGCCGCAAATTCATTCAGGTAGCCTCCACCGGAGTACTATTTCATTTCAATAATTCTACGGTCGCCGGAAAGAAAGATAACTATTTCCATAATCACGGGTGTGAGAACCGTCCTCCGCGTATGGAGAGCGACTTGATTCCCTCGGGCTGAATGAACGGCAGATTGCTGCCGTACACTACCTGAAGAGAGGGTTCTATCTCAAACCAGGTGTACCAACAACTCAATAATGCGAAGAAGGCGACCGCAACGCGAGATCTTAAAGTGATGGTTCAAACCGGCATTTTCCGTAAAGAGGGAACGGCAGGAGCGGGCGTGTGCTACTCGTTGAGGTACACAAAATGCGAGGGATCGTCAGATTGCGCTAAGGGATCGAAATGAATCACAATTGGCTCATAATGGGCTCATCCATGGTTGCAGGGAATGCTCGAAACCAGAGCAAGTGCATCCAATCTCCTAAAACTACCATTATAGCCGTGTTGTAATGGGCTCACGGCTCCCGCCGACTGCAGCCGGTATGCCTGTGCCGTACTCCTGGCAGACCGGAGACCGAACGGCAGGGCGAAGACGCACTGTCCTTCTACCTCACATTCCTCCGGCGGGATGTAACAATGCACCGGAAACATCGTATGGAACAGTGACTCATCCTGGCTCTCTGGGCTCACCCCCGCCGAGCACCCTCACGATCACCGCCACCACCCCGCCCACGACCCCGCCGGCTCCGGCGCCGATGCTCCGTCGGGGTCGGGTCCCGAAGGCCCGTTCCGCCCTCTACCGGACAACCCTACAGCCCCAGGTCGGAGAGCCCGGGGTGATCGTCGGGGCGCCGCCCCGGCGGCCAGCGGTACTTCCGCTCTCCTTCAGTGATCGGCAGATCGTTGATGCTGGCATGACGAATGCGCATCAGGCCCTGCCGGTCGAACTCCCAGTTCTCGTTCCCGTAAGAGCGGAACCAGTTCCCCGAGTCGTCGTGCCACTCGTATGCGAACCGGACCGCGATCCGCGCCTCGCAAAAAGCCCAGACCTCTTTTATCAGGCGGTAATCGAGCTCTTTCGCCCACTTCCGCTGCAGAAACGCGACGATCTCCTCACGGCCGTTCACGAACTCCGCCCGGTTGCGCCAGACGCTGTCGACGCTGTACGCGAGCGACACCCTCGCGGGGTCCCGGGAGTTCCAGGCATCCTCGGCCATACGAACCTTCTGTACCGCCGTTTCGTACGTGAACGGCGGCAGCGGGGGACGACTCTCCTCAGCCATACGGGTATCCCTCCCCGCGGTGCTGATAAAAGTATGGTCGCGGCAGGACTGGCTGCGGGCGGATAGCCATATCCATGAACCCCGGGCGACCGAACCCGGTTCGGGATGGCCTGTCGAAGAAGCCCCAAATCCGAAAAACGGCCTGAAATGAATGGTTTAACACAAAATCGAAAAACGCCCCGGCCGGGATTTGAACCCGGGTCAAAAGCTCCGCAGGCTTCTAGGATATCCACTACCCTACCGGGACACAAGAATGAGTGTCTTTCCCCTAACAACTAGGTTGTTCAGGTTAAAAAGGATTGCTCACCAGGCGATCCGAACGCCGTGGTGGCGGCTGCAGGTGCCGGAATCCGCCCGGCAAAACCCGTTCGACGATCTGCCCGGGGGGCTACACGCCCCCGGCGCGCATCGTTACATGCACCTTCGCTTCGTTCCCCGAGAGTTCGATCAGGTAGTCCCCGTACTTGCCGAGGTACATCCGCTTATCGGTCGCCGTGCCGAAACCTTTCCCGAACCCGTCCTCGGCCACGATCTTGCCGGACTCACGCTCCCGGACGGTCACCAAAAACCATGAGTCCTCGCTCGGATATTCCTGTTTGACGACTATGTCCTTTTTACTGCCGTAATCGCTCGTGGTACGCTTCTCCCGCGTGATCATCTTCGGCTCCACGTCGAACTCAATGATGAGCGGGGGCGCGGTCAGGTTGAAGGAGTAGGCGTCTCTCGGGTGAGCGGGACTGAACTCTATTGTTTTGTTGAAGAGCGTCACGTAGGGGTCCTGCGTCGGCTGGGTCTCCGTCGGCCTGCTGAGCGTGGGGCCGGCCATACTGCCTGTTGCAGTCGGATACGGGGTTGCCGGGGTCAGGTACCCGGGATCGTCATCATCTCCGGCCTGCTCTTCCGGCGAAAGGCCCCCGGACCAGCCCGGATCGTTGCTCGCCGGCATCTCCGCGCACCCCGCGGATGCAAGGACCAGGATCATCACTGCAGCTGCAAAGAGCGATTTATACACCTTGCTCATCGTAGAGGGATTATCCAGGGGGATATATATGTTTTTATGCTTGAATTCCCGGTGAAATATTATCTACGGTCGATATGGATTCGAGCTGGGTACTATAACCCGGACCCCGGCCGGATTAGGGATTATGTCAGCCCGGCCTCCAAAGGAACAGACTCAAAGAGGATGGTCGTGCTAATTTTAGGGGATTTTGCCGGCAAAAAATGCTATATCCGCCAAAATGCGTCTGCTACATTCTGGATACTACATGTAGAAACGGATGCAGCATGCAGTAATCGATGTGAAAATCTTTACCCGCCCCTGGACCCGTTTGCGAATCAATCCAGTAACGTATATCAGCGCACAAGGCCAACGGTTGATGATAACGATGGGCAAAAATCAGGGGAAACAGAACAAACGCAAAGCAGACGTGCACGATAACGAAAGAGATCTTGATTCCGGCGTTTCCACTTCGGCACGCCCGGATGCATCCCCGTTCGATACGATCGCGACGTCCATCAAAACCAGCAGGTACGTTCAGGCCCTCCTCGGGCTGACCATCATAGGTTTCCTCCTCCGATTTTACAACCTCGCCGGAAACTCGCTCTGGCTCGACGAGGCCTCGACCCTCTCGTTTGCCCGGCAGTCGCTCCTCGGCATCTGGGAGAGCACTGCGGGCGGAGAGTTCAACCCGCCGCTCTTCTACTGGCTGGAGCACGGGATGCTCGTCTTCGGGGAGAGCGAGTTCGTGCTCCGGTTCCTCCCCGCGCTCCTCGGCGTCCTGACGATCCCGGTCGTATACTATATCGGCTCCGAGTTCCGGGACAGAAACGTCGGGCTCATCGCCGCCGCCCTCCTCGCGTTCTCGCCCTTTCACATCTACTACTCCTAGGATGCCCGGGCATACGCCCCGATGCTCTTCTTCTTCTCCCTCGCGCTGCTCTTCTACGTGCGGGCGAGCAGATCGAACGAGACCCGTTCCTGGGCTCTCTTCGGCCTCTTCTCCGCAGTCGCCTTCTGGATGCACTTCTACGCCGTCGTGCCGGTCGCCGTCCTCGTTCTCCATGCCCTGGTCGCCCGAGCCGGGGAGATCCGGCGTGACCCACGGAGCGCGAGAAACCTGGCTATCGGGCTTGGTGCCTTCATCGTTGCCGCCCTCCCTCTCCTCATCGTCACCATCGGCCTCTTCCTTATTCGGACTTCGTCCGCTCCAACCTATGGTATTCAGGGGACCGACGTCGTTTACCAGACGCTTCAGCAGTTATCGGGATTCAGCGATATCATCCTGGTACCGTTCATCATTCTCTTCCTGGTGGGCGTCATCCTCACCTGGCGCGAGGATCGGAACGGAGCGCTCCTCCTCGTCTTCATGATGGTCCTCCCGCTGGCGGCGAGCCTCATCCTCTCCTCACGGATGCCGATGATCCCGCGTTACCTCATCTACCTCCTCCCGGTCTACTTCATCGGGATTGCGTCGGCGTATCCTGGACTCCATGCCCTCGTCAAGGACCGGAGAGCGGTCTACCTTGCTATTGCAGCGGCATTTCTCGTCAGCGCCCCCTTCCTTGCCACCTACTACACGACGCCGCAGAAGAACGACTGGCGGGGATTCTCCGCGGACTTAAGCGGGGTGACGGAAGAGGGTGATCTCGTCGTCGTGCTGCCGCCCTACATGGCGCAGCCGCTCGACTATTATTACCGCAACGCGACCGACGGAACCCTCGAACTCGGGGCGAATACCGGAGAAGATCTTGAGACGATCCGGGAGCAGTATCCAGACCGTCGTGCGTTCTACATCGTGACCACCGACATCCTCGCCGTGGACCCAACCGGGGATGCGCTGGGCTGGCTTGATAAGAATACAGAGTTCGCCGGGCAGCGCATGGGGATCTACCTCTTTGTGTTGGCTTAAGGGGGAATTGCAACGACCGATACCTACAACCTGACAGTCATCATCCCGACCTTCAACGAGGAGGAGAACATCGCCGCGATCATCGGAGCGGTCAACGAAGTCTTCCGGCAAAGCAGCATCCGCGGCGAGGTTCTGGTGGTGGACGACGACTCGAAAGACCGGACGATCCCGATCGTCCAGGAGATCGCCGACCGGTGCGACAACGTGCGCCTGGTCGTGCGGAGAGACGATCACGGCCTCTCCCAGTCGGTCGTCGAGGGATTCCGGTCGGCGCGCTCGGATATCCTGCAGGTCATCGACGCCGACTTCTCGCACCCGCCGGACCTCATCCCCCGGTTCTACGAGGCGATACGGGGCGGAGCGGACATCGTCATCGGGAGCAGGTACATGAAGGGCGGAGACATCGAGGCGTGGCCGCTCAAGCGGAGGATCATATCGCTTGGGGCCACCGCGTTCGGGCGCGTGCTCTTCCCGGAGGTCACCGATCCCGTGAGCGGGTTCTTTGCCGTGCGGCGCGAGGTCGTCGACGGCGCCCCGCTTGCCCCTCGGGGCTACAAGATCCTGATGGAGGTTCTCGGCAAAGGACGGTGGCGCTCGTTCGTCGAGATCCCGTTTGTGTTTAAAGACCGCGAGGAGGGGGAGAGCAAACTCCAGGCCGGCACGATGATCGACTACCTCCGGCAGTGCGGCGGTATCGCCTGGTTTGCGGTCGCCCACCGGACAGGATCGGTCTGGAACGAGTGGACAAAGGTCGTCCGGTTCGGGCTCGTCGGGCTCTCCGGCATCCTCGTCAACATGGGACTCCTCTACGCCCTGACCGAGGTTGCCGGCCTCTACTACCTCGTCTCTGCCGCAATCGCGATCGAACTCTCCATCGTGAACAACTTCGTCTGGAACGACGTCTGGACGTTCAAATCCGCGCGGAACCTCAGGTTCGGGCGAAGAATCCAGCGCATTCTATCGTTCCAGGCGGTTTCGATGGGGGGGCTCATCATCAATATGGGGGTTCTCTATATCCTTGCGGATATTGCCGGCGTCTACTACCTCGCCGCGAACCTTGCAGGGATATTCGTCGCGTTTGCCTGGAACTATATGGTGAACCGGCGCTACACGTGGACAGAAGCATACTGAGGCGGGTGCCCGCCGCTTGAACAAAAAACGGGTTAAGGTCGACGGCGGCTCTGGTCACCCCGAGTACGCCCGGATGACCCCGCGGTAGACATCCACCACCCTCTCGAGTTGCTCCACGTTGACCCGCTCGTCCACCGCGTGCAGCGTCGGGATCTCTCCCGGGCCGTACTCCACGACATCGAACCCCTCGTCGCGGAGGTACTTCGCGTCGCTTGCCGCCCACTGGAGGAACGGCGTCACCGTCCCGTAGACCCGCTCCACCTCGCGGGAGATCGTCCGGACGATCCGGGCATCCGGGGGCGTCAGGGTCGGTTCGGCCACGTCCGTCTCACGTATCACGGCGTCCGGCGCATGTTCCGCGATGCCTTTCCGGAGTTCGTCGAGGGAGCAGCCCCACGGCACCCGGAGGTCGAGTTCCATCCGGCACTGCTCCGCCACGATGTTCGCCTTCTCGCCGCCTTCGATGCGGCCGGGGTTGAACATCACCCGTGTGAGGATCTCGTCCCCTCCCTCGATCCCGAAGATCTCGGAGAAGACCCGGGCGGACTGGTCGATGAGCGGCTGCAGGTCTTCGCCGACGGGGAACGGGCGGGCGTGAACCTCTTGGAGGTAGCCGATGAGATCGAACGCTGCCATGACGGCGCTCTTCCCGACCAGGGGGTAGAGCGAACTGTGGCCCGGCCTGCCGCGGAAGGAGAGGTCGACCCGGTAGAGCCCTTTCTGGCCGACCGCGGGGCTGGTCTCCGGGGTCGGTTCGGCGATCAGGCACTCGCGGGGCTCGAGCAGGCCCTGTGCAAGCAGCGACCGGATTCCGTGCTCCCCGCCGGTCTCCTCGTCGCAGACGAAGGCGAACTGGACAGCGGGCTCCACCCCGCTCTCGATGAGGTCACGGTAGGCGATAAGGAGGGCGGCGCATCCCCCTTTCATATCGGTGGCGCCTCTTCCCCAGACGTAACCGTCGGCAACCTCTCCGCTCCAGGGATCGTGCGTCCAGTCGTCGGGGATGGCGGGGACGACGTCGACGTGGCCGCAGAGGAGGAGCCGGGAACCGGCTCCGGTCGTGACGAGGTTCTCCCGCCCGCCGGGATGGGAGACGATGCGGTTCTTCACCCCGAGGGAGTCGAGGAACTCCCCGATGAACGCGACGACATCCGCCGTGCTCCCCGGGGGGTTCTCGCTCCGTATCCGGATGAGCGATGAAGCGAGTCGGGCGACATCCATGGAGTGGTCTCCTTATGCCGATCTGCTCCGGACATACTCGTCGAAGAGCCGGGCGAGCGACGAGGTCTTATAGAGCTGTTTGACGAACTTCGGCTCGAAGAACTCGTCGATGAACGTCGAGAGGTAATCGGCCGGGATCGCTTTTTTGTCGTCGGGGTTGAGCACGATCCGGAAGCTCCGGTACTGGGCGGGGTCGTCGTCGCCGTAGACGCCGGTCCAGAGCATCGGGAGCGCCTCGTACTTCTCCGGCTGCTCCTCTTTGAGCCAGTTGACGAACCCCGGGAAGTGCACCCGGTCGCCGACCTTCTCCTCGTCCAGACGCCACCGCATGTATTCCATGCTCATGATATTCCGGGGCGACATGTAGTTGTAGGCGAGGATGCCGAGCGTGTAGTCGATGTGGGCGAGGGCGTCGGTAAAGTAGAAGTGCAGAACCGGATGGAACTCGGTGGGGCTCTCCAGGATCAGCGATTTGCTGTACAGCTTCTGCATGACGCGGACGTACTCGTTCATTTCCAGCATATTCTCTCCTATTGGGGAGAGAGGTACAAAAAGTATTCCTTCCGCGCAACAGTGGCGGTGATACGGGGCGGTGAGGGGCTCTGGTTGCCTCTTCGGGGCACGCGTCGCACCCTTACGGGGCACGCGTCGCCTTCGAAGCCTGATGGCTTCTCAAACTCCGTTCAGCGTTGCGGGCAGAACATCGCCATCGAAAACGCTTCGCGTTTTCTCAAACTCCGTTCGGCCCTGCGGGCTGAACATCGCCATCGAAAACGCTTCGCGTTTTCTCAAACTCCGTTCGGCCCTGCGG
>JABNAD010000025.1_pt1 | contig 102173 bp, 84 predicted proteins | sample 7240381 | NCBI WGS metagenome assembly JABNAD01 (sample SAMN11332834, study PRJNA596920) | anaerobic digester metagenome | biome: digested sludge; isolation source: digested sewage sludge-derived enrichment culture grown on H2/CO2 | place: Germany: Goettingen | reverse complement strand
TTGCTCCTACCGTAGAAGTTACTGCAGTTCCGACTCCGGTACCAACCGTTGCTCCTACCGTAGAAGTTACTGCAGTTCCGACTCCGGTACCAACCGTTGCTCCCACTGTAGAAGCAACTGCAGTTCCGACTCCAGCACCAACGGTTGCTCCTACTGCAGAAGTGACTGCAGTTCCGACTTCGGTTCCGAATGGAGCCCCCACAGCCAATCTCACGGTATCCAATACTACAAATGGTGAACCAATAAACACGTTAATCGAACCAAATGTGACCGGAGAGAACACAACAACTCCACAACCCACGAAATCCTCTCAAAAGCCTGACCGAATGCTTTACTCTGGTGTATATGCACTCCCAGAGGGTACCGTGAATATCACGGTTAATTCTGGAATGGACTATGAAATCCCGGTTAATACACCCATCGGTCTTCTCCATCTTCTTTTAAAAGAAGGCCTCATTAAAAACATAAGTATTGATGATCGCGGGATGCATAAAGGCGGAATATTAATTCTTGATGGAATTAATGAATATTTTGGGACTGCGACAAAAATCTGGTTTGTAAAAGTAAATGGAAATCTTTTGGAAGACTACTTAGTTCCAAAAACGGATGGTTTGAATATCTATACTCTTGTGGCGGGTGACACCGTTTCTTATTACTATGGAGATCCAGCTGAATCCCTGGTAGATGCAGAAGCAATGCTCGTTGTCACATTGGGATAGAAATAAAAATCATTTTTTCCATCTTGATAGGCCAGAAGTAAATACTCTAACCATCTCTTCTGCTTTATCAGATGGAACCTCTAATTGGTTTGCCAGGATTGGAGCATATTTTTTTATCATTGTATCATGAGTAAGGTCTGGCTCGGTAAACTCTCCATTCTGATAACAATAAGTGCAATATAATGAGCTCAAAGTGCCATCATGTTCTGTACCAGCATCAGTATCAGAAAATAGTGCCATACCACAGCTTTGGCAAGAAGGTGCAATACGCCCACTCCACCGATACAAAGTTTTTATATGATCAATCACGAATGTTCTGGCTTTTTCAATGGGCATGCCAAACATTTGTGACATGATCTGAGCACCATGTTCTGCTATTCCCTCAAAAGATGCATTTTTATCGGTAAATGATCCCTGTTGATAACAATAGGTACAATATATCGAAGATGTACTTCCATTTTCTTCAGTTCCGAAATCTTCACCTTTCAAAAGGGGCATACCGCAACTTTGACAAACATTTGATTTTTCTGACATGATTACTCTCCAGAACAGGGCTGTTTTCATATATATATGAAAAAACATTACCCATATGGTAAATTCAGGACCTTTTACTCCTGATTCCATAACGTATATTAGTTAGGTATTTAAATGTATCACGTGCAGGGTGAAAGTAATCCCATTACCTATCATATTGATAACCACTAAATAAAAAAGAAATCAGTTTTATCTGGCTTGATAATATCAGATCACGATCCTTTTATCTATTCAGGCAGAAATTCATTTATGGCTGCATGGGTTTGTACGAAATGTGGATATTTGTATGATGATCGGTTTGGTGATCCTGAGCATGGAGTTCCAGCTGGGACCCCTTTTGAAAAGATTCCAGACTCCTGGGTCTGCCCCCGTTGTAAAGCATCAAAGGCATTCTTTGCTAAAAGAAAAGAATGATCTCATCTTTTTAAAGTATTTTTTTAGGAACCACAATGAAACCAGGGACTGATTCAGGTCTACATATCTCTCTGCCGGTCCTGGTAATGGTGGTCCTTACAACGATATTCATTCTTGTAACCGGGATAATATCTGTTTTGATTCTTGATCAGACATATCAGCATTTGATGCATGAATGGGATAATGATGTCCGCCACAATGAACAATATCTTGAAAATTCTCTAAAACTTATAAACCAGGGACTTTTATTATTTGACCATACCTTTGATGCTTCGATGAAGGAACAGTTTGGATATTTTATTGAAGCATATAACCAGTCTGGTAATGATCCATCACTGATGAACCTGACCCTTTTAAAATTGCAATTAAACCCATCAATACGAAATATTGCGGACTTTTATATTATTAACAGTTCTGGTATTGTCATTGATACCACCTATCCGGGTGATCTGGGACTTGATTTTAAAATCTGGCCTGCCGTGTATGAAGACATCTCTAATATTCGGAACGGATCAGTATTTGAAGCAGATCGTGCAGTTTATGGATTCAGCTCTGCAAAAAATTCGCGAAAATTTGCGTATCAGCCTACTCCAGATCATCAGTACCTCTTTGAAATTTCCTATCTCATAGGGGATTATGACGCTGCTAGAAAGAATTTCTCATATGCTCAGGTGATGAGAACTTTTGTCAATGATACACCACATATCCGCTCATTGACATTATATGATTCAATGAACAGGATCCTCTGGAGTAGTGACGGGAAGAGAACTCTACCCAATTCAGAAGTTATCAATTTTGTTAAGGGATCTTTCGAAAGAGGTAACCGGACATGGATATCAGATCCTGTAAATAATTCAGAGGTTTATTACAAGTTTATTGAAATTTCTGATGAAAGCACCGTTTCTGGAAATATGCTTGACCTTGTTGCAAGAATTGAATATGACACATCAGTGAGAGAAGCTCACCTGAACTCACTAAAATTATATCATGTTCTGGTTTCTTTTATTGCAATATTGCTCGGAATTTTCATTGCATATTTTCTGGCAAATCACATTACACGCCCGATGAGAAAAATAATTGATGACATTAACCGAATAGCCCATGGAGATTTATGTCATCGTGTCTCATATTCTGGAAGCGCTGAGTTTACTCAGTTAGAGGCCAGTCTGAATCTATTAATTACTCATCTTAACGATCTCATCACAAATCTTCAGGAGAAAGAGCAATATCTCAGGGAGAGCAAGGAAGGATACCAGACCCTGGTAGAACGATTAAATGAAGGAATATGGATCGTTGATAAAAACGAGATCACAACTTTTGTCAATTCCCGTATGGCTGAGATACTAGAGACGACTCCAGATGAAATCATTGGTAAACATGCCCGGGACATCATTCATCCCTCAAACTATGATTTATTTGATACAAAAATGAGTAATCGTCATCATGGCATATCGGAACGATATGAAATTTCTCTGCTTACAAGTAAAAATAATCTCATCTTTACAGAAATCTCTGCATCCCCTTCTTTATCAGATGATGGGAAATATATCGGATCATTTGGAGTTGTAACTGATATTTCTGAACGGAAAGAGAATGAACAGAAGATCAGAAGTTATACTTTGGAACTAGAAAAGAGAACTCATGAGTTAGAGGTTGTCAGGGATGAATTATTTCGGATAAATAAAAATCTTGATAGTATCGTTCATGAACGGACAAAAGAGGTATTTCGGTTATTAGAACAGAAAAACGATTTTATCATGCAACTCGGCCATGATCTAAGAACGCCTCTCACTCCAATTCTAGGATTATTGCCTCGTCTCTATGAGATATCTGGCGAAGAACATGATATGATTTTACAGATCATTGAAAGAAACGCGAGGCATATTCAGAACATTGGCTCAAAATCATTGAAACTTGCAAAATTGAATTCTTTGGATTATATCCCGGAAAATGAAAATGTAAACATTGCAGATACTACCAGAACAGTCCTTGATATCAACCGCATATCAATTCGAAATGCCGGGATTACGGTGACTGTTCACATCCCTGATAATTGCATAATCAGGGGAGATCAGATTCTTATCCAGGAACTCATTGACAATCTTATCTCAAATGCCATAAAATTTTCAAAACCATCTTGTGGAACTATCCTAATAAAAGCTGATATTTCTCATAATATTATGACACTTACTGTTAGTGATACAGGAATTGGTCTGTTACCTGGTGAAGAGCAGAGTATTTTTGAAGAATTTTATAAATCAGACAGATCTCGCCATGATAAAACATCCACTGGACTTGGACTGGCGATATGTAAAAAAATAGTCCAAAAACATAATGGGACGATCACGGTCTCAAGTAAAGGACCTGATTGTGGTACTACATTTACTCTCACTCTTCCGGTTCATTTGGAGAATGAAGATCCCAGGGTCATTCATAAAAACGATAATTAAATTTTTATCTTAGTAGGAATTAAAAAAGAGTAGTCTGGTTGGAGATGTGATTTGATATCGGACGAATAAGATCCGGACCATCTATTCCTGGAGTACTGATCTTTTCAGACACCCGATGTATCAAAAGATCGGATGGAGGGATTTTGCAAATTTTTTCTGGATCACATCCGGCAAGATAGTCATTTTCAGCTTCTTTCGGGATAATAAAGGGCATCCGGGGATGAATGATTTTCACTTTTCCTTCTGAAGCGGTTGTCAGAATTACTACCTCTTTCACATCTCCGGTATCTCTCATAAGGCCGGCAAATGTCAGGATAGGATAAGATGGCAGAAAGAAATAATATGGAATTTTCTGCCCAGATATATGGTGCCATTCATAATATCCGGATACAGGAATAAGGCATCTTCCAGTTTCATTGATTTTCCTGAAGAGTGGTTTTTCGAGAACGGTTTCTGATCTTGCATTGATAATTCGGGTTTTTAATCCGTTCATAAAACCGAATGTTCCCATTTCCGCTAAGGGGCTGTCATCTCCCTTCGAAATAAACAACATTGGTTCTGCAGGAGCCAAATTGTATCGTGGAATATATGTATCAGGAATTTGAACCCTATAACGTTCTGACAACTCTCCGGGTGATGCAGCTATACAAAACCTACCGCACATGTTCTATTTTTGGTCTGGAAGGAACCTGTTTTGGATGTCATAATGCCGTCGCAGGAATCCCAGCACTTTTTCAGACTCTACCCATCGTCTATCCAGTTGGGTGATCATCTGGTCAATTTCCCGGATTTGTTGCATGAGTGTGTCCCGTTCTTTTCCTTGTATAGAATCCATCATTGACAACCATCCGGTAATTACTGCAAGTGGATTTCTGATCCCATCATTCAGGATAGCAAATTCTCCAAGATTACGTTCAATTTGTGATAATAATGCTTCCTTTTCTTTCTCAAATGCAAGCTGAAATGTAATGTCACGGGAAATTGACAGAACTGATCTTACTCTCCCTTCCATGTCCAGTTCAGGGAACAAGCGCCAATTAAAAGTAACCAGACCTTTCACGGATTGAAATGATATATTCATCTCTACAGGATTTGCAGATATAATAACCTCATGGATCAGATTATCCCATTTTTTACCATCTTTTAAATGAGGGATGATGTCAGAATATCTTTTCCCAATCAGGTATTCTGGATCAAAAGGAATATATGGCAAAATTGCAGGATTGACGTATCTATGCCGACCTTCAAGGTCAAACCTCATTACAATATCTGTATTATTCTCAACCAAGGCCCTGAAATTTTCCCTGCTTTCAATTAATGCATATTCTGAACGTTTCTGAAGGGTGATATCCCGTACAGAGCCAATAAATCCGATTCTTTCCATATCTGCTGATAGTATCGGAGAAACTGTTATCCTGAAATATCTGTCATTGTCATTTCCATCTCCGAAAAAACTATGATACTCTTCAGTTATTGTTCTGGTATCTTCATCTGAATCACCAGAAATATAAGAGGCCTGTTCTCCAAGAAAAAGAACCCGTTCAATCAGTGATAAAGCTCCTGGTGATTTGAATCGGTTAATTACACTGTTTCTTTTTTGGAACAGGATGTCTTTTGATGGTATCCCGGTGAGTTCCTCCATTACCCTGTTCCATGCGATGATTTTTTGTGTTGAATCAACTGAAAGAGTAGCATCTGGGAGAAAATCAATGATTTCTTCAAGAAAATTTCTGGACTTTGCAAGAGCTTTTTCTGATCGCCTTCTCGTCACTGCCTGGACAATCAGCTGCTTCATCTCGGTAAATAATACATAAGGATCTTCTCCTTTTTGCAAATAAAAGTCAGCACCAGCGTTTAGTGCTTCAATCACTACCTCATGCCTGCTTTTTCCGGTACAAACGAGAAAAGGAGTCATGTCATTATTATTTCGAACTCTCCTGAGCAGTTCCAGCCCATCAAGGCCTGGCATTTCATAATCTGCAATTATTGCATCAAAGGAATGAGATTCGATTAGTTGGATAGCTGTTTCGCCATCGGTAACCGGAGTAATGATGCATCCTCCGAGCCGTTCTTCAAGGTAGATGCGTGCAATTTCACACATGCTTGGCTCGTCGTCAACAAAAAGCACGGATATCGGGGGGGAATTTTCTATATCCAGAATACCACATCTCCAATAAGGGCAGTACAGCGATTGTAATTCGAAATAATAGTTACATGTAAACCTTCTAATGAATGGGGAATATTTACATCAACTATAAATTACTTATGGTGTTCTGACTTAGTGTATGCCATGAAAGCATGTATCTAAATCATGAGCAGTGCACTATAGTAGATTCATCATGGTAATATAATTACGTATAGGTCTCACAGAAGAACCTTTTCGATCTCCTGAAGAATACCCTGTTTCTGAAATGGTTTCATGATATAACTTACTGCACCACATTTAAATGCCAGTTTTGCCATTTCAATAGATTGAATAGCAGTAACCATCAAAATCTTTGCATCCGGATTTATCCCCAGAATTGTTTTTAACGCCATCATTCCATCCATCTTTGGCATGATAATATCCATAAGTACCAGATCTGGTTTCGTTGTAAGATACATTTCGACAGCCTGTTGGCCATCCTCCGCTTCTCCTACTATTTCAAAACCTTCTTCGGTAAGAATATTCACAAGAATAGTCCTCATAAACCTGGTATCATCAACCACTAAAATGCGGACCATTCAAAACCTCCTATCTGGAAACAGACTATTCACCTCTATCTTTTTCCAGAGCAACAATCTCATGAATCATCCCATCTGGGATTTCCATGGTGATTCCAAGTACACCAATAATATCATCATTCTGGCTGATTGGAAGTGTCCATGACAGGAATGCTGACCCCTTAACGCCTGGTTCTTCCGGCAATAAAGATAGGGATTTCTTACCTGTCAATGCGGTTTTGCACCGGTTTTTCCAATCCTCCTTTACTCCTTCATCGGTTGGAATATCATCAATACACTTTCCTATCAGATTTCCCCACCGCTCAATATGGGCTGAGTTTTGCTGGGTAAAGAGATTGTCCGTGTTTATTGCCCATATTCGTGCAGGAAATGTGTTCACAAGAGTAGAGAGAAATGCCTCACGATCTGATAGAATATTACGCAGTATTACCTGCTCTGTAAGATCTATACCAACACCAACAAGGCCAGAGATCACACCTTTCGAATCTTTCACCGGTTGACGACGGAAAAAAATACTTCTTGTATCACCAGATGCGGTTTTGATTTCTTCAAGGTTTTCTAGGTGAGGAATGCCATGTTTAAAAATCAGATCTTCATACCTGCTAAACGATTCAGCAAGGCTTTGGTTGAAAAGGTCATTATCTGATCTTCCGGTGATCTCTGCGGCTTTTTTCCCGGAAATTTCTTCAAATAACTGATTAACATGCAAAAATTTTCTTTCTGCATCTTTCATATAGACAATACCCGGTACAGTAGCAAGCATTGTCGTCAGGATCTGGTTACTTAAAGTAATTTCGTCGGTCTTTTGTTTCAAACTAATGTGGGTTTTAATCCGTGCGAGCATCTCTCTCGTATCAAACGGCTTTGTCAGATAATCTCCTGCACCAAGCCGGAATGCAAGTTCCTTATCCTGAACAAGACCAAGTGCAGTAACCATAATGATAGGAATATGGTTATATTGAGGATCAGCTTTGAGCATTCGTAACAGATCAAATCCTGACTGACCTGGCATAATGACATCAAGGAGGATGAGGTCCATGTCCGGAGTATCATGCAGAACATTCAATGCTTTGTCAACATCTTCTGCGTCATGGACCGTATATCCCTCCATTGAGAGCCGGTTTGTTAAATAATCCCGGATTCCGGGATCATCATCAACCACCAGGAGCCTGGTATCCGATGCCACCATGTATCATAACTCTTCGTGAAAGATTATAATTCCGAAGGGTTTAGTTTTATAATTTATTGGAATTATATACGGTGACGGTCAAGCTCTTCATTGCATAATCGGTCACAAAGTGCAACGTCCGGATTCGTTCTTGGAACATGTTCCCATGATACGTGTTGGTATTGAGCGGACAGTTTTTTCACCTCATTATAAAGATTTTGCAGATGAGGTTTATGAATTTTGTATAAACCGGTTATTTGCCTTATTGCAAGCTGACTATCCGAGTAAATTGTCAGGTACGGATCTGAATACAAGTGTGCTTTGGTAAGGGCTCTGATTATAGCTGTATACTCCGCAACATTGTTTGTCGTCTCTTCTAAAAATTCAACATATGATTCAATCAAAGTCCCATTTTCATCTTTGATTATATACGAACAGGCAGCAGCACCTGGATTTCCCCGTGATGCACCATCTGTAGAGATCTTCAACATTGGGTATAGTGTTCATCGTATCAGACACATACATGTATGGATACATGACGATCCCCGAACTTGCTCTCATGGGATTTATCATAGGTCTGACCGGTGCTCTCGCCCCCGGACCTACACTGGTGGCAACTATTCATTCAGCCCTTCGTATAGGCTGGACCGGAGGGCCACGGGTTACGGTTGGGCACATTATTGCAGAAATGGGAATTGTTTTGCTTATAGTGGCAGGAGTCACAACCGTATCAGATACTTATCGCCCGGTAATTGCTGGAATCGGAGGGGTTGCTCTTGTAATTTTTGGTGGGATGACTCTTCTTGGTGCCCGAAATGCAACTCTGTTATCAGGTAACTGTGAAGGAAAAAGTGCAGGACCAGTTCTTGCCGGACTTATTACCAGCATCTCAAATCCCTACTTTTGGATCTGGTGGTTTTCTGTAGGGAGTGCCCTGTTATTCAGTTCATTTTCTCAAGGAATTGCAGGTTTACTTGCATTTATTGGTGGGCACTGGTCAGCGGATCTTGCCTGGTTTACTCTTGTCTCTGTTGGTATTCACCGGAGTAAAACAGTAATTGACAATAGAATATATCGGGGAATCTTACTTGGATGCGGACTTCTTTTAGTTATATTTGGTGTGTGGTTTCTTACCCAGGCGTTATAATCGGGATATTAGCAAAAAATTTGGTATTTCCAGTGGAAACAAAGGGGTGATAAACTCTTCCAGGCGCATGGGACTACGCGATTTCCTGTTCATCATTTTCAGGCATAAATTCATCCATGGTTCGCCTCAAAAATCTCCTTACTTTTTCAGATTCTGTAAATCCCTGGTCCAGCCGGTCTACAATACGGTTGATCAACCGAACACCTTCTAGAATGCGTTGTTGGTATGGTCCTTCTTCAATACCTGCACTCATTGATATCAAAGTGAGGGGATTTCGTATCTCATCATTCAAAGCAGCTAACTGAGCAATATTTTTATCAATCTGCGAAATTGCGATCTTCTGATCCTGCAGCAGTCTGGTCTCCTGAGTAATATCCCGTCCGATACAAAACCGGAGCATATTGTCTTCAATCTCCACGAATTTGATCTGCATATCAAGAAAAATATGGTTCCCAAGAACGTTTGTGAACTCCCAGGTGAATCGTTTTCCTTCCCTTTTTGGGTGATACCAGTGATACACCAGGGATTCGCAATTATCTGAATTAGTGTTACACCTAGGAATAGAAGATATGGGAATCCCTATGATCTGTTCTGAAGAGAGTCCGGTGATTTCTTCAAACCGGGGATTACACACCAACACTCCATCTTCATCACCGATAATAATTGGATCAGGGGCAGCGTGAAACAAGATCTCCCATCTCGCTTCCACAGCCTGTAACCGCCGATATATCTGTTCGGACGGAAATGATTGTAGGTCCATCTTACTCGCCTCGTCCTTCATGATTCTCCCTTTCCTGTATCTCCAACTCGATATCGATTATGTGGTATATGGAAAACAAACCTGACACCTGTCCCATATGTACCCTCTTCAGAAATGCTAATATCAGTAATGGCAAGAACCTCTTTTATCAAAAAAAGACCGAGACCAGTATTTTTCCCATACCCTCTTAAGAATATTTTATCTTTATCATCATCAGGAATTCCTCCTCCATTATCTTCATACTGTAAGAGACCCTCCTCAGCATTTGATTCAAATGAAAGACGAATACAAGTTACGTTTACTCCATGTCTGGTTGAGTTCTCAACAAGGTTATAAAATACCTGTTTAATAAGAGCATCTGAGTACAACTCAAGAGGTGGAATGTCACAGGAATAGTTGAGTTCAATTGCAACCTGCCGTACTGCCCAATCAAATAATTGCCGGACATTATGCCACGAAGGTTCATGTATACCAATTTCTTCATATGTTTTGCTGAAGTCGATTAATTTCCCAATATCTGCTACCGCTTTTTTCTGATGTGATAATATTTCGGTTACTTTTGGATCATTTGTTTCAGTTTCTGCAAAAAATCTGAACCCATCGATGATGGTAACTTTGTTTCTGATATCATGTCTGGTCAGGGAAGAAAGAAGCATTAATTTATTATTCAGTTCTGATTGCTTCTTTAAGGCGAACTTCAGATCTGTAATGTCTCTTATTGTTTCTATTGCACCAACCAGATTTCCTTTACTATCATACAATGGCCCAGCAACTGCCCATTCATGCCGATTCACTCCTGTCGACGTAATATGTTCAAGTTCTGCAGATATGACTCCGTTTTCATATTTTACGTTACTATAATATTTTGAGATATCAAGGGCAGAATCTAATATTTTGTCAATCAGGATAGGGCGTTGGTTTTTATATACTGCACATGAATAGGTCTTTTCTCCTGTCATCAATTCCTGCATGGGGGTTTGAGAGTAATCTTCCATTGCCCGGTTCCATGCAAGTATCCTGCCTCGTGTGTCAATAACAAAAGTCGGATCCGGAAGGTGTGCCAGAATACTATTGAGAAGGCGTAATGAATCTGATAGTGATTCCTTTTCAAGCGTCAGCTTCCAGAGTTGAAGTTGGTATGTAATATCCTGGATGTTAAGAATAAGGTATTTTTCTCCATGTGAATTTGTAATGATGGTTAAATCGTGGAGTGCTGGAAATTGAGTTCCGTCCTTTCTGACTCGAATCGCTTCTCCGGTAGAATGACCAGTATCTGAAGCCATCCGAATCCATACGGGAATGTCTCCCTGACTATCTGAATGAACTGGTCCAAAAAATCCGTTTTCCAAAGCCTCTTCAGAAGAAAATCCATGCATTGATACATATGCGTCATTAACTGTATCTGGTCTTTCAATTGGTCCGGCGATAATGCCTGCACGGGTATTTCTGACTATGTCCGCAAGTTGATGGATTTCATCATGCATCCGCTTCTCTTCGGTGATGTCGCGTATTTGAAGAAGATCGAGGGATACATCATCGAGAATGAGTGGGACTTTCCGAATATTTACAATTAATTTTCCTTTCCCGGAAATATTTGTGCTTTGCTCCCATTCTTTATCGTTCTCATGAGTATTGCCTACCAATGAGGTTATCAGGCTGGAGCAGTTGAGTAAATATTCAAGACTTTCTTTTTGTGTATCCCATCCAAACATTGTATAAGCCGCTGGATTAGCATTGATGATTTTTTCCCCATCCCAGAGAATGATTGCATCTGATGCATTCGAAAACAAAGAATAATACCGCTTTTCTGATGTTGCTAAAGAACTGATGTTTCTCCGAATTGAATCTATCATTGAAGATGTTGTCTGAGCAATCCGGTTGAGTTCCTGATGTCTTGATGGTCGTATGTGATGGTCCAGATCTCCCTCAGCAATTGCATCAAGATCTTCAAGTAATGACTCTATGGGGCTAAATAAAAATCGTGAAAAAAGAAATGCCAACAAAGAAGATAATAATATCGAAATGAGGAGTAATGAAATTGTCAATGATAACAGGTATCCCTTTTCTTTGTGATATTCGCTGGTTTTAAAAACCATTCTAGCAATATAATCGATATATTCAGAAGCAGGACTTGTTCTGTCTCCACTTTCAATAAAAAAATATTTGGTAAGGGTCTGGTTTTCATCATCATAGATATCTCTGGAACCATGGATTGCATACAATTCCATGGAAATATTGGCAACCTCAGGATGAGCAGGGATTGGAATCTCATCAACCTCGCTCATAATCATTCCTGTACTCCCGATAAGGTCCAATTCCAAAACCCGTGAGTCCTGGATCATCACCTGGTTCACCAGAGCATTTAATGATAGTTCGTTCCGTTCAGTCTGGTAATCATTAAAAATATTATATGCAATTTCTACCAGGAACCTGTGGTCTGGTGTCGGTTGATATGCAAATATTCTCCAGGGTTTATTTGTATCAAAGCCTCTGACTACCCTGTCAAGACGAAAACTATCATTCATCCGTATATCTGTAATGGTCTTATTAAAAGAGCCCCATTTACGAAAGTCTAAGTACAGATCATTCAAATTAGAACTATATTCCACTACTCCTGAACTATTAATTATCAGAATATCAATCCTGTCACGATAGTCTGGATCGATCTGATTAATGATATAATGTAGGTCGATCTGTGAAGGATCCCTGGAATGAGATTCATACTCTTTAATAACAAGATCTGATACTGTCCTCAGAGGTTTATTGTATGTTGATTCCCAGAGCATCTGGCCCTTCGTTATCCGGTCTGATGCACCTTTTAAGAAAAATTCGGTCTGGTTCAAATCTTTATAAAAACGGTCATCAATCTGTTTTGATGTCTCTGAATAATAAATTGTAGTGATCGATATGAGTGAAATGAGTATTATGATAATGAATAAAGCCATCAGGCTTCTTTTAAAAGATAATTCTGACCCTGAAGGTATAGTTAGTGTCATAATTATGTTTGGGGGGATACAGCCAGTTTTAGGGAAATGAATTCTATTGGTGCTTATTTTGTCTTATTGTCTCTTGAGCATCTTCCTTGATAAAGGTATATATTTCATAAATTTTATCCAATTTTTGAGATAATAAGGTATAATACTAAAAGTCCAGCCAGGATACCAATTATGATCAGGGGAATGTGTTGCTCAAATGGTCTGTCTGGAGTTTTATCGATTTTGACTTGAATATTTTTTATTGCATCTGAAATTGTAGTTATATTCTCTCTCATTATAGAAATCTGTATTTCATGCTCCTCTGAATGATTATTCCGAGCCGTCAGATTTTCTGCTAGTTTTGAGAGACCAGTGTGTAATGCATGAAGTTCTGTTCGAAGAAATGAGATCTCTTCATCTTTTATCGTAAGTTCTCTATTTTGAGCTTTCAGATCTATTCTAAGTCGTTCGGTTTCAGTCTCACTTTTCATAACATGAACTGACTGGATCAGCCGTCCGATTGCTTCCTGCCTTGTTATCCCTAGTACCATTGATTCTTCGTCGATATATGCCAGAATTTCTTCAGGTAATTTCTTTTCAATTTTTTCATAACTCATGGATATCACAGAATTCTTCGGTTCATACGTTATTCACCCGTGGGATTAGGATGTCTTTTTGGTTCGTAGCCTCAGCATTTTGATGGTTTTTATTCCATAGTCCCCTGTTTTCTATCAACCATTCCTGTGCTTGAACTGGTTCGTTCTGATCCCGGCAAACCCGTGAATATGATCCATCGGGGAGTAATATTCTCGTCTTTATTGTATCATGTAAATGGTTTGGCAGTATAGTATGAATAATCTCATCCCGAATACCGGTATCCAGAATTGGAAAGAGTATCTCTATACGTCGTTTTAAATTTCGTGGCATGAGATCAGAACTTCCCATAAGGATAACTGGGTCACCACCATTATGGAAATAATAGATCCTGGTGTGCTCAAGAAATCTTCCAACAATTGTTGTAACGGTAATATTCTCTGATATTCCTTTAAGACTTGGCCGAAGACAACAGATTCCCCGGACTTGCAGATGGATGGTTACTCCTTCCTGTGATGCACGATACAAAGCACGAATAACACCAGAGTCTTGTAATGCATTGAGTTTAAAGATAAGTTTCCCGTCACCATGCGTTTTCTGCCTTGCAATTTCCTGATCAATTAAGGAAATAATCCCTTTTTTAATTCCACCAGGAGCAACAAGCAGATGGTTATATGAATTATACTGTGAATATCCGGTCAATACATTAAACAGGTGAGATACATCTGATGAAATCTCTTCATTTGCAGTAAAAATGCCTATATCTGTATATATTTTTGCTGTTCCTGCGTTATAATTCCCAGAGCTCATGTGAACATACCGGACAATACCTGTTTTTTCTTTTCTGACAACAAGGCAGAGTTTTGCATGGACTTTAAGACCCATAATTCCAAATACAACATGAGCTCCTGCCCGCTCAAGTGCCCGGGCCCATCCGATATTATTCTCTTCATCAAATCGTGCTTTGAGTTCAACCAGAACAGAGACTGCTTTTCCATGTTCCCGTGCATCAAGAAGAGCCTGAACAATTGGAGAGTTTGTCCCTGTCCGGTACAGAGTCATTTTTATTGCCAGGACATCTGGATCATGTGCTGCTTTTTGTAAAAATTCAATAACCGGCTGAAAACTCTCATACGGGTGAAAAAGTATGATGTCACGTTGTTTTATGGCATGAAAGATATCTGGATCCCGTTCTAACCATTCCGGGACTGATGGGAGAAATGGATAATCCTTCAAATCAGGTCGATCGAGGGTTAATAGGCAAAAGAGATCAGCCATTCCCATCGGACCTTTCACCTGGTAAAACATATGGGGGTATTTTGCAAGTTTTGCACCCATCATATCAACGATGGCCGGGATCATGTTGTTATCAATTTCAATCCTTACCGGAGTTCCGATCCAACGTTTACTAATAGATTGCTCCACAGCGCTTAAGAGATCATCAGCTTCATCCTCTTCGATTTCAATGTCGGCATCCCTTGTAACCCGGAAAGGGTATGCTGCGACAATTTCCATTCCAGGAAAAAGAAGATCCAGGTTATCAGCAATCAGATCTTCAAGAAATATAAACTCCTGGTTTTCCCTAAGGTGATTATTCTCTGGATCAACAGGGATCTCGATAAGCCGTGGAAATAGTTTATTAGGAATTTTTATCCGAGCAAACAGTTCATCCGAACTTCCGGGTCTTTTTAGGATAACTGCGAGATTTAAGGCGAGGTTTGAGATAAAGGGAAAGGGGTGGGATTTATCAAATGCAAGGGGGGTCAGAACTGGAAAAATATCCCGGTAAAAATATTTCCGAAGTCGTTTTCGTTGTTTTTCATCCAGAGATTCCCGTTTATAAATAATAATTCCTGATTTTGCAAGTTCAGGAACAATCTCTTCAATCCATACCCGGGTTTGTTCATCAAGTAATGGGATGAGATCTTTGTTTATCCGTTCCAGTTGTTCCATCGTTGTCAGCCCATCGGGTGGGAGCTTTATGACACCTTCTGCCAGCTGATGATGGAGCCCTGAAACTCTCACCATAAAGAACTCATCAAGATTATTAGAGAAAATTGCAAGAAATTTAATTCGTTCAAGAAGTGGGTGAGAAGGATCCTTTGCCTCATCCAGGACGTGACTATTGAACCGAATCCATGATAACTCCCGGTTAATATAGAGAGAAGGATCAGATAAGAGTGAACATACTGTGTCTGAATACAGAGATTCTTCGGACTGATCCATATTACAAGAATTTCATCAGAATATGATAAAGGTTGAGTTTGTGTTTTGACAGAAAATAATGTTCGACCATGTCATATGAGAGTACATTTCTTTGTCCTTCTCTCATCAGGTATATTATCTGTTGCGTAGTATTGATGGTATGGACCTTACTTTTAAAAGTGATTTTATCAACCGATGGGAGACTTATTTTCCTGGAGAGCCTCTCCCCATTACGTTTGAACTCTCTTCAGATCTTCGTGGTATCCAAAAAGCCAGGACTGCCGATACATGGAGATGTTTTGTGTGTGATCTGACAAAAGTCAGGAATGGATCATCTCTTGCATTTAATGAAGATTCCATATCCTGTAGTGGAGGTAAAAGATATTGCGGATACCAGTCGGTTCCTTTTAGTGATTTTCCATATTTTCTTTCATATGGCATAGAAGGAAAACTTGAAGGAGAACGATATAAAAAAGATCCTGCTTTAGTTGATGAATGGCAGAAGAATATCCATATTATTACCGCTTCGGGGAAGTATTTGATCTTTAAAAGATGGGATCTGCTTGATAATGATGATAATCCATCAGTAGTAATATTTTTTGCACGACCTGAAGTATTATCCGGCCTTTTCACCCTGGCAAATTATGATCGTGCAGACTTATATGGTGTTGTCATGCCAATGGGTGCGGGATGCTCTTCTATTGTCCATTATCCCTGGCATGAAGAACAGTCTGACGATCCAAAGGCAATTCTAGGAATGATGGATCCATCGGCACGACCCTGTGTTCCTCTTGATGTTATGACCTTTGCAGTCCCGATGAAAAAATTTGTCCGAATGGTTACGTATATGGATGAAAGTTTTCTTATTACTCCTGCATGGGAAAAAGTAAAAAAGAAAATTGTGCAAAGCCAGAAGCAGAGTGCACATTCATCATGAATCAAACATATAGATCATAATTACCTGGAATGATACCTATGAATATTCTGGCATTTATTTGTGTTTTTTTCCTCCTCGTGGTGAGTGTGAGCGCAGAAACCCGATATGATACAAATTCTCTTATCTTTGATGATATCAGGTTCAGGCAGGCTGTGGTTGACAGACTCTGTGATATAGATGAGCACATCTCAATGACATCATTAAACCTGACAGATTCAGATATCACGAATCTAACTATTCAATCCTATTTCATATCTCTTGTTGATTCTGAGTCCCTCATTCGCTCGGCACTATATGTCTCACAAAATGGAGAAATTTTAGCTGCTTATCCTGAATCAGTTATTATGAACAATAATTCTTTTTCTGGAGAGATATTCAATCACGATATAAGGACACCTCGGATCGTTGGAAATGTATCTCTTGAGTTGTATACAGGGGATACAATTCCGTTTTATCGGAACATTTTCATTTATCCTGTTCGAACCACCCGTGGCGTTGAGTCTCTGGTTGTGTTGCTGGATACAGACAATCTCTGTCATCAGGCAGCAAAAGATGTTGGATTGTCTCCAGAGTTATTCTCAGTTGTTCTTGATCAGGAAGGTACTGTGCTCTGGTGCTCAGATTATGATGAACTGAACTCTATTCCTCCGGATGATGTATTAACAGAATTTCCCACATTTCGTGAGGTGAAAGCGTTAGTCTTGTATGCATGGTCCGGAAGAACTAGTTATGATGTATGGAATCAGGGTTTTGTTCGTAATGGAGCCTGGTCATCAGTTCAATTTTACAATCAGATTTTGAAGATTTTTGTGGCAGTATAATTTCCTTTAATGGATCTAACTAAAATTGAATATTTCTTTATTTTTGGTGATAAAATTACTTTTTAAACCTGATTTGATAAAATTATTGGTTAATCCTAGAGTCGCTTTTTTATCAGAAATTTTTGTATTATATTCTCAATTTTTTTGTAAATTTTCTGATTAGTCATGTATACCATCGGTTTTATTAATTGAGAAAGAGAAGAGTTGAATCATTATTGTTCTCGTTTGGTTGGATGTGATTTACGTATGACTGGAAATATTCGAACACAGGACATTGCGTCTCTGAAAACAATTCTTGATGGTACCTCGGCATCTATTCAAATTGTAGGGCCGGATGGGGTATTTATTGATTGTAATACAGCAACTTATACACTGTTTCGTGCACAAAGTTACGAAGATATCATTGGTAAACCCCCATCAATACTCTCCCCTGAAAAACAAAGCGATGGGACTAACTCTGAAGCAGGAGCAAAAAAATTTATTGATACGGCATTTTCCGGAGAATCGGTTACTTTTGAATGGGAGCATAAACGCCTTGATGGAACAATAATCCCTTGTCAGGTAACTTTACAACTGATCACATATGAAGGGCAGACTTGCCTGATGGCAACGATGATTGACATCACTGATTTGGTTGCAATTCGGCGCAAATCAGAACTTATAATAGAAAAATCACCAATCCCAATTATTGATGTTCGTCCGGATCTCTCTATTTTAGCCGGAAATTTGGCATTTGGGAATTTAACTGATATGTCTGCAGAAGAACTATCTGTGATGAAACTTTCAGATTTTAATGTCCAAAACAGAGTTGGGAGATCACTTACTGAAGGAATAGAAACAAAAAGCCCGGTTTCTGGTGATTTGGATGCTGTTGTTCCATCCGGAACAAAACACCTGCAATATCTTTATTACCCGATATTTGATCACAATGGCACATTATCTTCGATAATAGCATATTATATTGATAAAACAGCAGAACGAAGAGCTGTTCGGGATATTATCGCACTGACAGAAAAATGCCAGGCTGGAAATCTTGATGCCAGGTTAGACGTCAGTCAGTATTCAGGAGAATTGTTTGATCTCACAAAAGGAATAAATGGAACATTAAATAGTGTTATCGGTCCCTTAAACGTGGCGGCAGAATATGTGGATAGAATTGCCAAGGGTGATATTCCTCCAAAAATTACTGATCAGTATAACGGCGATTTTAATGAGATAAAAAATAACCTGAACACCTGTATTGACAGCCTGCAACAACTTATTACCGATACCAATACGATGTACCGGGCTCAAAAAGAAGGAGATATCGAGGCAAAAATAGATACTAGCCGATATCAGGGTGTATATTTAGATATTATTACCGGATACAATGATGTTGTAAACCTTCACATTTCTAGTATTCTGAAGATACTTACCATCCTAAGTTCATATGCGGAAGGCAATTTCTCCCCAACTCTTGAAAAATTACCTGGAAAGCAGGTTCTTGCAAATGAAAAGATGGACCTTCTTCAAAGGAACATTCAGTCTCTCATACGTGATTGTGATACCCTTATTCATGCAGCAACTCATGGAGAACTTCAGGTAAGGGCTGATGAGGCGAACCATCAGGGTGATTATCGAAAGATAATTGAAGGCATGAATGGGATTCTGGATGCTGTTGTAACTCCTCTTCATGATGCTGGATCAGTCCTTGAGCGAATGGCGGTCAATGATCATACGGTAGGAATGGATGAATCGAAATACTTGGGTGAATTTGTAACCCTGGCTTCGAATATAAACGCCGTTCGTGACAGAGTAAACCATATTGCAGATTCAATTGTCGAAATTAGTATCGGTGATCTTTCCGAGCTAGACACATACAAAAGCATAGGGAGACGATCTGATCAAGACCGAATTGTTCCAAATCTCATCAAAGCATTTGAAAATCTTCAGGCTTTAACGACTGATACAAAAATGCTGGTGGAGGCTGCATCACATGGTACCTTTAATGTCCGGGCCGATGCTGACCGACATCAGGGAGAATACCGAAGAGTTATTGAGGGTAATTAATGCCACAGTTGAAACAATTGCGGATAAAGTGGCCTGGTATGAATCCATTCTTGATGCTGTGCAGTTCCCAATTCATGTCACTGATATGAATATGAAATGGACTTACATGAATAAGGCCTTCGAAGCGGTTTTGTTGAAAAATAAAGTTATAAATGACCGAAAATCTGCGTATGGTCTCCCTTGTTATACTGCTGATGCAACTATCTGCCGGACTGAAAAATGTGGTATTGAACAACTAAGAAAAACCGGAGCTACTGAATCCTATTTTGAATGGCAGGGAATGAATGGAAAACAGGTGACAAAACCGGTAGTGAATGCCAAGGGAGAACAGATCGGATATGTCGAGACGGTTCAGGACTTAACTGATCAATTGAATCAGATTGCATATTATGAATCTATTCTGGATGCAGTACCGATGGGTATCACGGTTACTGATTTGAACTCACGATGGACCTTTGTCAATAAAGCCGTCGAAAACATGCTCAAAAAATCCAGGAAAGAACTGATAGGACGCCCCTGTAGCGAGTGGGGTGCTACTATTTGTAATACGGATAATTGTGGTATTAACCGGTTGAAAAAAGGTATTACAAACACGAAATTTGAGCAGGATGGAGGCTTTTACAATGTTGACTGTGCCTATGTATTTGATGCCCAGGGTGAAACGGTCGGTCAGGTTGAAGTAGTTGGTGATGTAACTGCAATCACAAAGGTCGGCAATTTCCTGGATGAATCAGTGCGTAACATTTCTGCATGTCTTGAAGAATTTTCCAAGGGTAAAACTGATTTTGTTGTCTCTATTCCAATCTCAGATCAATACACGGAAGACGTTAAAACGAAAATTGACACTCTTACCAATAATCTGTACCTGGCCCGCGATGCTGTTAAAAACCTTGTTCTTGAAGCAAACGGTCTGGCCCAGGCAGCAATACTTGGAGATCTGAAACACCGTGCTGATGCTCTAAAAATCTCCGGAGATTTTGCTGAAGTGGTGAATGGGGTTAACGCAACCCTCGATTCGGTTGTCACACCGGTACAGGAAGCTATCCGGGTAGCAGATGAATATGCACATGCAAATTTCACAGAAAGGTTTAATCCCTCAATTACTGTTGCAGGAGACTGGGTAGGATTCAAATCAGCGTTGGATAATATCGGAATTCAGATCTGCGATGCTATCTCAAAGATTAACAAACAAGTACTTGATCTGGCTTCGAATGCTGAAGAAGCGACGGCAAGTGTTGAAGAGATTTCTGCGGGTGCCCAACAGATTGCAAAGAATGCAGGGAGTGTCAGTGCGAATGCAGAACAAGGGGATGAAGGTATTGTCCAGGTCCTCAAGGCGATGGAGGATCTTACCATAACGGTTGGAGAAGTGTCCCAGCGGGCTGAAAAGGTTTCAGCATTTGCCACACAGGCAAACCAGTTCTCAAAAGAGGGTATTGATCTTGCGAAAAAGTCTGAATCAGCCATGGAAGGAATCATGAATTCCACGAATGAGGTTGATCAGGTTGTAAAGGAGATCAATAAACAGATGGATGAAATCGGTAAAATTGTTCGTCTTATCACAGATATTTCCAATCAAACTAACCTTCTGGCACTCAATGCTGCCATTGAAGCTGCACGGGCTGGAGAAGCGGGAAGGGGGTTTGCAGTTGTTGCAGCAGAAGTTAAATCTCTTGCCCAGGATTCACGACAATCTGCAGAAAATATTGCTGATATGATCTCAGGTCTGCAGGATAAGGCACGAAAAGCAAATGATGCGATGATAACTGCCGGAACTGCTGTGGAAGATGGAAACCGGGCACTTGAAGCTACCGTCGGAGCGTTTAGTAAAATTGCAGATTCGGTTGAAGATATCACTAAGAATGCAATGGATGTTGCATCAGCTTCTGAAGAACAGGCCGCTTCAGTCGAAGAAATTACAGCCAGTGTGAATGAAGTTTCAATTCTCATTCAGGGAACATCCCGGGAAGCTGGAGATGCAGCTGCAGCAACCGAAGAGGCATCAGCTTCTATTGAACAGATTGGCCGGGTTGTTGCTAATGTGAGTGGGATAGCTGATAGTATCTCGAGGGAGATGACTAAGTTTAAAATATAAATGCTAGGTTCTTTTCAGAATTTCCAATATTTTTTTAAAAAAATTGGTATAAGTAAAGAATATTGAAAAGATTACTCAAAAAATATTTGGACAAAGGATGTAACTCATACTCGTTACTGCCAAATGTTAAATAAATGAAACTGGCACCTCAGTAACAGGAGCAAAACTAAAAATTTTAGTTCCGAGAGGCTAATATCAACTAATCTAGTATTCTACTATCGGTTATTAATATCCATTTTTCATAAGGATTTTTTTCAAATCTTTTTTAGGATTTGGTATGATGCATCAATTCCTGAATACTGGATACTGAAACTGAATCAAATCGCGTTCGGATTGTTTCTGAGTAATTATCTGATTTATCTGGAAGAGTCGTTGTTGTAAAAATTCTTCTGGAGAAATTGGCTCCTGAATAATTAATGGAGGGGTAAGAATCTCTTTTATCTGGTTCATGGCCCGAATCTGTCTATTAAGCTGAACCCATTTTTTCCGGATGGACTCTGGAACGCCTTGTATGAGTGCTGCATGAGATATTTTTAAAAGTGTTTCATAAAAAGAAAAGAATTCATTTACCGTTTCACATAATTCACTATCTAAAAATGGTTTTATAATAAATCCATCCATTGAATCACCGTATCTGATGAGTTCATCCGGGTGCAATTTTTTTGCTGACGACATCATAACTGGCACCATATTCCCATTTGTATGGGACCGGATATGGCTGAGAATATCCCATCCATCGACCGGATCCATCATAATATCTAAAAGAACAAGGTCAATTGAATCTTTTTTGAGCTGCATAATACCCTCAGATGGATCCTGCTTTGTGATGCAAAAATATCCACAAGGGACGAGGGCTTTTTTTGATGCTTCAAGAAATACCGCTTCGTCATCGATGATAAGTATTTTTTTGGGAGGTTTAACCATTCTGACCTCTCTGATATTGTGTGTTGTGATATGAATAACCTTACTTTGATCAAAATGTGTTCTTGTTTATCTGTTATGACTGGATATGAAGAACAACACTAATCCATTTGAGATATTAACTCCCGAATATCTATCCAAATAACAAGTTCTTTCTTACTTTCTCCTTTCTCACCAATCTCTTTCTTAATAATACCAAGGATATATCCTCCTTCTTCTACACTTCCTCTCGAGGCCTGATCGATATCTGTTACTGGAACGGTCAGAACTGACGTTACTTCATCAACCACTATTCCTGTTTTTTGTGCTGATACTGTATCATCCAGGACGATAAATCGGAGGTCTGCAGTGGTTAAATCTTGTGCTGCCTGGATTTGCAATAACTGGCGTAGATCAATTATTGTAGTAATTTCTCCTCGCAGATCAATAATTCCTCTGATATATGATGATGCATGGGGAAGAGGAGTGATTTTGGAAGCTTCTACAATCTCCCGAACATCAAAAAGGTTGATGGCGAACTTATCATCACCAATAATAAATTCAACGACCTGGATTTCGTCTTCCTGGTCAGAACGTTTTGTTTGTTTTAAATTATCTACAATACTCATGATTCTTCCTGAATTTTAAACTTGGACATTTCTCTGGAGACAATTTCTACGATTTCATTGACATTTGCAACAATTTTGCTGATCTGTTCAATGGAAGCTGATGCTTCTTCGGTTGCGGTAGCTGCATCTCCTGCTTCTTTTGCCGTGTTTTGCACAAGCCCGCTTACTTCATTGATACTCGCCGTCACTTCTTCAACTGACGCAGCCTGCTCTTCAGAAGATGATGCTACATCGGTTGCATTTCGTGTTATATCATCTATTGATGTTGCAATCTGTTCAAATGATCCCAGGGTATGAGATAGAGCTTCACTTCCCAATTCCACAGTTTCTCCTGCATACCCCATCGCTTCATTCGCTTTCTTCGCTTTGTTTTGAAGAGATGCAATCATATCCGCAATATTCTCAGCAGATTGCCTTGAATCCTGGGCAAGAGATTTTACTTCTGCTGCAACAACTGCAAACCCTCTTCCCGCTTCTCCAGCCCGTGCAGCTTCAATGGCAGCATTGAGTGCCAGAAGGTTTGTCTGATTTGCTATGTCGGAGATGAGGCGGACAATTTTTCCGATTTCATCCATCTGCTGATTAATTTCTTTTACTATCTGGTCTACTTCAGCAGACGAACGTTTGATTTCAGTCATTGCCGTTTCAGATTTATGAGCAAGATCAACCCCATTCTTTGCATATTCATTTGCCTGGGTTGCTGTGGCAGAAACCTGTTCAGCACGTCTTGAAACCTCTGCAACGGTAATATTGAGATCTTCCATGGCTTTTAAAACCTGGATAATACCATCTTCTCCCTTCAAGGAATTGCTACTGACTTCACCCGCATTTCTGGCAATTTGCTGTGCTCCTGCTGTTACCTCTTCGATACTTGCTGTTGCCTCTTCTGCGTTTGATGCCAGATCCATGAGTTGTTTATTGATCAGACCGACTGCATTTGATATCTGGATACCAATGTTGTTAAGTGCATCTTTAAAGGCAACCCAGTCTCCGGAAACCTTAAGGGAAGTATCGACCCGAGCAGCAAAATTTGAATTTGCATACTCTTTTGATACCCGGAGTGCTTCATTTACCGGAATTATTACGCTGTCAAGTGTTTCATTCACTCCCTGAACAATTTTTTTGTAATCACCCAGATGTTTGGATGCATCGGCTCTGGTTTGTAATTTTCCAGAAATCCCTGCATCTGAAAGCATAAGGGCATCTTGAACCAGGAGTTGAATCGCTTCATTAACCTGGGTAAGTCTTGCGTTAATCTCTACAAAGTTTTCATGAGCCTCTTTGGTATATTGATCTGCATTGGTTACTGCAATATTGAGATTTGTATCTCCTTTACTGAGTTTTTCAAGGTTTTCACCTAATTTATTCACCTCATTATTCAGATAATTAGATAATCTGACCGATGCAGTCTGGTCCTGGATAAATTCAAATGCCCCAGTTATCTCTCCTTTTAAGTTTTTTATTGGAATACCGGTGTACGAGATTTCAAGTTCTTTTCCAACAGGATTTGCACGGGTTTGACGGTTTATCTCCTTATTTTGGTCCATTGCCTGAGCACATGCACAGTTTTGTGTCTGACAATCTCCTGTTTTAAATTGTGAATAGCATCTTTTACCGATAATGTCAGACTTGCCAGATTCTAAGAGTTTTACCCCGTTTTCATTCATATAAAGAATATTGAAGGATTTGTCAAGTGCCAAAGTGGGGAGGGGTAGTCTATCAATATATCCAACCAGAACGTTTAATATTGTATTGATGCCGTCAATGATTTTTCGAAAATCACCCTGGTGTCTTACAGTATCTGATCTGTAATCAAGTCGGCCTTCAACAATAGCATCTATCAGAGTTTGTGCATCTGTAACAAGATAGTTGAATGCTTCGATACAGGTATTCAGATTATTTTTGATTTCATTAAAATCACCTTTAAATTCACCAGTTATCTTTTCCGGGATATCTCCTTTTGAAATCCGGTCTACATACTCTGCAGCAAGATTCAGAGGTTCTATTACCGCGTCCAGTGTCTCGTTTACCCCCACAATAATTTTTTTGAAATCCCCCCGATGTCTGGATGAATCAGCCCTTGTGTCTAATTTTCCCTCTACTGCTGCCTGTGTCAATAAAAGAATCTCTTGAATTGCTTCTTTTTGTTCAGAGAGATCGGTGATATATTCTACTGCACCAGTGCAGATTCCTTCTTCTGTTACAAGGGGTGTTGAGGTTATGAGAATTGGAATATTTTTAACTCCGATATGCGCAACTGTTTCTTCAGTAATTACTCTTTTTTCTCTAATGCTGCGCATTGTTGCACAATTACCTTCCTGACACACGTCGGTATTAAATAATGTATGGCAAATAGTCCCTATGAGATCATCAGGTTTTTTCAGAAACAGATCTGCACCTGTTTTATTAATATGAGTAATTCTTTGTTCTGTATCAATGGCAATAACCGGGGTAGCAATCCCATTTAATACTCCTTGAATATCCCGACTTGCGTTTTTTAATTCTTTTTCTTTATTTTTTATTTCGGTGAGGTCTTCAAAGTACTCGACCGCTCCAATTACAGTCCCAGATGAATCAAAAAGTGGAGATGCATAATAGTGAATAGGAATTTTTTTTCCATTGATGTGTGCTATCGTTTCACTTTCTATCTTTCTCTTCTCTCTCATTGCCCGGAGTGTTGCACATTCTCCACCTTCACAATCATCGGTTTTGAATAGTTCATGACATTTTTTCTCTATTGCTTGTTCGCGTGAGAGTCCTAAAATATTAAGAGCTGCATCATTTATTATCTCAATATTTCTATCAGGGGTTATCTGAATAACCGGAGTTGCTACACCATTTAGAATATTTTGACAGAACGATAATTCGTTTTGATCTATTTTCATTTTTTACACCGTATTGTTTTTGATATTATATATGAATATGAATAAATAATCATGCATATGTCGCTCAGATTGGGCCCCAATTTACAATTGTGATAATTGTTTATCCAACATTGAATCTTCCCATATCCGACGAAATTCGTTGTAATGCAATCGATGCATCGGTGATTACCCTGTTTATCTGCTCTACTGATGCTGATACCTCCTCTGTCGCTGCAGCAGAGTGAACTGCTTCTTTTGCGGTCTGCCTGACCATGTCATCCACTTCAGTAATACTTGCGGTAATTTCCTGAACTGCTGCAGCCTGTTCTTCTGCAGCACCTGCTACTTCGGTCATATTCTGATGAACTTCATTGATCGCCTGGACTATCTGGTCAAATACCTGGAGTGTTTTTCCAACCGCCTCATTTCCTGTTTTCACTTCATTGGACGAGAATTTCATCGAATCTGATACCATCTGGGATTTTTTCTGCAGGTTTCCGATGATAGTAGCAATATTTTCTGCAGATTTCTGTGACTCAAGGGCCAGTGATTTTACTTCATCAGCAACGACTGCAAATCCCATTCCTGCATCTCCTGCCCGTGCTGCTTCAATTGCTGCGTTTAGTGCCAATAGCCCGGTCTGTTCTGCGATTCCAGTAATAACATCCACTATCCGACCAATTTCATCCATCTGGTTTGTAATGTCGTTTACGATTGTTTCTGTTCCTGCAAAGGACTCTATAATATTTTCCATTCCCTTTTCTGCGTTTCCGGCTAGTTCCATTCCATCATTTGAAAGATCCACTGTCTTTTGTGCAAGAGCGGATGCATTTTCTGCTTTATTTGCAACAGAACCAACAGTTCGTGAGAGGTCTTCCATTGCAGTCAGGGTCTGCTGAATTCCTTCACCGCTTTTTTCAGCCAGGGAACTGACATGTGATGAATTTTCAGTGAGAAGCTCAACACTGTTTGCTACCTCTTCAACACTTGATGCGGTTTCTTCCATTCCGGCAGTAATACCTTCAACCTCATTTTTTACATTTCCAACAGCGAGGCTTGTTTCTTTGCCCAGATGATTTAAGGCGTTTTTAAAGTCAATGAAATCGCCAGCAACTGCAAGTGAAGGATTTACCCGGTCAACAAAATTTCCATTTGCGTAACTTTTTGAAAGACGCATCGCTTCCTGAACTGGAATAATCACAGATTCAAGTGTTTCATTAATACCTGCAACAATATTTCTAAACCGGCCTTGGAATTTCGTATCATCCCCACGGACAGATAGATCTCCATTTTTTGCAGCATTGATGAGGTTTGTTGTTTCCTCGGTAAGACCACGTAGTGCCGTGGCTAGTGTGTTAATCGCTGATCCTATCTCATCAGTCTCATCTTTCATTAATGCGATATCAATCCGCTCACCCTGGGCGATTCGGCGAATTACACCAACCGTTTTATGTTGCAGATCATCAGAAAAACTATCCATTGTCCGTGCCATGTCTCCTAGTTCATCTTTTCTAGTAAAATGAAGCCGACCTGAAAGATGGCCCATACTCATTTCAGATAATAACTCTTTGACTTGTACACAGGGAATTGTAATGCTTCGGGTAATCGTAATTGCTAGGACAAGCGAAATTATTATGCCAATAATAGTTACAATTGCAATTATTAAGACAGAATTAGTAAATCTTCCAACGGCATTGGATTTAATGCGTTCAGCATCCTTTTGGTTGATTTGATACAGGTTCGCAATTGCATCATCTACGGGTTTTCTCGCATCTGCAACACTGCCTCCGGTGGATATTGAGGCTATAGCTTCAGTCTCTTTTCCAGAATCAAATAATGCAATGGCTCCTTGTATTCTACTATAATAATCCTTCCAGGCTGATTCAAATTTTTTTAACTCAGCTTCTTCTTCAGGTAGTAGTTTGTTTTTTTTATATTCTTCAATCAGAGATTCAAGTTCTTCTCTGTTTTGTGCAATTGTATCTTTTAATTGCGCTCTTTCATTTGGAAGGAGAGCAAATTTGAGCGTATCTCCCCGGACATATAAGAGTTCATCAGATACTGATGCAATTTGTGAAAGAGGGATTAAACGGTCATCATATATGGCTGTCACTCCATCGTTGATTTCCATCATATTCAATAGTCCAACCAAAGCAACGATAACAAGCATCAATATCAAAATAAAAAAACTTCCCGCCAATTTTCGACTGATTTTTAAATTATCAAGAAACTCCATATTATGCCCTCTCTAATCACACACAACTGGTTTGTATCACCGATTGTTCGGAGGAGTTCACCCTTTAGACTCCCGCGATAAATAATCGTCTATCTATTTGTATATATATTTTTGTAGTATTGCTATAATTATCTGTAAAATAAACCTTAGCATTAATTTTGTATACTCTAAAAACAATGAATCCAGCACTGATGAAAATACGTGATGATAAGTACAGTTCAGATGAAGAGAAAATCATACGTGATATTCAGCAACTTCTTACAAAAAATCGTCACGGGATGACAATCTCAGAAATCTCCAGGAATCTAGGCATTAACCGAACTTTAATCCTGAATGTTCTGAATCTCATGGTAGGACAGGGAGAAATTTCCATGAGATCATTTGGAAGAGCAAAAGTGTACACACTATCATCTAAAATTCCCATTGCGCGACTATTGAGTCTTTCCTCTGATCTTTTTCTTGTTGTAGATGAGGAACTCTTCATAGAGGATTTAAATGATGCATTTGCTTCTTTTTTCAAAATGAATAGTGATGTTATAAAAGGAACAAATATCATATATTCACCGATACCTCATTTGTTTTCACATGATATTATTCAGGCTTTACAGGATGCATCATCTGGAACAAAACGAATATTTGAAGATTATGTTGGATTTGAAGGCAGTCAATTTTTTTTCAGGATTTCCTGTATTCCGATTCAGGAGAGTGATTTCTCCACAAAAGTGGCCCTTGTTTTACACGATCTGACACTTCATAAAAAATATGAGGAAGAACTAGAAAGACAACTCAATGCACGAACCAGTGAACTATCATCCAGTATCCGTAGGTATGAGGTTCTTGCCGAAGTAGCCCCGGTTGGTATATTTGAGACTGATGTACAAGGAAAAGTAATTTATGTGAATAAAAAATGGTGTGAAATCACGGGAACTGACTCCGATGAAGTTACGGGATCAAAATGGATGAAATCCATCCACCGTGATGACCGGGAGTGGATCAAAAAACTCTGGTATGAGCACGTTTCAGAACAGATTCCATGGAACCATCCAATCCGATACCAGAAAAAAAATGGGGAAGAAGTGCATACCCTTGGAATGGCTGTTCCCCTAAGAACTGATAATGGGGAAGTTACTGGTTATCTTGGGACTATTGTAGATATTACGGAACGAGTTGCTGCTGAACAGATTATTCAGAATTTGAATGAGTATCTGACTACTGTTCTAGAAAATGCGAACGATGGTGTTGCAACTCTTGATATTGAGCGTAAATTTACAAGTTGCAATGCTGCAGGATGCAAAATACTGGGATATGAACGAAGCGATTTACTTGGTCAGAGTATCCGGAAATTGTATGAATCAGATGACGAATTTAAAAATAATGGAAAGGAGATTTACCTCGAATTATCACAAACCGGCCATTATCGAGGGGAAGTTAATATTGTAAGAGGTGATGGTAAAAACCGGATTGTTGAGGTTTCGATAAGTGAAATGAAAAACAATGGTACTATTACTGGAATTATTATTTTATTCCGGGATGTAACTGAAAGCATTCGTGTGAAAAATGAGGCACTTATCCAGGAACAACGACTAAAAACCATTCTGGATGGACTTGTTGATGCAGTATGTGTAATTGACCGGCATGGGAATATCTTATATGCAAATGCATGTGCAAGTCGATATTTGTCAGGATCTGATGTCCTTAATGGAGAAAAACATCAATTATCAGAATATATTCCTAAAAATGAACTAAATTCCTTGCGTTCCTATTATCAGAAAATTATCGATTCACAAATACCTGATTCAAAAATTATTTGCCTGACTATAAGAGAACAAAATATCTGTTTTTTAAATCGTGCAGTGCCTATTCGATTTGGAGAACATAGTGTGGATGCTGTTTTATCTTTATCACTCGATACGAGGATCCTGGAGCATGAGTAATCCAATTGTCTGCATTTTTCTTCTCTCTCAAAAAATTTCTATTCAGGAAATCTTTACACCACTGGTTGGACTGACAATAAAATATGCCATCTCAAATTTGCATTTCCCATATCACATTGTGCTGAAATATTAAGACGTGATTCGTATGTATAAAAATTCTTCCCTTTTTTCAGATCCTCTAAGAATATTAGCAGTGGATGATGACGAAATTGTTCTGGAAGCCTCCAAACAGTATATGTCAACCGTGTATTCATTTCACATTGATACTGCTCGTTCAGGAGCTGAGGCGATGGTAATGATCGCTACTTCTCGTTATGATGCCATTATTGCTGATTATGAAATGGAAGGTATGAGTGGATTGGACCTGTTAAAGAAGTTGAGATCATCAGGAGATGAGACTCCTTTTATAATGTTTACCGGTAAAGGAAGGGAGGAAGTGGTGATTGCATCATATGACAATGGTGCTGATGGATATGTGCAGAAAGGTGGAGAAATTTGTTCGCAATTTGCAGAACTCAGTCATCGGATCAGATCAATTATCTGGAAAAAAAGAGCAGAAAAATGTCTTGTTCAAAGCGAAGCTCAATATCGACAATTATATGAAGAATCACCTCTGGCGTATATCACTGTTGATAATTCCGGAAAAATAGTTCGATGCAATAAAAAGGCAGGAGAAATTCTTGGAAAAGTTGTGGATTCTCTTATTGGAATGCCCGTTCTGGATATCTATGCTGAACAGCCGGAAGGGAAAGACCGAATTCGTGAGATTATTGAGGAATTTTTTAATAATGGGGTAGTCACAGACAAAGAACTTGTAATAAGAAGGGAAGATGGAACCAGTCGATGGGTAAATGTTTCTGTTCAGGCCATACGAGATGAACAGGGAAAAATTCTTAAGAGCAATTCAATATTACAGGATATCACAGAACGGAAAAGGGCAGAAGAAGCTCTTCGGAAAGTGAGGAAAGGTTTCGTCAACTCTTCAATAATGCTTCAGATGCAATCATCCTCCATGAGATAAAAGCAGAGGGGAGACCTGGCAGAATTCTTGAAGCCAATGATACAGCTTGCGAGATGCTTGGGTATACCCGAGAAGAATTTGTTTCGTTAGAAGTATCAAACCTAAATACTCCGGAAAGTAATGCACTTATTCCAACGATAGCACCATCACTATTAAAAAATCATCATCTCACTTTTGAATGTACTCATCAACGAAAAAATGGTTGTATCGTTCCGGTTGAAGTTGCAACCCATCTCTTTCATCTCCATGATCAGGAAGTAATTCTTGCTATATGTCGGGATATTACAGAACGAAAACACTCTGAAAAAGAGAAAGAAGCCATTCTATCCGGCCTTAAAGATATTGTTGTTGAGTATATTGACCGTGAGATGAAGATCATCTGGGGAAATAAAGCAACACAGGATGCTTTTCATTTGGGTGACTCTTTTATAGGTAAATTTTGTTATCAGATTATTCATGGAAGAGATAGTCCTTGTCCAGGGTGTACTGCAATAAAAGCAATAGAGACTGGGGTGTTTCAAGAAGGGGAAATCACCACTCCAGACGGGAGACACTGGATGATCAGGAGTAACCCGGTTATTGAAAATGGATTTGTGACAAGTGTTGTACATCTTGCTATAGATATTACTCAACGAAAGGCTGCTGAAGAGGCTTTAGGGCGTTCTGAACAACGACTGCACGATATTATCGATTTTCTCCCTGATGCAACCTTTGTCGTTGATAGAAATGGGATTGTTATAGCCTGGAACAGAGCAATTGAGGAGATGACAGGAATCCGTGCGTCGGACATAATCGGGAAAACAAATTATGAATATTCCATCCCTTTTTATGGAGAACGAAGGCCGATCCTTATTGATCTTGCAATGCAGTTTGATTCCAGTATCAGTCAAAAATACGAAGATTTTCAGAAAGAAGGACAAAAATTCATATCTGAATCCATCATTGCCAACTTCAGGGGTCAAGATGTTATTCTCTGGAGTATTGCATCTCCTCTTTTTGACAAATCCGGTTGGTTTGTTGGTGCTATCGAATCAATACGTGATATCTCCGAACGAAAAAGGATTGAAGATGCATTACGGGAGGCACTGGATACATTAAATACGGTTATGGATAGTATTGATGCTTTTGTGTATGTATCAGACATGCAGACACATGAGATCCTGTTTTTAAATGAGTATGGAAAACAAATCTGGGGAGATGCTGTCGGACAAATATGTTATTTAACACTCCAATGTGATCAGGACGTCCCGTGTAGTTTCTGTACAAATCATTTGCTATTAGATGATGATGGTAATCCGTCCAAGACTATTACCTGGGAATACCAGAATTCCATAACAAAGCGGTGGTACCAGTGTCACGATAGTGCCATCAGGTGGATTGATGGCCGAATCGTTCGACTTGAGATTGCAACGGATATTTCTGACCAGAAATTAATAGAACATGCTCTCCGGCAGGCAAACCGCCAGCTCAACATGTTAACAGATATCACTCGGCATGATATTTTAAACAGTATCAATGCTATTCAACTCCTATTAGATCTGATGAAAGGGAAAATAGACGTTACTCCTGCTTTATGTGAATTTGAAAATATTGAACATGCAATCTCTCTTATTCAATCACATATAGAGTTCACGAGAATATATAAAGATCTTGGAACCCATGCTCCGGTGTGGCATCATCTTTCCGGATTGATTCAAGTTATTTCAGATAAATATAACCTTGATATCATCAATTCTGCAAAGGATATCGAAATATATGCGGATCCACTCATGGCAAAAGTCTTTGATAATCTTGTAGATAATTCAATACGACACGGTCAGAAAGTAACCCGGATATCAATATCTGGTTTGATGTATGGGGAGCCATATATCCTAATTTTTGAGGATAATGGAGTCGGCATTCCTGCCCATGAAAAAAATCGGATTTTTGATCGAGGATATGGCAAAAATTCAGGATTTGGTCTTTTCTTCATTCGTGAAATAATGTCTGCTACCGGGATTTCGATACAGGAAACAGGTACACCGGGGAAGGGAGTAAAATTTGAAATTCATATCCCGAAAGAACTCTGGAGAAATCACAATGCTTCAGAATAGAGAGATGGTTCAGATCCTCTAACCGATTCATTTATTTCAAACACCCTCTATGAACGATTAGAGAATGAAGAGTTCGTGCACAGATTAATTATCTCTACCCATATAAAAATAACGAAAGCTAAATCTCTTGGAAAAATAACATTTGAGACTCAAAATCGAATATTTTTTGAAAAATCCGAAATCTGAGATATTTCGAAATAGTTATTCGGTATGGGGCACAAAGTCATCTCATATCGGTACTTCCTCACTAGAAGGATAATTCATAATGTCGTTACATGAGTCATTGCAGATAACTCCAAAAGTTTCTTTATATATCCTTATATTTTCATCACTCACTGTAATCATTTTAACAATTATCTCCCTTTCATTAGGAATAACAATAGTCTTTCAAAATCTGTATTATTTCCCGATAATCATCGCATGTGCATTTTATCTTCGGAAAGGATTTATTTTTTCATTAATACTAATCGGATTTTACGGATTTTTCATCTTAATATTTGCCCATACCCAGAATGAATTGATATCAGCTCTTATCCGGGTTTTAATCTTTATTGTTGTAGCTGGCGTCGTCACCTGGTTATCATCTAGATACGAGGAACGAACAAAAGAACTCATAGAAAGCGAAAAAAAATTCAAGCAACTCTTTAATGCAAATGATTCCGGAATTGCCCTTCATGAGATCATCTGTGATGAAAGAGGAAATCCTGTTGATTATCGGTTTCTTAATGTAAATCCCTCATATGAGAAAATGACAGGCCTTCTAGGGTCAGATATTGTTGGAAAAACAGTACGTGAGATCCTTCCTGGCACTGAGGACTACTGGGTTGAAGCATATGGAGCCGTGGCAAAAACGGGTATCACAAAAAAATTTGAGCAATATAGTAAGGAACTTGGAAAATATTTTGAGGTAACAGCCTATTCTCCCGAGCCTGGAACATTTGCATGTCTTATCCATGATGTTACAGACCGGAAAAATCAGGAAAAACTCGTAAATGAGACAAACGCATATCTTGAAAACCTCATTACCCATGCGAATGTTCCGATTATCATCTGGGATCCTGATTACCATATAACCCGGGTAAATCGGGCATTTGAACTCTTATGTGGCAGACCCGCTGAGTACCTGGAAGGAGGACATCTTTCAATTCTCTTTCATCCTGCTCATGCAGATCGATCGATGCGGCTAATCAAAACGACTCATGAAGGGGTCAGATGGGATACCGTAGAGATTCCAATTATCCATCAGGATGGAACTGCACGAACAGTTCTGTGGAATTCAGCAACCATTTATGGTCCGGATGGAAAAAAACCCGTAGCAACAATTGCACAAGGATGTGATGTCACCCTTGAAAGGTTTTTGGAATTGGAAAAAGAACGGGCAGCAATTCAGATCCAGGAAAATATTGCCCAACTCGCTATTTTGAATGACGGTATACGAAATCCGCTCACGATAATTGCTTCATATGCTGATCTGGCAGGAGATGAGCAAATAGCAGCCAGAATACAGCATGAAGTAATGCGTATTGATGAAATGGTTAATAACCTTGATCGGGAGTGGGTGCATTCAGAAAAAATTCTAAATTATTTACGAAAAAATGATAAAGTGGCTATAGATTTTGTCCCGACTCATGCTCATACTAACAAGGGGCAATCACATTTTCTGCAGACCGAGCAAGTATTATCATCACCCTACTTGAGCAGTCATGAACGGTATGTCGAAGAGATTCAGACCAGGCTCTATTCTATTCTGGATAGTACTGATGCCTATATCTATGTTGTTGATTTAGAGAAGTATGATATCTTATATTTAAACGAACAGGGAAGAAAACTCTTTGGAAATGTAATTGGGCAGAAATGTTATGGAAGTATCTATGGCATACGTGATGGCCCATGTTCTTTTTGTACAAACAATCTTATTAGGGAAAAAGCCGGTTCCAAAGAGGTTATCAAAGGAGAGTTTTTACTTCCGAAAACTGATCGGTGGTATGAATCGCGGACCCGGGCCATTCCATGGGCTGACGGGCGTCTGGTAAGGCTTGAGATTGGAACAGACGTTACTGACAGAAAACTGGCAGAAAAGCGGGACAAATTACAACTTGTCAGATTAGAAGCATTTTTAACCCTTCTTAATATGGCAGATTCATCAGAGATGGATATCTTAAGCTTCTCTCTTGAAAAGAGTTTAACAGTAAGTGAAAGTATCTACGCTTTTGTCGGTCTCATGTCTTCTGATGAATCAGAGATGGAAATACATACCTGGTCTCAGGGTGCCTTAGAAATCTGCTCAATACTGGAAAAACCAATTCATTTTCCCATAAAGGATGCGGGAATCTGGGGGGAGTGTGTCAGAACCCGTTCTCCATTTATTCACAACGACTATTCTGCTCCCCATCCGGCAAAACATGGATCACCAGAAGGCCATATACCCATCACCAGATTTTTAGGTGTTCCGATATGTGATGGTAATCAGATTGTTGCTGTTCTTGCTGTGGCAAATAAACTGAATGATTACTCGTATGATGATGTCAATACCCTTCTCACTCTTGGCAATATTATGTGGGAAATGGTTCATCGAGGACGGATTAGTGATGAACTAATACAAAAAAACAGATACAACCGGACATTAATTGAGACAAGCCTGGATCCATTGGTAACAATTGGAAAAGATGGGAAGATTACGGATGTCAATTCCGCAACTGAACAAATTACTGGCTATTCCAGAGATGATCTGATAGGTACTGATTTTTCAGATTACTTTACTGATCCAGAACTTGCCCGGACCGGTTATCTCACAGTATTTGAAAAGGGATTGGTTAGGGATTATCCTCTCGCTATCAGGCATAAAGATGGGACTATTACTGATGTTCTCTATAATGCGTCTGTTTATTTGAATGAACATGGGGAGATGGAAGGGGTCTTTGCAGCAGCACGAGATGTTACAGCACGTAAAAAAATTGAAATAGCACTCTTTGAACAGGAGGAACGGTTTCGACTGGCATTAAGGGCAACAAATGATGTTATCTGGGACTATGATATCATCAATGATACTCAACGATGGAATGAATCAGGAACTGTTGTGTTTGGATGGACCGATATTGTTCACCATCAACAATCAGCTGCATGGTGGACAGATCGGGTTCACCCTGATGATTGTGAACGGGTTGCCAGAGAATTTGAAAATGCATTAAGAGATCCTCTCTGCTTGAAATGGCATGATGAGTACCGGTTCAGAAGAGCGGATGGACAGTATGCATATGTTATGGATCGCGGGTATATTATTCGTGATTCTAGTGGTCAGGCAATCCGTATGATTGGAGCTATGCTTGATATTTCTAACCGGAAGAAAGCCGAAGAAGCACTTGCAGAGAGCGAAAAACGGTTTAGAGATCTCGTTGATACTATTACAAGCGGGGTTGGGGTTTATTCGGTCCAGGGTGATGGAAGGTATGGGAAGGATTATATTATAACCGATTTTAACCGGATGGCCCTTGAAATTGAAGGAAAAACGATTGAAGAAGTTATTGGTAAAAGTCTTGCAGATCTCAGACCGAATATTGATGAATATGGTCTTATCCCGGTCTTTCAGCGGGTATGGAAAACCGGAATTCCAGAATATTTCCCACAAAAGTTATATCTAGATCAACAATATGCGAATTATTATGAAAATCGTGTCTTCAAATTGAAAAGTGGAGAGATTGTTGCTGTATATAATGATGTAACCGATCAGAAACGACTTGAAGTAGCATTACAGGAGAGCAGAGCTCTTCTTGATAGTACGCAACATCTTGCAAAAGTAGGCGGGTGGGAATATGATGTCAGAACACACGCAATGACATGGACCGATGAGACATACCGTATTCATGAAATTGAACCAGGAACTATTCCGGTTGGATCTCCTGATCATATCTTGGAAAGTCTTCGCTGTTATGATAAAATAGATCAACCGGTTATCGAGCAGGCTTTCAATTTATGTGTCTCTGAAGGAATTCCATATGTGCTCGAATTTCCTCTCACAACACAGAAAAACAATCGTATATGGATACAGACCATGGGCAGAGCTGTCTTTGAAAACGGACAGGTAGTAAAAGTAATTGGAAATATTGTCGATATTACTGAACGAAAACGGATCGAAGATGCTCTCCGACAGGCAAACCGACAGTTAAATCTGTTGACTGCTGTTACCCGGCATGATATCATCAATAAAACCTCGGTAATTTATGATTCCCTTGGTATTGCTGAGATGGATCATACAGATCCCTCGCTTGATCAACTCTTCAGGATCATCAAATCAGCAACAGATGCAATAAAAAGTCATATTGAGTTTACCAGGACATACCAAAAACTTGGATCTCATGAGCCGCAATGGTATCTGTTAGATGATGTTATGCCTTCAACAGTTCCATCAACGATTCAATTCAGAAAAGAAACCGGAAATTATGAAGTATTTGCCGATCCGATGTTCAGTCAGGTGTTTACCAATCTTCTTGATAATTCTGTCCGGCACGGGAAGCATGTGACTGACATTCGTGTTCATGCTGATAACAAAAAGGATGAACTGGTGATCATGTGGGAGGATAATGGAATTGGAATTCCTTTTGACCAAAAAGAACGCATTTTTGAACGGGGAATAGGTGATAACACAGGTTATGGATTATTCCTGGTCCGGGAAGTTCTTCAGATAACCGGGATTACTATCAGCGAGTGTGGGGTGGAAGGAAAAGGAGCGAGATTTGAGATCATTGTTCCTAAATGGAAATTCCGGAGAAAAGATACGTGAAATTCTTGAAGATGGTAATCATATCACGTTTCACGAATTCTAAAAAGACAGGTCACCATGAAAAAAGCTGGTAAAAAAGGGGTTGGGATTATAGAAAATGAAAATATGAATGGAAAAAAACGATACAATACCTATACTTTTTGGCAAATACCGGAGGGTATACCATGACCGGTCAAATATCAGTTCTCTATGTAGACGACGAACCAGATCTTTTGACACTTGGAAAAATTTTTCTTGAGCGAACTGGTAATTTTATAGTTACCACCGTTCCGGGTGCACAAAAAGCCCTTGATCTGATTACACATCAGGATTTTGATGCCATAGTATCTGATTACCAGATGCCTGAAATGGATGGTATCGAATTTTTAAAGCATCTGAAATCTACAGGAAACCCAATCCCATTCATTCTTTTTACCGGTAAAGGCAGAGAAGAGGTGGTCATAGAGGCTCTCAATAATGGAGCGGATTTTTACCTTCAAAAAGGAGGTGATCCAAAAGCACAGTTTGTAGAACTTGTCAATAAAATCCTCCATGCTACATCACGCCGTCGAGCTGAAATCCAGGTTTTAGAATTAAAGCAACGTGAATCAGATATCATTAATTTCCTGCCTGATGCAACGTTTGCAATAAATATAAATCATGAGGTCATTGCCTGGAATCGTGCCATGGAACTACTTTCAGGCATTTCTGCAACAGAGATTATGGGGAAAGGGGACTATGCATATTCAGTTCCATTTTATCAGAAAAGGCGCCCGATGCTAATTGATTTAGTTCTGGATTGTAATCCAGAAATCATTGATAAATACCCTGGTGTGAAGCGACAGGACCAAAACCTGATGACAGAAATTACCCGTCCATGGATCCACGAGGGAAAAGAGATCTTTTTCTGGACTACGGCGTGTCCCCTCTATAATACACAAGGAACAATAATCGGTGCAATTGAGTCACTTCGGGATATTACTTCACTTAAAAAAGCCAGAGAATTATTAGAGGAAAGCGAATCACGATACCGTCTTACTCTTGATGCATCAAATGAAGGGATATGGGATTGGAATCTCAAAACTGGTTCAGCGTTTTTTAGTCCTCATTGGTATACCATGTTAGGGTATGAACCAGACGAATTCCCCGCATCATATGAAGCACTTCAGTCATTACTCCATCCTGAAGACCTTGATCGTGCAAAAACATCCATTGAAGATCATTTGAACCGAAAAAATGATGGCTATTCTACAGAATTTCGTCTGAAAACAAAGTCGGGAGATTGGAAGTGGATATTAGCAAGAGGAAGGATTATCGAATGGGATGACTCAAACCTTCCTGTCCGAATGGTTGGAACTCATACAGATATCACCAGTTTAAAACATACAGAAGAAAAATTAAGGCTCGATGAGTCCAGGCTTGAAACATTACTGACATTAACCCTGATGACACAAAAGCCGGTTCGTGATATTACTGATTTTGCACTTGAAGAAGCAGTCCGACTGACAGAAAGTGCAATTGGGTATGTTGCTTTTTTAAATGAGGATGAAACGATCCTTACGATGCATGCCTGGTCACATGTAGCAATGGAAGAATGTCAGGTTCAATATCGAACCATTGAGTACACGGTTGCAGATACTGGATTGTGGGGAGAACCAGTAAGACAACGCAGGCCAGTAATCACCAATGATTATTCAATTCCGGATCCATTAAAAAAAGGTACACCAGCCGGTCATGTATCAATAATACGACATCTTGGGGTTCCAATCTTTGATAAAAACCGGATCGTGATGCTGGTTGGTGTTGCGAATAAACCGGGTGATTATGGTGCAGAAGACATACGACAGCTTACGCTTCTCATGGCCGGAGTATGGAATATTGTTCAGAGAAAAAATGCAGATGAAGCCGTTCTCCGGAGTAATGAAGAACTTTCCGCTGCATATGAAGAGCTTTCAGCAACAGAAGAAGAACTCCGGACCCAATATAATATTACCACACAATCAATAGAGCACATCCGTCATAGCGAAAACCAGCTCCGCATTCTTGTTGAAAACCTGCTTGACCCGGTTATCATAATCGGATTTGATAGCCGAATATTATATGGAAATCCTGCAGCATTTACCTTTTTCGAATTAGATCGAACAAATAAGGGACCATTTCATATACAATCATTTCTTTCCGCAGAATCATGGAATAAAGCCTCTGCAGATCTTATCGAAATTCAAAAAACAGGCGGTCCGGTTGTTGATGAGTATGACATTCTCACATCCAATGGAAAGGTTAGAACTATCGAAGCAGCTGGACATCTCATTTACTGGGATGGACAGGATGCAGATCTCGTATCCATTCGAGATATTACCGACCGAAAAGGAGATAAAGACGCTCTGGTCCGGGCCAACAGGAAATTAACCATTCTCTCTTCGATAACCCGCCATGATATCTTAAACCAGGTAACCGGTCTTTTAGGGTACCTTGAATTACTATATGATACTGTTCCTGGAGATCCCCAGCATATGTATATTCAAAAATGTCTGGATTTTACTAACACTATTGAGAGTCAGATTGGGTTTACCAAACTTGTTGATGAAATCCGGAGTAATTCATTATCATGGCAATATACTGAACGGATGGTTACTCACGTACTACATGGATTTGCAATCGGAGAGATAACCTGTCAGGTAGACCTGAATGGATTATATCTGTATGCAGATCCAATTTTGGAGAAGGTCATTTTCACACTGATTGAAAATTCAATTCGTCATGGTGGTCAGGTCAGTCATATTCACTTTTCATTCCAGATTGTTCATGATACCTGCATATTTTTGTATGAAGATGATGGATCAGGAATTCCAGTGGATGAGAAAGAGAAAATATTCCAACAGGGGTATGGGAAGCATACCGGCCTTGGACTCTTTTTAGTCCGGGAGATCCTGGCAATAAATAATATGGAGATAATTGAGACTGGAACTCCGGGAAAAGGTGCCAGGTTTGAGATACACATCCCTTCAGGGAAATGGAGAATTAATTAAGTTTCAGATGAGGCAAAATTTTCTCCTTCAACAGAACTGACATACTTTGGAAACGCCTTTACAGGAATGGGGAGTTTCTTCCTTTCTCTAAAAAAATGTGATCTCAATTTTCAAATGGTTACAGAGTATGCACCTTTTGGTATACACATGTCAAATCTGGCACCGGATCCTTTTTTCCCAGTCTCATGAATAGAGATGCCAGTAAGTGCAAGGATTTCCCGGACCAGGAATAAACCAAGACCGGTATTTGCTCCATGTCCCCGCTCAAATATCAATTCTTTTTCCTCCACACCGACACCAACTCCGTCATCCTCCCAGCTTAACATAAACCCATCTGTTCTATCTGTTCCAGTTACCAGGATATGAGTTACATTCTTACCATGTCGGAGTGAATTGTCAAGAAGATTGTAAAACACTTTCTCCAACATTGGATCTGCAAAAATTGAAACATGGTGCACATGGTTCTCTATTGTCACGTTTTTCGGAACCTGCAGATTACCAATTATTTGCTCCGGATTCTGCCAGAAAGGTTCATGGATGCCAAGATCCTGGTATTCTCTGGTAAATTCTATCTGCCTTTGAATTGCGACGGTTGCATTCTCAATAATATCAAAATAATGTGATATTTCTGGAACCAAACATTCCAATTCTGCTACTTCAATGGCACCCAGGATGACAGTCACTTTATTTAATATATCATGCCGGGTAATACTGTTCATCAAATTTATCTGATTTGAAGCCTTTCGAAGGGCTTCTTCCGTCTTTTTTCGTTCGGAAATATCATGTGCTATACCAAGATAAACCAAATTACCTGTATTAACATCATGAATCATAGAGGCTGTTGATGAAAACCATTTCCATACCCCGTCCTTATGGCGAGCCCTGAATTCAACACCACTCCCTTTTTTTTCCGTATGGGTAACTAAATAAAAGAAACTAGTACAGACAGGAAGATCATCTGGATGGACAAATTCTGTAAAAGAATGCCCGATGACTTCTTCGGGCACATGACCAAGAAATTCAGTCCAGTTAGGTGAAATATAAATAAATAATCCCTCCTTGGAGAGAGAATAGACAACGTCATTTGCATGTTCGACAAATGAACGGAATTGTTCCTCACTTCTTCGGAGAGCTTCCTGTGCTTGTTTTCGATCTGTGATATCACGAAGCGAGAGCAAATCGGCCTTTTTCCCCTCATATCGAATTGCTTTTCCAATACTCTCAACAGTAACCCGCCGACCCTTTGCGGTGATCACATCATACTCAGCCACATATGCATCATGACCTTGAGATACTTCTACAAAATCACGAATAACATCCTTTTGAGAAACGGGGGCGATAAACTCAATAACATTCCGACCAATGAACGAAAAGATTTCATCCCCTTCAATCAGTTTTAATGCAGCACTATTCGCAAACAAAATGCTCCCCTGCATATCAACGATCAGGATGGGTTCTAGAGCATTTGTTACGAGAAAACGATATTTCTCCTCACTTTCAAGTAATGCCTGTTGTGCAATATATTGTTCTGTTACATCATGCATAACACCAAACACAACATTTGCATCAATATCATATTCGGCTAATGATTGAACATATATGATTTTCCCGTCAGTTTTACGGTGAATCTGATATGAAACATTAAATGGTTCGCCTTTTGTTATGAGGGTATGAAAGAGGTATGATAATTTTTGTTCCAATTCGGGAGGAGCAAAGGAAAGAAACTCCGTATATGGCCATTCATCTCCGGAAAGACCACAGATGTTTTGTGTGCCATGTGACAATAACACCATACCGGTATCCGGGTGGTACTCCCAGTGTCCAAATCCTGCAATTTCTTCAGCATGACGAAGCTTTTTAAGACTGTGTTCAAGGTTTTTTTTCGCCTGATATTTTTCTACAACATTTTCAATCGTAAATGCAAGATCAGTCAATAAAGTTTTTAAATCACAATTTTTTCGAACATAGGAATCTGCTTTATATTCAATGGCTCGAAGAACAACGTCTTCATCCCCTTTTCCGGTAAAAATTATAAAAGGGAGATCTCCATAGTTTTTTCGAACCTCAACCAGGAAATCAATACCATTCATGCGTGGCATGAGATAATCGGAGACAATTACGTCATAGGTTTTTTTATGTAAAACCAGAAATGCATCTTCAACTGAAGTGCAGGTGTCCACAACAAATCCCTTTTGTGAAAATAACCGGGAAGATGCAGCACAGAGGTCTGGTTCATCATCTACATACAGAACAGATATCATTCCGGCCTCTCATCATCTGAATCTTTCTTCAATATGTTGTTTTTTCCCTTTTATCCGATTATCCTGGCAAAATCAAATAAAACAAAACTCAGAAATAGTATCCTATTTTATGTATCTATATATATTATTTTGCCATGCAAGTGACTGTTTACTAAACTTCTTTTTCTAAAAAATTCTTGTGTAGGAAAATCATGTCCTTCGATTAGTACTCGAATATATATGCTGTATCCAATTTCAGGGCAAATGCTTATTGCTTTATTATTCCCCATGTATTTGGAGTAAAAGTATGCTAAAAAAAATTATTCCTGATAGTAATGAAGCACTTGAGTGTAAAATACTAAATCCAATAGAGTACTGGCTGTGGAAGTTCCGGTATGTATCTTTTCTGGCAGTGGTTTTTTGTGCTATTGCCTCTGTTGCGCTCTTTATTATGGGTACACTTGAGATTATTCATCCGATTAAAGAGATACTCATAGCAACCATTAGTTCTGCCTCAGACCATCCAACATTGAAAAATGAAGAGATATTAAAAGGATTTATTGGAGCATTAGATCTTTATCTGATAGCTGTATTCTTCCTGATCTTTAGTTTTGGTCTGTATGAGCTTATCATCTCAAAAATTGATGTGGCAAGAAATTCCTGTGATGATGTTGAGCATCCACTTCTTCAGATAACCTCTCTTGATGAACTTAAAAGTAAGATAATAAAAGTTATCATCATCATCCTGATTGTAGCATTCTTTAAAAATGTAATCTCAATGAAGATGATAGAAGTCAGTGATGCTCTTATGCTTGCAATTGCCATCCTTGCACTTTGTATTGGATCATATTTCCTGACAAAAGAACACTAATGTCGTGTACTTTAGAAAAACAACACTTTTTTTGAATATACCAAACATCTCTGACAAAGATATTCGAAAATGAAATGAGAGAGTTAAAAAAGAAGATTAATAGCTCTCACAAAAGAGCTCAAAATATGCAATTGCATGTGAACATACGGGACAAGGATCTGGAGCACTAGCTCCTTCATGGACATATCCACAGTTTCTGCATTTCCATTTTAATTGAGTATCACGTTTGAAAACAACGTCCTTTTCTATATTGGATATAAGTTTTCTAAACCTCGTCTCATGGGCAACTTCTGCTTTTGCAACCTGACGGAAAATATGAGCGATTTCAGAAAACCCTTCCTTATCTGCTACATCAGCAGCTTCAGGATATAAAATCCCCCACTCATGGTTTTCACCATCGGCTGCTGCTTTCAAATTTTCAAGGGTGGATTTAATCATACCGGATGGATATGATGTGGTTATTTCAGCTTCTCCCCCTGGCAACTGTTTAAAGAATAATTTTGCATGTTCTTTTTCATTATCAGCAGTTTCAGTAAAAATAGCTGAAATTTGTTCGTACCCTTCTTTTTTTGCTACACTTGCAAAATAGTTATATCTCATTCTTGCTTGAGATTCGCCAGCGAATGCGGCGAGCAGGTTCTTTTCAGTTTTACTTCCTTTTAAATCCATATTGATCACCCTCATGCATATGCATGATGAGAATAGATTGTACAGATAATAATCTGTTTGTGGTTTATAAATATGTGTCAGATATGATCTTTCCTTAGTACAAACACGATACTTGAAAAAATAGTGGAAAATATATAAAATAACTATTTCATCCAATTTTCTTCTGAATACATATGTAATGTATTGGCAGAACTCTCAATAAAAAAAAGGTTCTTCGAAAGGAAGTTATGGAAAGATGGATTAAATCAACCTGACTCTTCCCGGACCATGGTATCGAACAACTTTTTCTGAGCAGGTTTTTTACAACACTCTTCAATAAAAGCAACGACTTTCATGAGTTTGTCATATGATTCAGGGGACAATCCATGTTCCATGATACATGCATCATGATCTGCAACATCTGTATCGACTCCGGCAAGTTCCAGCAGATTACGGAGTATGGTGTGAGATTGCTTTGTTCTCTCAGCAATATCCCTCCCTTCAACAGTCAAAGTAACTCCTCCGTATGGTTCGTAATTTACTAGACCTGCATCCTGGAGCCGTTTGAATCCGTCAGTTACTGTTGCCGGGGTAATGCTTAATGCTGCAGCGATATCCCGTGATTTTGCATATCCCTTTTCCATTGAGATCTCATAGATTACTTCTAAAAGATCTTCATTTCTCCGGGTTACTTTTTCTTCGGCCATGAAAATAATAGTGTGAGTGGATATTCGTTATTCGGTAGATAGTTACCTGTTAGATCTCATATGCCTTAAATTCATCAGAAGACTGGTAATATATCGCAATTGTGTATATCTGTTCCTACAGTTCTTATTTCAGACTTCAATCGATCAGATCGTATTGTACAGAATTTAAAAGGTCCTTAAAAAAATCAGGAAAGGGAAAGGAGATAATTTTGTTTTCCGGCTAATTGTTCTGCAACTCTTGCGACATACTTCCCCTGGTATCGTGCTCCACTTAATTCATTATCTGATGGGAATCGCTCACCCGATCCTCCTGCGATTGTTGATGCCCCATACGGAGAACATCCGGTGATTTCGGTCATGATAGTCTGCCCTGCAAATGTGTATGGTAGTCCTGCAATGATCATACCATGATGAAGAAGTGTAATATGCATTGAAAGAATTGTTGATTCCTGACCACCATGCTGGGTACCACTGCTGGTAAAGACACTTCCGACTTTACCGGCCAGAGCTCCTCTGCTCCAAATCCCTCCGGTCGAATCTAAAAACTGACGCATCTGTCCGACCATGTTTCCAAACCTGGTTGGAGTACCAAAAATTACTGCATCAACTTTTGAAAGTTCATCTGGAGTAATAACCGGGAGCTTTCGAAACTCTGTCTGAAAAGAAGTAGCTCCCATCTTCTCAATCACTACATCCGGTAAGGTTTCCGGAACACGGAAAAGCTCAGCTTTAAATCCTGCATCACTGACACCTTCTGAAACAGCCTGAGCCATTTTATGGATATGGCCATAGAGCGAGTAATATACAATGAAAATTCTCATATTCTTCTCCCATTATCATGTTTAAATAGTTCATGAGATATGATATACATTCGTATTAAAATGATTAAATTCATGTTGGTTTTCATATTTGAATGAGAAAAAAACACATTCTGGTGAAATGATCCTTTTTAGATGAATATAGCGATAAATTACACATAAAATTTTCACGACCAAGAGAAGAGTTGTATCAGAAGGAAGAAGACCGGTAACAATGGTTTGGTCATTGAAAAGATATTGAATAACCGGTCAGGCTGGTATCTTCCTACAAAGGCGATTTCGAGGAATCTTTTTTGTTATTCTTTTTTACAAACCTCCAGACAATACCGGTTCTCCAGGGTGTCTAATCAATACTTCATTTTTTGGTTCATATGATAGGTTCCCTAACCCTTTTTGAAACAGAAAAAAACTGTGAGCATTCAATTTTGAAAGAAATGAGCAATTGTATCGATTATCAAGAAGTTACTATTTTTTCCCAATCGTCCACTCAAGTTCGCCTATTGGTGACTGGACCATTTTCGTTCTCACTCGGTGAAATCCTGTATGAAACATGGCATTCGCGATGAAATCTTCACGAATGGCCATATTCTGTCCCAACAGATCAGGAAGTAACATCGATATCACTATCTCCTCTGGTTTGGATCCGTTCTGTGTTCTACCATCAGAAAGTGTTGCACATACACCTCCGTGATTTAATCCCTCATAGATCTTTTTCATTAGGCGATCAAACGAACCAAGGGCATAATTCAAGGTCATTGAAGCCAGGATGAGATCATATCCATCTCCAAATGAATCATTTAGGTAATTCCCGGCCATGGTAGTTACTCTGTCAGATACACCATATTCCAATACACAACGCTCTGCCACACTGATAATATCAGGTCTATCAAAAAGAATTACATTCAATGTAGGATGATCCAGTGCCAGAGCAATACCAAGAAGACCTGGACCACATCCCAGATCAAGCATTCGGTTAAAGTCGCTATATTCTGGAAGTGATGAAACGAGCCGGACAACCATATGAGCCATCCCTGAACGTTGATAGTTGATTGATCCTCGTGTTTGCATCTCCAAAAAATTTTCAGAATGAGGATTTACATCTCGTTCAGCTTGTTTTGGTCCTTCTCGAACAAGTTTGCATATCATTTCAGGGGAGATTGCATACCAAGGATCGCACGTACGAAGATAATCGCCAAGGTAGGTAGGTTTCCCAGAAACAAGAAATTCGTTCGCAATAGGAGAGTTATTATATATATCTCCGTCTTTCCAAATCAAATTAAACGCAACAAGAGCATTCAGAATATGAGCAGTATTTTGTGGGTGAAGATGAAGGATTTGTGCGATACCTTCTGCAGAGTGATTCTTTTCCAGCACAGAAAAGAGATCAAGTTCAATTGCAGCAAGGAGTATATTTGCCTCTGATTTCTTCAGCAGGAGATCCTGAAGTGGTTTGAAACCAATTTGAATATCTGGCATATCCATGGATTACTCACCCTCATCATGGTCATGAAAATGATGCAGGTCCGGGGTGTGAGGGTGGATATGCTCAACCTGTTCATGTTCATGGGTATGGGCATGGACAACTCCTTTCATAGCCGAATCTTGGTGATGACTATGATGCCCATCTTCATGACTATGTCGGTGTTCATGACTGGACGAATCATGAATATGACGATGACCATGCTCTTCGGTGGCAATCAGCCATGCTCCGGCTGCCATTAGTGGCAAACTGAGCAGTATCTGTAGTCCGGGGTTCTCACCGGGGAGTGGAAGAGAGAGGACCAGACCGATAAATGGAGCAGTTGCAAATAATGCACCGGTCCGGGCTGACCCCAGAACTCTCATCGCTCGAATGACAAAGAATATCGAAACTCCATACCCGAGGCACCCAATGAGAAGGACTGCCGGGATAATTGTCAGGGACGGAGCCGTTTCTCCGATTGCATACCCCAGGCCGACACTGAATATTCCAGCAACAAATCCCTTGACCATAACAATCTGGGCGGGTTCTTTTCCTGATATTACACGGGTAAAATTATTATCCAGACCCCAGCAGAAACATGCCAGAATGATAAGGAGTGAACCCGCTGACAGCCCAAAAGTTCCTGCAGGATCATATGATAAAATAAGGCCACCAAGGGCGACTGCAGTAATGGCATACAGCCCCCGTCTTCCAAGCGGTTCACGAAATCCAATCACTGCAATCAGGGTTGTAAAAGCCAGCTCAGCATTGATGAGCAGAGAAGCAGTCGATGCCGGAGTAGTAGTAAGGCCGATCATACAGAGGATTGGACCGATGATGCTGCCAAAGGCGATGATCCCAAGAAGCCAGGGAAGATCAATTCTCCGTATAGGAGACTCGGTCGTCCCTTCCGGATTTGTGAATCTTCGGATCAAAAGCCCCCCGACACCGGCTCCCAGATAGAGTAACCCGACAAGAGTGACTGGACCGATATCGAAAAGGAGAATACGGGAAGCAGGAATAACTGCACCAAAAAGGGCAGCGGCAAGGAGTGCCATCAGGATCGCGTCCCGGTTGCTGGGTTGCATGATCATTTTTGCATCTGCGATCGGATAAGCTCTTTTCAGCCTAATTTATCTAAATGCCCAATCCATAATAATTATCTCTGGTCGAATACATGTCCGAATATTCGACTGACTATCCGATCATGGATTGGATATCTTCAGGATTCCTTTCTTATATCTGAATGCTTTAAGTTTGATTATTCACTCCGTCGTCAGCATGCTCATCAGAAAAAGATCTATGTAATTGGTACTGGTTTTCGGAATACCGTATCATTCAGATTCTCAGGAGATACCGGACTGTTGTTTGAACAGGCAGTCTGGATGGAATATAAAAGTCGCGGACATGAATTGTTCTGGTTTAAAGTAGAGGGTGAGTGTGATTTTCTGATTTTTGATTCGGGGAAAATTACCACCTGTATTCAGGCATGCACTGAGTTGACTATGGAAAACCAGGAACGTGAGATATCAGGATTACTGGAGGCCATGAAACAAACGCAGTGCAATGATGGAGTAATACTTACACTTCGACAATATCAGGACATGGTTATTGAGGGAATAAGGATAAAGATACGCCCGTTTTGGAATGTAATACTTGCTGACAGCCCATTAATCCAAAAGTTAAAGTGGTAAACCAGAGACAGGAGACACAATTCCCGGAGCCGGAGCAGCCAGTATGATTCACGCTCTATCATTCAAATGAGGATTTATGACAGATAAACATCTTCTTCTTCATTGTTATTTTCTTCATCTTCAAAACAGAAGAGTTCCTCAATGGTCACGTGAAACAGTTTTGCCATTTTATACGCTACATCAATTGAAGGATTATATTTTCCTCCTTCAATTGAATTTACCGTTTTCCTGGTGACCGATATCTTCCGGGCCAGCTCTTCCTGTGTCAGGTTATGGATTGCCCGGTAAATTCGAATATTATTCTTCATCAGGTTTCAGGATCCATTTTTTTATTATAATAGTATGAAAATACTGTAAAAAGACCTGCAATGAGAATTGTCATGATTCCAAATGCAAGACCCATGAACATCGGTCCATCTCTCACCCGGTATCCTAGGCCGAATAACCGTTCAAGAGAGAACAGTTCATCTCCGGAAATATTGTCCATATCCTGAATAAACAAACGTTCATCATACATCGGATGAAAACCCGGGTACCAGACTGTGAAATGAACTGTGGCCGACCCATTATCAAAAGTATGAATCCCGGAACCAAGACCTCCTCCGTTGCCCCAATAGAGCATCATCGTGCAGGCAAACAATATCGCACCAAGCACCGTAAGAATTTCAAGAGTCCGTATTGCTGCTTTCCCGCTGATTGCTTTAGATAAATCATCGGTCATGACTTCATTAATCCGCCGGTGAAACACAAATGCCACGATTATCGCAATAATCACCACAAGAGCGATAATAAGCAGACTTCCCACTGCAATCCCAAGCCCTAAGCCCAGAATGATACCCAAACAGATTCCGGCCAGACACAGGTAATATGTCATTTTGCTTATACCAGTCATATGTAACACATATTACTCTTTTAGAGTAAATAGTTTCTCATATTTGATGTGTAACATTGAAAAAGATGAGTTATAACCGATGAAAACATCTAAAAATAGGATTACAGGTGATGATAACAGAAAAATCGTTTATCAAACAGGTAAAACAACAACAAAAGCAGTATCATGATCAGGGAAAAGAACAGGGCATCTCCGATGAGATTTTCCGGGCTTAACCCCCTGACCATTTCCGGATCAGGAATATAGGCATGGGTTGACATAGAACATCAGCACATGTATCATACGTTCTAAATGACATAAACCTTTTCATCTGTACAATCAAGACACAATAATCTGCTTTTTCAAAAAAAGGGTTTTGCAATTATACCTTAAGACCCGATTTCACCTGTTCTTCTGATACCGAATATGTATGGCCGGTTATCGTATTATTATAAGGTCCAGTAACCGTTATTGCTCCAACACTCGTGTCTGTCGGGTATGGAACAGTGAACGTCCCGTTCACACTGTTTGCCCGGTAGACAAATTCACGTCCCGTGTTCGTTTTGATGGGTAATTCAAGCACCCCGTCTCCGGAAATTTTCGCTCCCTTTACATACTCAAATATCTTGACATACCGAAGGTCAGGCATATCAGCCGGAGTAGTCCGGGTATCTGACTCATACATGAGCCGATAATGCTGAAGGGAACTGATCGGACTTACTGGATCAGTATTGACAAAATTTGCCAGGATGGCATCATACTCGGGATTTGTGGAAGCATTGAATGATTCCATTCGTGCAATTCCATCCGTGTAACTTGTCTTATTCGCTTCAACGACAACCGGAATGGAAATCCCTGAATTTTCCGGAGTCATGTATTTTAAGAAATACACCTCACCAGGCTCGATGTATGAGCCATCAAAGTTGTGAAGCCGGGATACCATGGTATGATAATACTCATCGGTAAGAACCGAATAATTCACCCCGGTCTTTCCATCCTGATTTGGAAACAGGAGTTGCTTTTGGTACGGATCTATTCCTACCTCCGGATTATCCCAGATTGAAATCGCATTCAGATATCCGGTGTCCATATCTATATCAGTGATTACATATTTGGTATTCAGATTGTCCAGGATTTGATCTGCTTCACGCTCATCCTGGCAGAGTAAAAACCGTGCAGAACCGTTCGGACCATTCACCCCGTACTGGAACGGATTGGCATTTGGCATTCGTTTACCAAGGTAGGTAATAATATGACCATAATCCCACCATGACATCACCCCATACGCACTATCTGGATAGGTGAAGTTTTCTTTCTCATATATGGCTAAATAATCAATTCCCGGATCAGGAGTATTTTTTTCAAGCCATTCGGTAGCCATTCTCCAGTCCTGATTGAGCCGGTATCCTCCGGACTTTAGATCCATACTAATCGCAGCAAATGAAAAAAGCAGAACTGATAATAGTACAATCGCCAGAAGGATGTATGAAATAGCCTGTACTGGTGAATAATCACTCTGATTTCGAGTTGAGGAGTGTTTTCCTTTACCTTTTTCTATTTTTTTCTTTGTGTCCGGTGTTTTTTGTTCCCCTGCATCCGGATTTTCTTGTTTTGTCCCACCGGGTAATTTTATCAGGTCAAGAGCAAATCCAACCGCAATTCCGGCCAGAATTGCAACCGGAACGGCTAGGTAATATTCGTACCTGATGTGTTGACTGGTTGCATACAGGATTAAAATTGACCAGAGAAGGGTAAATGCATGGGAAGGACAGAGTTCTTTTCTAATTCGCCATACCAGAACCACAACACCCAGACAAAACAGAACCAGCGAATAATTGAACGTTCTCCATGCATCGTCCCATTCCCAGGGCCGGGCTTCCCGGATTGTCTGCCAGTGAATATCACTTGAACCAAAAAAACCCACGGCGTTTGATAACTGGTACTGAAACAGATCCGGCATGAGTGCTGCAAGTGCGACAATTCCAAGGACTGTAACGCCCAGAATTGCTCCGACATAATACCATGTCGGTTTTTCCCGTAATGCATACGAAAACGAAAACAGCAGAACATTTGCTAGAATTAATAGGGAATATGCAATTGGATGGCCGGTTGTGTAATAATTAAGGCCTCCCTCTGCATGTATCCCGATAATGAAAAATCCGATTATGGCAACAAGGAAAGTGATCGTATTAATGAACAGGGCTGAAGCACCATAATGACCGATGGATCGCTGGATGATAAACCAGATAGGAGTAAAGATCCCAACGAGAAGGGCAAACAAGAGCATCGTCGGCATCAGGGCAAGACCTAGTGTATAAGAAATACCGCACAAGACTCCGAGCAGTGCAGGAATCTTCCAGGTCTCCGGGTTTTTAATATCAACCGGATGTCTCCTGCAGTACATCAGTGCAATGATGTAACACAGACAGAAAAGTGTGCTAAAAAAAACTTCTCCGGCATGGTGATCCAGGTACCCGTAGAAAGACCGGCTGAAAAACTGGCCTGGCATAATGGCGATGAAAAATGCAGCAAATAGTCCAGCCTTCCAGGTTGCGACCCGGCTTACCAGAAGATAAACAACCGGGACCAGAAATGCAGCCAATATACAGGGTAAAAAAAGGGAGACCGAGATTATATCCGGTCTTGCGGTAGCTCCAGCAAGAAGGCAGATTGTAGCGCCTAGGAAGGGAAAGAGGGGTCCCCAATGCATCGGCTGACCATAGGGGAAATAGGTCATCGGATCAAACCATGATACATTTGGATAATTGGCTATTACCTGTTCTATCCGCCTGAGCTGGTAGGTCGGATCATCCATGCCTACAAACATTAGAGCGTCGATGTTTCCAAGAAAAGCAGGAGTCGTCCGGATATAAAAAGATAAAAGAACCAAAAGAGCGAGAATTCCTCCTATACTAATAGAGGTTTTTTTTATGTAACGATTATTCATAAAAACATCATTACCTCATAGTTAGATGGAATAGTACTAAAATACACCCGTGCAGATTCAATAATGATATTTCTTTATTAGAGAGATATCAAGTCTATAATAGGAGGAACGTAGTTAAACTTGGAAATCCTTATTACCGTTTTTATAATTTTCATCCATATGTCATCGGTTAAGGAATATCACATTTTAAAAAGTCTAGAAGTTACGCGGTTAAAATTTTAGATTAAATTAACCATTAAATAAAATTCTCGTATTAAATGAATTAATGCAAAAAATTGGGCTCACGATAAAGCGTGATATTGCATCAATGACAAGGCTTTGTTTTGATTCGTACCAGCTAATTCCCGATTCAATTCTATACTTTTCAAAAGCGATGAATGCCTGAATTTAAGAAAAATATGCCCAATTAGAACATCTTTTGTACGAGCAGGGCATGATCCTACACTACAACATTGTTTGAGACACCTATGATACTCTTCAATTTTCGGTAGTGTCCTGACAAAAAGTTGGTAATACTTTTTATTAGAGAAGAAATATTGCTCCTTGTTTGGTTTAGGCATATTCTATAAAAGGAGCGCTGAGATCTAAGATCTTTCGGTTTGTTTTTTAGGATTTCAACAGAGCCAATATTCTCATAATTTCTCCTTATCTGTTTAGTTATTTAGGGTTTTCTTCTCGTAATTTTCTGAAAATTAACATCGGCAAATTAAAAAACAAATACTCCATATCTATCAATCTCGAGTGAGGTGTGTAGATGTAACATATTCTCTTAGTTGGTTTGGTAATGACAATTACTCTGCTTCTCATTGTCCCAGGGTGGGCGGATGAAAAAACAGAAATAAATGGTTCTGACGTAGAAAATTGGATTGGAACCTGGACAGATGTTAATCATACGATTTCAATTGAACAGAATGGAACTGAATTGATTGGAATCGGAACTCCATTTAAACCAGATGAAGATTATTCCTTTTTACTCACGGGAACTATATCTGAAGATGGCACAGTATATCAAACAGTAATGAAATCATCTGGAACCAGAAATCTTCAAATTTCTGATGATTTAATGTCATTTTCAGGAACTGGAACTGTTGATTCAGTCGATAATTCCAGTGATCCATATACCTATGTGATAAATGCAACCAGGAATGGAACCACGACTGATCCGGATAATCTCTGGACAGGAGAATGGCTGTCTAGAAATAACTCTATCATCATCGATCAGAATGGTACTATTGTCACCGGGAAAGCCTATTTTATTCCAGATCCTACATATACTGAAGATTTTGAAGGAACTGTATCAGATGATGGAAAATCCGTGTTTATGACCTGGTCATATGAAGAGGATATAAACTTCATTCTATCTGATGATGGTATGAACCTTATTGAGACAGAATGTGGAGAAAAAGAAATCGCGAATGGAGAACTTTGTTTTAACCTGACAAAAGCATAGTAATCTTGAATATCTCTTTTTTTTAAGATCATTTTTCCAGTAAAGTCAAAACCTGGTATACCATACTGGGAGAAAAAAAATAGATTGAGTATCTCTTCAGGATACCGGAGCCTCAGTCGGGGCTATTGTATTACTCACTGTCGGAACCGGCCGGGGTTTATAGGTTGTAGTCGGGACCGGTGTCGGTTTTTGATTTTCAACCACACAGAGTTCATTCACCGAAGGATGAAGTGGAATAACCGATGCTGCTATCACAGAAAACTCTTCTGACTTTTCCTTTGCATCATCCATGGTCTCGTATGAACCAAAGACTGCAACAACATTTCCATGAATCAGTCTTAAGAAAAGATTTGAAGTCTTTCCATCAGAATATTTTCCATACTGGGTTACATTGTCAGTGCCATATTCCGGTTCTGAAAGGCTTGCAATACCCGCTTTTGCATTGAATATATCAAGGTTGACTTTCAGGTTCTCCTCAATTACCTGCGAACAATTCATATTCTGATATACCTGAATTGAAATCACATTGGTAATATCATTGTTATCCATAACACCGGTTGCCATTCCTGCATAGGAGTTGACAGCAAAATGAGACCAATCAGCAGGTAATTTCACTACAAATTGATCGTTAATCGTCTGGTTGGCAGAAGTTCCTGACTCAGCTGCAGAGACAGGAAGAAAAATGGCAGCAATCAAAATACAAAAACAACTGCATATTCGAAATAGATCCATACTATCACGTTCGATTGGGAAGACTATGAGGTTTCTGGTGTTAACCAGAGAGGCTGTAGATGTAAACACAATATCTGGTAAGTTCCAGGATTTCCTCCCGCGTTTTTCCTGAGAAAAAATAAACCAAAGGACAATAGATTGAAAATTGAATGTTTAAACAAAATTTAAAGAAATAAATGGTAGATCAAACAAACCAATGTAAGATATCTGTTTTTTTCTGAAGTAATTTGAAAATGAGCAAAATTAATTGTTCGTTTCATTAAATTCTTGTTTAATGTAATTATTTTGAGATGTTGAAATTCAATTTAGATACACTAATTTAATATACTTAAACATAATAATTTAGATGAGTCTAAAATTATTGGGTGAATCATGGCCACCATTACACTCGAGAAATTACCACCCGGATCATCGGGAACGATTACGTCAATTCTTGGTGATTCAGTTATTCGCCGTAGATTAATGGAAATGGGAGTACTTCCCGGTTCAGAGTTAACCCTCATTAAGTGGGCCCCTCTTGGAGATCCTGCTGAATGCAGTATCCGTGGGTACAAATTGTCTCTTCGGAGAGCAGAAGCAGCTTTGATCACTGTTGAACCAAAACTGAGGAAGTGATGTATTATGGTTCCCTTAAGCCTTTCAAAAGCCGGAGACCAGGTTGTGGTCCGGTCTATATGTGGAACAGGTCACCTGGCAAAAACACTTGGTCAGCTTGGGATCATAATCGGAATTGAACTTACCATTATTCAAAAAGCAAAAGAATCTGTGATTGTCCGGATTGGAGAGAGTAGATATGCTCTTGGAGCCGGAGCAGCCAGTATGGTTCTCGTCGAACCACTCAAATGAGGAATTTATGAAAGATATTCGTATATTACTTACAGGAAACCCCAATGTGGGAAAAACCACTCTGTTTAACAGCATATGTGGAGTTCATCAACACACTGGGAATTATCCAGGAGTGACTGTTGAGATTAAAGAAGGAAAACGACAAATAAATGAATATTCATTGATTGTCTCCGATCTCCCCGGAACGTACAGTCTTTCTGCCTTTACTCCGGACGAGCAGGTTGCCCGTGATGCACTTCTGACCTCACATCCTGATGCTGTTGTTCAGATTATTGATGCCACAAATGTTGAGAGAAACCTGTTTTTAACGACTCAACTGATGGAAATTGGCATTCCAATGGTAATCGCTCTGAATATGTGCGATCTGGCAGATGAACAGGGAATTACCATTGATGCAGAGTGTCTTGAAAAGAATCTGAAAATTCCAGTCGTTCGGATTTTAGCACGAAAAGGAGAGGGAATAGACACATTAATCGATACAATCATCAGAGTCACAAAAGAGAAATCTTCCGTCCAATCAAAAGAGATCGAATATCCACATTCTGTCACATCTCATATCAACGAAATTGGATCATTTCTCATCTCTCACTCATCATCCCTAGGAAGTTTATCACCACAGTATGCAGCAATCCGGCTTATGGAAGGGGATGAACACCTTGAAAAAATGCTCCATGATAAGGGACTTGCGATTCCATTTATTGACAAGGCGGATTCGGCAGAGCGGGATGGAATTGCAGAAGATATTCTACTGGCACGATACCGGACAGCAGAAGAAATCACTACCTGTTCGGTTAAATGCACCATGGGACGTGTTATGCCTGCCGATCTTATTGATCAGGTATTGACACATCGAATCTTTGGAATCCCAATTTTCCTTTCATGCATGTGGTTTGCATTCCAGCTCACCTTTAGTGCATCCAATCCATTCCTTGTAGGAATAGAGTACGTTTTCGGGTATTTCACTGAATTGATGAATAACATCGACATGGATCCATTTATCCGGTCCTTCCTGTCTGATGGAGTAATTGGTGGTGTAGGTTCAGTGCTTGTCTTTGTTCCAAGCATATTTGTCATGTTTTTGCTACTCTCCATCCTTGAAGATACCGGATATCTAGCGAGAGCTGCGTTTGTAATGGATAGGCTTATGCATTCAGTTGGGCTTCATGGGCGTTCATTCATTCCGTTCCTCATAGGTTTTGGATGCAATGTGCCGGCCATCATGGCAACCAGAACGCTCCAAAGTAAAGCAGACCGGATAATTACCATTATCACTATCCCGTTCATGTCCTGTGCAGCACGGCTTCCGGTATATGTTCTCTTCGCGGGTGTATTCTTCGGAGCAGCAGCAGGAAATGTAATATTCTTCCTGTATGTCCTTGGAATCGCGGTTGCAATCCTGTCAGCTCTGATATTCCGGCGGCTGGTGTTCAAAGATGAGCCATCTCCCTTCATCATGGAACTGCCACCATACCGGAGACCAAGCGGATTTGCTGCAGCGGTTCACATGTGGTTTAAAGGCAGGGAATATCTGAAACGTGCAGGTCTTGTCATATTTGGAGGAGTTATCGCCGTCTGGGCATTAGCAACCCTTCCGGTAGGAGTGGAATATGGATCTGCAGAAAGCCTTGCAGGAATCATCGGGCAAGCATTCCAACCAATATTTGCTCCGCTTGGGTTTAACTGGCAATTGGTTGTAGGACTCATCTTCGGATTCATCGCGAAAGAAGTGGTTGTAGGATCTCTTGGAACCCTCTATGGAGGAGAAGAGATGCTTGAATCATCCCTTGCTGCAGACCCGACTTTAAGTCCGGTAATTGCCCTTGCATACATGGTCTTTGTCCTCCTCTACCTTCCCTGTGTGGCTGCACTGGGAGTAATCAGGCAGGAGATGGGGGACTGGAAATGGACCGGAATTGCAATCGGATGGGGAATACTCGTCGCATACGTCTTCGCGTTCATCATATTACACGTAGGTTCACTCGTAATCGGAGCATAAATCATGGAAAATACTACATACCCTCACCAATATCTTTATGGGTGGACAGGACTTGTAGCACTGACCACCTTTATCGCAGGACTCCTCTCAATCCTTGAAGGGGCCGGGATCGTGACCGGATTATTTATCTTACCGGATATTCCGGGAGGATGCATCCTGATCATGATATCAGCATTGTTTGGATCTGCCTTCTTAAAAGGCAAAACAGATCGCCCAGGCTGGATAAGTTTCTCATATATCGGAGCTCTCCTCCTTGTAGTGTTCGCGGGATGTGCCATACTTGTTGAAGGTGGAAATGTGCTCACCCTCATCATGGAAGGTGAAGAAGCAAATCTCCTGACAATCATCAGTTCATCTTTCATTTGGGCAGCAATTCTTGTGTTGCCACTTCTGGCCGGAGTATCAAAACTATTATACGGATGTTCATGTGGTGGTGAATGCTGTGAGCGAAGGTCTTGAAATCCTTCATCTTATCAGCCAGAGGGGGGGATGCCTCCTCTCCGAACTTGCCACCGAACTTGGGATTCCGAAAAACTCGGTACAATCCTGGGTATCTATGCTGTGTAGCACCGGATACCTGAAACGTGACGGAGAGGAATTATCGGAATGTTCCTGCAGGAAAAGTGGCATGAAATGTGTCTGTTGTCATTGTTCCTGTGAAGAAAAGACGACATCCAGTGAAAACAGAATTGAACTTACCGAACGTGGGTGTTCTCTCATCAGGAGGAAATGGGATGAAAAAACCGGATCAGAAATTATCTCAGGCAATGGAAGATTATCTCGAAACAATATATGTACTCAGTAAAGACAAAGGATATGCACGAACAGGCGAAATAGCCCGATCTTTAAACGTCTCGCCTTCATCAGTGGTTGAGATGATCGGTAAGATATCAAAGCTCGGTTTTGTTGAATGGAGGCGGTATGAGGGTGTTTTTCTCTCTCCGGAAGGCAGATTACGAGGAGAAGTAATTCATATCCGTCATGAAACTCTGCGTCAATTTTTTGAGTTTATCGGGGTTGCCCCGGATATTGCTAATAAAGAAGCATGTATTATCGAGCATGAATTATCTCCCATAACAACCTCGGCAATTGGAAACCTGGTTAGTTTTTTAAACACTCAGGCAGGTTCACAAACGATATCTGCCCTTGAACTCTTTCTCAAGATGCAGGGCGTTGGAATAGTGTGGGATAGTCCTGAAAAAATCCAGGAACCAGCCCTCAAAGAGACGGTTATTCATTCGGTTCTAAAAAATCAGGCAAATCATGATATCCTCTCGGTGATTACCCGCCATGATCTCCTTAATACGACAACGTCTCTTCACCGGTATCTTGATCTCTTAAAAACAATGAGCTCCGGTGAGGAGATGAATCTGGTAATATCTAGAATTGAGGCCACAATTCAAGCCATCAACAGACAGATTTCAACCAGTTCAGATCATCTCATACCAGGCCATGCAGGACACATGTGGATGAACCTGGGCAAGTTAATATCCCATGCACTATCCATGATTCAACCAGAATCAGTTGTTATAGAACATGATGTATGGGCTGTTGAAGTATTTGGGGATTCACTTCTCGAAAAAGTAGTATATAATCTATTTGACAATGCTATCCGGCATGGAGATGGTGTATCCCGAATAAATTGCGGATATGTGCAAAAAGCTGACTCAATTGTCTGGTATGTACAGGATAATGGAAAAGGAGTGCCTGAGGCGGAAAGAGAACAAATATTCCGAGCTTCATCACAGACAGATAAAGGAAAAGGATTATATCTGGCATATCAGATTCTCAATGCTTGCGGAATGCAGATTTCTGAATGTGGGGCCCAATATGGAACGGGAGCACGGTTTGAGATCACCATTCCTGATGGGTTGTATCGTTTCGTTGAAGTTCAGAAATCCAAATCCATATCCGTTTTTGGTCAGGATTTTGAATGTCCTAAAAACACGGCCGTGATTTCTCATGGTCAATAAACTGGCGTATCTTTTTTTATTAATTTTTGAACCTTCTGAGCGATTTTGCACCATCCATAATTGTTCATGATAAAATAAGAATAAACTCGGGAGAGATCGAATAATCTCTGAATCACACCAAAACATACATAATGGAGATGCTATGGAAGGATTACTATTTTGGTTTTTCAGGAGTGGTGATTATACGATCCTAATTGTCCTGTTCCAATGACTGCATGTGATAACGAATGGTACCAGGAAAGACAGTCAATAATGACAACCTATATGACCGAATATGATTGACTATTTATTCTATCTTTCTTTTTTGATTAGTATCAATCAACGGGGTTTTATCATCTAGTGGCAGATCCATATGTTTCCATAGGAACTCTGGAATTAAATCCATTGTTAATACCCCTCTGATTGATGCATGACAACCCATGTGACCTCCGAAATAGTAACTGATCACCTGGCTACACAGAAGGGAATTTATTATTATTCTGTGTTTTTCCAGGTGAGCGAAATCCACGTCTAGAACGGTTCTGGATTTATGGAAGATTGTGTCGTTTCATCTACCAGATGATGCAGATGCTCATCCAGGTTTTTTATGTGGCTTATGAGGGCCTCCAAATCACGTTGTACATGTTCAATATCCCCATGAACATGATCAAGTTCTTCTTTTAAATGTGTAATTAATTCTGATTTTTCACTCATTTGTTCTCCGTTTCGCGGGTTTGAACTCCCACATACCAATATTTCTATTTTGGCTGATATGAGACATATCCTAAATTTTTTCGTTGAATAGAATAATTATGGGGATTTCTATTTTTCTTAAATTCAGAAGATCAAAATATCTATCATTCAAATAGTTTGATGATCAAACTATATTGAAACAATTGGAGTTCTCGATATGGACAAAAAAGATCCTTTGAAAGAAGAATTAAATGAAAGCCTTGTTGAATTTTTCGACAGATTTACCTCCTGGGAATCATCAGTTATTGAATCAAGTAATCTGAAAATATCTGATGCTCATGCCATCGAGATTCTCGGCCATTATGGTCGGATGAATATGAAAGAACTGGCAGGAAAACTAGGTATTACGACAGGAACAACGACAATTACGGTAGATAGACTGGAACGGGAAGGCTATGCACAACGGGTCAGAGCTGAACATGACAGGCGATCGTACATAATTGAATTAACAGAAGACGGGGCGTTGGCATATGAAGAACATCACCGTCATCACCTGAATCTGGCAAGTGAAATCGCATCCGTTTTAGGTGATGATGAGACGAGGATCTTTATTGATCTGCTGAAAAAAATCAACGAGCATATCTAATAAACGGTGGCTGAAAGACCATGTCAAAAAGCCAGATCTCCTGTGAATCAGAAGCCTGTAACTGTCATGGATGTGGATGTTCGCATGAGCATACAGAGAGAGAACTGAAAATAAACCTCATCAGACTTGTAACAGCAGGATTTTTTGTTACACTGGCAGTATTTACAGAGTATAAAATTATACCTCTCATGGAACTAGAAATCCCTGCAGCTTTAATTTCTCTAGCTCTGACTGCATATCCTATCCTGAAAGAAGCGGCTTTGGGACTTATCAAGGGTGCATGGAATGTCTGCGAACTGGCAGCCCTGGCCCTTGTTGCAGCAGTTCTCATTGGTGAGTTTACCGCTGCAGCCGAAATTGCATTTATTCTCACCATTGGTGAAATGGTTGAAGACTACCTCTATGCCAGGACTCAAAAAGATATTCATTCACTCATGCTTCATGTCCCCATCACTGCGAATGTAATTAGAAATGAAGAGACAATTGAGATCGCGGTTGATGATATCAAGATCGGAGACCGAATTTTAATAAGGCCTGGCGAAAGAATTCCGGTAGATGGAGAGATCCAGAAAGGTCATTCAGATGTTGATGAATCGTTCCGAACCGGAGAAAGTCTTCCGATCCAGAAAAATCCAGGAGATACTGTCTACTCGGGAAGCATTAACCTGGATGGCATACTGGTCATTACTGCTATTAAGCCTGCAAATCAGTCATCTTATGCCAAAGTGGTAGAACTTGTACAAAAAGCAGGAATGCGACGACCACCATCACACCCGATGATAGATACATTTGCACAATATTATACCCCCCTTATTCTTGTCATTGCTTTTGGAACTGCGTTCGTCACGAATGATATTGTTCGGGGAATCACAGTTCTTATCGTTGCCTGTCCATGTGCACTTCTTCTTGCAACTCCGTCAGCAGTGCTAGCAGCAATCGGACCGGCAGCCAAACAAGGTATCCTCATTAAGAGTGGCTCATTTTTGGAAATGTGTAAAAAAATCACGACTATTGTTTTTGATAAAACCGGAACACTAACCTCTGGTGAGATGAACGTAACAACCATAATACCCGAAAATGGATCAACACAAGAAGAAGTCTTAATAATAGCCAGTTCTGCAGAACGATCATCTCCTCATCCCATTGCACGGGCAATCCTAAAAGAAGCAAAAAGAACAGGAATTGTGTTATCAGGAGTTGGTACTGGCCGACATTTCCCTGGCAAAGGAGCTGAAGATACATGGAATGGTGCTCCAGTTCTTGTTGGTAATAGAGATTTTTTCAAAGAAAACTCGATTCCTGTTTTAGATCAGACAAACCAAGATAATATACAGAAGAATATGTATGAGACCGAGGTGTTGGTGGCAAAAAACGGTGAATATATCGGAAAAATCCTCATATCTGATACGCTCCATACAAACACAAAAAAAGCCCTGGCTTCACTCAGGCATTTAGGATATTCACAATATGCAATAATCACCGGAGACAATAAAAAAGCTACACAAGCAATTGCAGATGAATTGGAAATCCCAGAATCTATGACCTATTCCGGATTGTTACCATCAGATAAAGAAAAATTCGTAGCAGATCTCCAGGAAAAAGGAGAACGGGTATGTTTTGTAGGTGATGGAACAAATGACGGTCCAGCTCTTATTCGGGCGGATATCGGGGTAGGAATGGGAAGTCGTGCAAACACTCTGGCATTGGAGAGTTCGGGAGTAATTCTCATGGAACGAGGGCTTTCATCACTTCCGGCATTTATGAAACTGGGCAAGAAGACATCCCAGACAATAAAAGAGAATATTTCGCTTGCTTTACTGCTAAATTGTATGCTCATCGGATTAGCTGCAGGAGGCTTAATTACACCAGTTATCGGGGCAATAGGCCACCAGTTTGCAACGATCATTGTTCTGGTAAACTCTATTCGATTATCATATACTTTCTCTGGATACTAGACCAGATTAGAACTAAATCCTTCAATTTTTTCCCATTCCATATGGGCGACATTTTCCTATCTGATATGTGAGTACACGGTAGACAGAACCAAGTATGAGGAGGATAAATATGGAAATCATACTATGATCCGGATCCTCTACGTTGACGATGAAGATCTACTTCTTGATCTCGCCAAAATTTTTCTGGAAAAAAGTGGCGAATTTTCTGTAGATATATCAACCACAGCTGTAGGTCTTGCGGATTCATCCCGGATTTCGTCCTATGAGGCGATTATTTCTGACTACCAGATGCCGGACATGAACGGTATTGAGTTTCTCAAAGAGATCAGAAAACGATACCCGGATTTACCTTTTATTCTTTTTACCGGCCGTGGACGGGAAGAAGTTGTAATTGAGGCTATTAACAACGGTGCCGATTTTTATCTTCAAAAAGGAGGGGATCCAAAGGCACAGTTCGCAGAGCTGAATCATAAAGTCCTCCAGGCAGTGAAACGAAGAAGAACAGAACGAGAACTATATAATTCTGAAAATAATGCAAGAGAAATTCTAGAAACCTTACGGAAAACCCAAAGTGTCGCTCATGTAGGCAATTGGGTATTAGATCTTAAAACAAATCGATATACGGCATCTGATGAAGCATTACAGTTAATTGGATTATCTCCGGGGATTTCCCCTACCTATGAAGATATTGTCAAAATAATTCACCCAGAAGACCGCCCTCGTATCAGGGATTTGTTTGTTCATTCACTTACAACAGGTGAATCTTACTCTACAGAGATGCGGATTATTTTACCTACTACCGGAGAGATGAGATATCTTGCAACATTTGGAGAGATAAAGCAAGATAGGAATGGGAAACCGGTTCAGGTATTTGGAGTAAATCAGGATATTACTGAGTTAAAAAATACCAGCTGTGCATTGGCTGAACATGAGACCCAATTCAGACAAATCATCGATAATCTTCCAATTTCTATAAATATTGTCACACTGGATGGAAAGATCCTTTATGCAAATCCAGAGGCCGTCAAACTTTTTGAGTTTGATACTATTGAACAGTTATATAACACAAAAGCTCCGGACGTATGGGCCGATATACATAGTAGAGATAACTGGGTTTCTGAACTAAAAAAATCAGGAATTGTGACAAATTTTGAAATGGACTTAATTACTCCATCTGGAAAAAAATTCTGGGCTATTGGATTTGGAATAATAATTATGTTTCAGGGTCAGGAATGTGTATTATCTGCCCTTCATGATATCACTGACAGGAAACTAGCCGAAGAGGAACTCAAAAAAGGTGAAGAAAAATTACGGTTTATTACCGACAATACCATGGATGTCATCTGGACACTCAATTTTTCTGGTCAATTTACATATGTAAGCCCTTCTGTGTATCATTTGCGGGGATATACACCCCAGGAAGTAATGGACAGCCCGCTTCATCAGGCAATAAGCCCGGGATCTCTTCAAAAAACATTAGATGCATTCAATAAGGCGACAAAACTGATAAAACAAGGAAAAACTCCGGACCCGGTCATTATTGAGATAGAGCAGCCATGTAAAGATGGCTCTTCAGTCTGGACCGAAGTCGTTGCCAGGCCTTTTTACGACAAATGGGGTGATGCCGTCGGATTCATCGGAGTAAGCAGAGACATTACAAAACGAAAAATCGTAGAAGAAAAGCTGAAAGAAAATGAGATAAAATTCATAACAATATTTAACCAAACACCAGATCCCATATTGATCCTTGATCAAAAAGGAAAAATTCTTGAAGTAAACCAAGGTTTTCATGATATATTCGGACACAATGATGAAGAAGTCCTCGGTAAGACCATCGAAGAGATTAGAATTCTTTCAAAAGACCAAAATGGATTTCATGATCTATTAAACAATACCTGGGATGATATCCATCGTCAGGAGATGATGTTTGTAAATCAAAGTAAAATTCCATTCATAGCCGAAGTTGCCATTTCCCATTTCAGAATTCGCGATGACCCATACTCACTCATTCAGATTCATGACATCAATGAGATTAGAAAATCACATGATGCTGCTCAAAAGGCGAATAATAAATTAAATATTCTTTCCAGTATTACCAGGCATGATATTTTAAATCGGGTCATGATTGCTTCCCTTTACAGTGAAGAATTGAAAGAGTCAATACACGATCCCACTCTTGTCAAATATGTGGAAACAATTTCACAGGCATCTAGAGATATCGAGCATTTGATCAAATTTACAAAGGAATACGAGGATTTAGGTACATCTGCTCCTGGATGGCAACAGGTAGAAACTCTTCTTCTGGAGCGATCAATTCAAGATCTCGTTCATGGTATTCAGATACAATCTGAATTAGGAGAACTTGAGATCTACGCGGACATGATGCTCGAAAAGGTTCTGTATAATCTTATTGACAATTCAATCAGACATGGGCATACCCTATCCTGGATACGATACTCATACCGGAAAGAGGGAGACTGTTGCATTCTCGTATATGATGATAATGGAGGAGGAGTTCCACATGAAGAAAAAGAAAAGATATTTGAGAAAGGATTTGGTAAAAATACTGGAATGGGATTATTTTTGATTCGGGAGATCCTATCCATTACCGGTATATCAATTCAGGAGACTGGAATATATGGAGACGGAGTACGATTTGAGATGAAAGTTCCGGCAGGAAAGTGGCGGATTATACCATATGAGTCCGGTTAGCTGACAGATATATTGTTGTATTTGCCGATTATCCAAAGATACAAATTTCCCATATTGATAAAATGAAAGGTCATGTTTTGAGCCGTTTCATATATCCATTATCAAGCCCCGGATATTCTCCATTTCCCTACCGGAACACGTATCTCAAACCTGACGCCTTTTCCGGGTTCTCCATTTTCCACAATTTCGATACCCGTTATTGATAAAATTTCTCTTATCAGGAAAAGGCCAAGTCCGGTGTTCTTTCCAAAACCTTTCTCAAACACCTTTTCTTTCTCGGTTAATGCAATTCCTCCACCATCATCTTCATATGAAATTATCATATCTGAATTGCTTTGATGGCAGGAAAGGGAAATATGAGTCATATCTTTCCCATGTCTGACAGAATTTTCGATGAGATTATAGAGGACTTTTTCAAGCATGCGGTCAGTATAGATCTCAAGACCTCCAAGTTCAGAGGTCAGAGTCACATTCATGAGTAATCCCTGAATCGGAGGAATTTTCAGAACATTATCTGGTGCAAGCCACAAAGGGGCAGTAGCTCCGAGATCCTGATATTCTCTTGTAAATTCGATAAGGGAACGTATCTCTTCTGTTGCTTTTGAGATAAGATCCAGTTGTTTTCGGAGTTTTTCATCAGATATTGCATTCTTAATTTCAGCACTATAAAATGATGTAACCATGATGCGGTTGAGAATGTCATGCCTGGTAATACTTGAGAGGATATTCAGTTTATGATTCACCTGGGCAACTACGTCATGAGCACGACGGATTTCATCGATATCATGGATCTGGATAAGATAACAGGGTTCAGACCGGATAACTATTTTCGATATTGAAACATCTGCAACAAACGGCATATTCTGTTTGTTTAAAAATGTCATCTCTTTTCGATACACCATCCCATCCAGAACCAGCCTGCATTCTCTACTCAATTCTGAAAGGGATAATGAAAGAGCGGTATCCTGAAATTTCCTTCCGGATAATTCATCATTAGAAAAACCGAATAACGATTCAAATCCCAGGTTTACTTCAATAATCTCACTGGTTGCACTCGTAATCAGGATAGGATCAGGAGTTTGTTGGAATATTGAGATAAATTTCACTTCATTTTCTAAAACTTCTTCTTCTGCTCTGATTCTATCGGTAATATCAGTAAAAAAACTTTGAATTGCCGGTCTCTCTTCCCAATGAATGAGAACTGAATTCATTTCAATCCATTTTACAGTACCATCTTTACAAACAATCCGGAATCTGTACCTGCTTTCAACCGTCTTACCCTGTATCCGATTATAATAATTCGCTGATACAAAATTGACATCCTCCGGGTGAATAAACAGAGTAAATGGCATCGTCTTAATTTCTTCAGTTGAATAACCAATTAATTGAGGAACAATCGGATTAAAAAATTTGAGCAGGCCATCCTGAACGACACAGATTCCTTCGATTGAATTCTCTATTAGGAGACGAAATTTTTCTTCACTCACCCGCAGGGCTGCATCATTTTTCGCAATTATTTCAAGTTGATCATGAAGTTCTTCGCTCAGCCTGACAAGTTGTTCTTCCCGTTTTGCCAGACTTTTATTAAACCGCTTCTGTTGAAATCCGTACAAAAAGCCAATCCCGGTGAGAATTGAGAATACAATAATAATTTGAAAGATAAGGTTGTAATCAATCCCCGTCTGGGCCTCGATAGAAATATGGCGATTTACTATCTGTTGAACTTCTTGTGGTGTCAGTGTGCTGATTCCCCGGTTTAATATGTCCCGGAGCATTGGCTGGTCTTTTGAAACACCAATTCGGAAATGGTTAATATAATTCGGGATCTGACCGGAGATTTTAAGATTGAAAAGACCTTCTTTCCGTATTGTATATGCAGCCATCGTCAGAGAGCGAAGTGTCATATCTGCCTTTTTCTCTTCGACAAGGGTAAATGTATCAGCTTCAGAAGACCCGGTAGTTATTATGGTAAGATCAGGATAATCCTGTCGGACTCGTTCTTCCACACTGGTGCCAGAGGGTAATGCAATGGTATGATTGATGAGCAGGGCTGGATCAGGAATGAAATCATGTTCTGCCCTGGTAATTATGACATTTGGATCAGAAAAATATGGTTCGGTAAACAGCAACCATTCATCCCGGGCAGGAGTTTGTGTAAGAAAAGACAGAATGAGGCATTTACCTTCTTTTGAAACATTCAAACTCTCGTCCCAGTCTTTTGTAGGGACAAGTTTTACATCAATTCCTGAGCGATATGCGATAAGCCGGATCAGGTCTGCTGCGATACCTACATGATTCCCATCTTCAGAAATACTCTCATACGGTTCCCAGTCAGGATCCACACACATGGTAACATTACCAAGGTTAGAGAGGTAAGATTTTTCTTCTGGTGTAAGCTGAACAGGATCTCCAAACTGAAATGACGAAGTATTGATACTGCCTTGTTTTTCTCCGCCATCAGTTTGTGCAAAAACAAGGCTCACAATAAATAACCCGGTAATTAAAAAATAAAGCGTGAGGGTGTAGAGTTTTCGACCAGTAAATGCTGATATTCCCAAAAGTCCCATACAATCCCCCGACGCTTCATTCCAAACGAACAATCATAGTATTATTACCATATTAATTGAAGGTTTTGAATGAGAAAGAGGAAAAAATTATAAAATATCACAAAATGACAAGATCAACAGAAATGGGGATAATTCATTCCTCCATTTCAAAGAAGGGATGTGTATTTAAACAGGCTAACGATTCTAGGAGAATTTGTCTTTTTATTGGTTCTTTGTAAGTTTCAGCAGTCATAAACCGCCGTTCATCTGGAAACATCGGTAATGAGAGAAATCAATCCTGTATTTTATAGTAAATGGAAATGGTACTCAATTTTATACTTTATGATAAATGAATGAGATGCAATTCTTACCTTCATATTTTTTGAAATTCTTTCAAATGATCAAAATCAGATACATAGTCTTATTCAGCAAAAGGAGATTTATATATATGAATCATCGCCTTTGCACCGGTCAGTCCCATGATGCACCTATGAACGGAGTGATGGAGCAAACCGCTGTATCTCCCGCTCCCAGTTCCCGACAACCGACATGGGACAGATAAGGAGGGTCGGAGCCTTTGGTTTTTCTTTTTCCTTGAGATAGAGGAGCCAGGCAAGTGTCTGGGGGGTTTTTCCAAGCCCCATGTCATCAGCAAGGCATGCTCCAAAGCCCCTTCTGGTACATTGGCAGAGGAAAGAGAATCCTTCTTCCTGGTATGGCCGAAGTTTCCCTTTAAATTTCTTCGGGATTGGAACTGCCTGGTTTGTCTCGGTCCTGAAAAAGTCCAGAAGATCAGCAACCCAGTCATCTTTTGCATGAATCGAGACCGGGACCTCGGAATTCTCCATTTTTTTAAGGGAGAGATGCAGTGAATCCAAGAGACATATGAGGAAAAAAGTGAATGTTAGGTATTGAGCCTTTTTTTAGCCCCTGAGCCATCGCTACCTCAAAATATACGATCTGCGCAATTACACCATTCCTTGCTACATTTTTTTCCCATTTCGTAATCCCAACAACATGCTTGGTAACAGCCATGCTCCGGTATCCCGTAGCACTGTCCGCATCTAAACGAATCAGGGACATTATCTGGGGGATTTATCATTTCCTCGATATATATTCTGGTTTCGTCGTGTTGACCCTTAAATATGGTATTCCCTTCATTCTTCTCACTCTCAAAGAATGTAAGCAACTGTCCATCATAAAACTCAAGTGGTTTTACCGTCAGGGTCAGACCCGTAGTATCATTGGAGAGCGAGAGATTTGAAACCTCAACCATTGATGTGCTTTGCGTATCAGCCCCGGAAAAGACCAGAGCCCCATTCAGGGGTTCATCCAAGGTTGTCAGGATTTCAAATGGCATCAGGGAACTTCTCTCTCCGGTTTTTATATGGAGATACGGGATGATATCCTGAACTGTTATAAGATACAATCCGTCAGTTTTTTCTGTGATTACACTCTCCCCGCCCTGAACGAATATAAGAGAACTGGGAATTTCTTCCGCCATACATACCCCTATCAATAAGAGCAACAACAGGGTACAGGCACATCCACGTGAAAGGTGATGAGTCATGATTGATATTCTTCTATTCAAGATGAAATAGCTTATCCACTGGCAGGTCTTTTCCATGATCAGGACCATCTTATGATGAGATATCAGCAAAAAAATAGAAACCAAATTTAGGAGCAGATCTATTTTTCCGGGCATAATTATCAGAAGAAGCACTTTATTGAGATAGTACAAACGGTTTTTAACCCATGTTACAAGGAAAATCCTCTCTCTGTACTATTCCTTTTTGTATGGTAATTATCATCGGAAATCCGGTCATCGGTGTAATTCCCGATGAAATTTCTTTTGATTCTATAGATATTACTGATTCACCACAGCAGATTATCTTATCCGGACATGTTACAAGTAAGGACTGTAAACAAGTCGGTGTTGAGATCTTTCCCCTTCTTTATTGGGAGAAGGTAGGTGAATTAGCCCGTAATAGACAAGCAAAAGGATTCAAATTGTCATTACTTTCTGTAGTTCAGAATATCAATACTGCAAAGTCAGAGAGTAATGGAGATACCTATGGTGGCGTTTTTCTGTATATTTTCAATCCGGATGGAACAATAACGTATCTTCCTGCTCCTCCATGTCCGGACCACCAGATACAATTTGCCAAGGTGATGGAAAAATCCGGGAAAAAGTGCTGGGCAAAATCAATCAATGAAAGGAAAAATCTCCATAGACTGAGTTCTGGAACATATGTTGTACTGCTTTGGGATGCAACGAACCAGCGTATCTATACTGATACCCATATCGAGAATATTTATGATGTTATACATGGGTTTATCTATCCAACTACAGGATCCGGGCTTATCTGGGATCAGAAGAACAGGAAAAAACTCTTTTCAACACGGATTCAGGTTAAATATTAAATAGATAAACAAAGTCTTCAGAAAGGTGGATTGCATCTACACCGAAATCCCCGGATCTTTCAGTCATATCATCAAGGGTCTCCTCATCGGTCAGATCCAGGGGATGGTTTTGACAGTAAGAAAGACAAAACTTAATGATTTCAAGCGGGTCTCATCAGTAATCCCCAGCTCTTCTTTCGCCAGGTCCCGGATCTGTTCAGAGATCTTTTTGAGACGCTGATCGATGATTGAGATACATGTATTTATTGCGTGATCCTCCCGTTGTATCGGTTTTTTCTGTGTTTTGTTTCGGTATGGTTCAATATGGCTCTTCTATTGCATATCTTTTTCTTTGTCTATCCCATTCCCATTGACAATATCCGCTATCTCCCGGAAACTCTCCAATCTGGTATCACAACTCATACTGCTCATGTCCATAATAGGGTGACGGAATCTCCGGATATACCCGGTAGACAAGCTCATATACGACTTCTGCTTTCTTCTCAACCTCTTCATCGGTATATGACTCCACCGGAAGACCGGTATCTTCGCTATAGAGGTAGTTCCGGATTGATACCAGGACCGAATCACGGGTAGATTCCTTCTCTCTCCAGTGATCAATCTTAAGTTTCTCGGCCTTGAGTGTCTTTAATAGTTCAACAGAGACCTTCTTTATCCGCTTAATCTCTCCGAGTGTCAGTTTTTCTTTGCGAAGAAGATCATAGATAGCAAGTGACTCTTCATCCAGTTCTTCCCGGATTGCCCGGTGTGATTCATCATCCAGATCCTGTATAAATTTCAGAAGTCGGTTCCAGGTCTCTTCAATGGTCACCCGGTCCTTTTCATTATTGTATTCATCAATTATCTCTTCGTAATGTTTCTGAAAATCGGTCCGGAGCGGATTTTGTGAGAGGAGCCGTTCTACCTTCTTATCAATGACATCCTTCAGCATCTGGACTGAGGTGTGTTTTGATTTGCTCTTTGAAAATTCCTGGTTCAGCCGGTAAAAGTCTATCTTACTGATATCATAGATCTTCCCAGGCTCCTGGTCCGGATCTGGCTGAATGTCAATTGCACCATCAACAACTTTGTGAAGTTCCCGGATGATATAGGTGATATCTGCCTGTTGTCGGTCATCCTGCAGGCTCTTGTAAATGATGTTGATAGCATCGAACTCCTGCCGATGATCATTCACTCCGTTTATTGTGATACATGCTTTGAACTTCTTGAAGACTTCCCGGCACATCACTTCAAACCGCTTTCTGGTCTGATCATTTCGGTTTGCTACTTCCTTGGCTGCGACGATGGCAGCATTTCGTTCAAATCCGGTCTTCGCGATGATATTATCAAGAGGTGCATTCCCGGTGGCAAGGAAACTTTTTACAAATCCGATTGCTTCCACGAGGTCGGCGAGGAGTTCTTCTTCAGGTCTGGTCGGATTATTCTCTCCTCCTTTTCCCCCTCTCCCTCCATCTCCGGTCCCGGCAAAGGTTGCAAGGGCTTTGCGAAGATTCTTGAGAATCCCGCAGTAATCGACAACGAGGCCGTTATTCTTCCCTTCTGCCACACGGTTGGCTCGTGCTATCGCTTGCATGAGGGTATGGGCTTTGAGTGGTTTATCAAGATACAGGGTTGAGAGACTGGGGACATCAAAGCCGGTCAGCCACATGGCACAGACGATTGCTATCCGGAAGGGATGTTCAGGTTTTTTAAAGGCTGATTCAAGGTCTATCCGTTTCCCGTCCTCAAGGGTGAATCCTTCCCTGATGAGCCGGCGGTGCTCTTTTATCTCTTCTTCAAGGCCCCATTTCCTGAACTTCTCTACTTCGTTCTGCTCCTCGCTGATGACAACGACCATCTCGGTCTCTTCCATCCATGCAATCTGCCTTTTCCGAAAGAGTTCTTCCTGTTCGTCTGCTGCATGTTTTACTTCGGATGTGAGCAGGTCTATCCGGTTCTGCCAGCATTTTTTGAGGAGTTTATGCATCCTGACACAGGTCACCTTGTCGATACAGACGACCATTGCTTTGCCTGATTCCCATCCGGTTGAGTAATGCTCAACAAGGTCATGGGCTACCTGCCTGAGCCTCTTTTCAGCGGTGATGAGATGATAATCCCGTTTCAGCTCGTTTTCTATCCGCTGCTGAACGTTGATATCATCAAAATCGGCTTCATCAGACTTTGATATCTCTTCTATCTTCTTCAGGATTCGGTCGTTCAGGTCGGTTGTTGAGATCCCCAGTTTCTCTCCTCGTGCATCGTAATAGAGGGGAACGGTGGCTCCGTCTTCAACCGCCCGCTGAAAGTCATAAGTGGAGACATAATCACCAAACACCCGTTTTGTGATCTCGTCATCTTTAAAGAGCGGGGTTCCGGTAAAGCCGATGAAACTGGCATTGGGGAGGGCATTTCTCATGTTGAGTGCAAGGGTTCCGTACTGGGTCCGATGTGCCTCGTCGGTGATGACGATGATATCATCCCGGCTGGTGTATCCGACGTCAGGGTCCACATACTGGTTAAACTTCTGGACCAGCGTGAAGATATGTGATTTATGCTCGGTGAGGAGCTGGGCCAGGTGTTTTCCGTCCGATGCCCGGCAGGGATCCTTGTCATGGTTGACGAGTTTACACCCGGCAAAGGTCTTGTAGATCTGTCCGTCAAGGTCATCCCGGTCGGTGCAGATGAGGAAGGTGAAGTTTCCCCCCAGTTTCCGGTGTATCTTCCGGGTGAAGAAGACCATCGAGTAACTCTTCCCTGAGCCCTGGGTATGCCAGAAGACCCCGAGTTTTCCTTCCTGCTGTTTCCGGTCCTTTACCGCTTCGATGGCCTGGTTGACGCCGAGGAACTGGTGATTCTTGCCAAGGATCTTGACGGTGGGACCGAGTGAGTCGTCAAAGAGGATGAAGTTCTCAAAGAGATCCATGAAGTTCTTCTTGTCACAGACACCCTTGAGCAAAGTCTCCATGTCAACAACCCCCGGATCCTGTTCATTCAGTCGTTTCCACTCGTGGAAATGTTCATACTTGCTGGTGAGTGACCCTATCTTTGCTTTCTCGCCGTTTGCAAGCATGATGACAGCGTTATAGTGGAAGATATGGGGAACGGTGTCTTTATAATCGGCGAAATTCTTCCGGTAGGCAACCTCAAGGTCCCGGTGCATGTTCTTGCACTCGATGAAGAGGAGCGGGATTCCGTTCACAAATCCCATGATATCCGGACGTTTCCGGTAGATATCCCCCTTTACCCAGAGTTCACGGACACAGAGGAAGTGGTTGTTCTCCGGATGAGTAAAATCGAATATCTTCAGGACGGTCTGTTTCTCTTTGTTCTTCTCATTCCGGTACCTGACCTTCACCCCGTTTTTCAGAAGGTCGTACTTCTCCTGATTGGTGGCAAGGAGAGTCTGGGCTGAGCTGACCTCTGATATCTGCCTGATTCCGCTCTCGTATGCTTCGTCAGGGAGGTCTGGATTGAGTTTTCGGAGAGCCAGGTTCAGGTACCGGGTCAGAATTATTTCTTTTTCGGATCTCCGTCCAAGGGTTCCGTCTCCACCGAGTATCTCGTCGTTATAAGCATAGACAGAGTCCCACCCGAGTTTAAGGTTTAGATAGTCGGCAGTGGTCTGTTGGACGAGGAGATCTTCGGTGTAGGGGGTCATACCGGTATCACTCCGTTCATGAGGCGGGGGAGGAGAAGGTCTCGTGCTTTAATCAGGTTTGTATTTGTTAACGAGAGGTTTTTCACAGCATTCATTATTGGATTTACATAAGTTATAAATTGAAACATTACATTTTTTGAGGGTAAAATCATAGGATATTCACGAATTACTTGTTGATTTACATTATTTTGTGCTGCTCCCTGACTTAATGATTTAAGTCGCATTTTATTATCTTTAAAGAAAAGATAAGCAAAGATCTCATTAGACAAATCTTTTTTAGGAATTATTGCACAGCATGCCTGATTACATGCTGCAGGTTCTGCTAATATCCCGATTTCCCCAATCGTTGCTCCGTACATAGCAACAAGTAAAGTTCTTTTTGGTAAAATCTTAGCTGCAGATTGACTAATTGCAATTTGAGTAATCTTTTCTGATGTTTCAAAAATATACCCTCCAACTAGTTCTTGAGTCTTCACCCAGTTGATATCACCAGTATAATAATCCGGGTTTTTTCTACTTGGTGTTCCCCCTGAAGTTGTATCATAAAAATCAGAAATTCCTCCTTGTATCCACCCTTCCGGCACCCCATCTACTATCTTCGTATGCTCATGTCCGGGAAACCGGAGTCTGACAAACCATTCCTGGTAGAGGAGGCGGGCGGCTTCTTCGAGGAGCTGGATACGGCGGCGGTTGTTTTCGATGAGGTCGTCGTATTGAGATAATATTGCACCAATCTTTTTTTGTGCTAGTACATCTGGTATTTTTACTTCTACTCGATATATTCGTTCAGGTGAAGTGTGTCTAACCTTTGTTCCAGAAGCACTACCACTGATTTGACCTCTTATTGGATGAATATTAAAAAGATAGTAAAGGAATTTTTTATCAAAAAGGGCATCATTTGTAATAGTTACTAATCCCAATCGCTGATTATGTAAATATTTATTATCTTCAGATATTATCGCAGAACTGCCTAATAATCCTGGAGCTTGCTCTGTCATAGCGATTATCAAATCATTCGAGGATAAAATAAAATCGCTATTAAAATCACCGGAATAATATCGGTCTTTCCCAGGTCGAGGACGAAACCCTCCCTCTTCATAGAAATTTCCTGGTGTTAATACAATGTATTGGCCTTCTTCATTAAAAAATTCACTTTTAAAACCAAATCCATGTTTTATGTGAATTCCTTCACCAAGAGTGACGTTTTTCCAACTCATCTCACATCCCTCCCCGGATCTGCCCCTCGATAAACCGCTGAATCTCCTCTTTCTTCGGCAACTCAAAGAGATACTCAGAATAATGAGTTTTTCTTTCCGATGGAAATAGTGGAGTCACTGACTCCACAATTAAATCATTTAAACATTTCTGATAAATTGACTCAAAAAAATTAGATATTGAAAAATATCCCCATAAAATAGAATTACTGGACATGCATATCAGATACCTCCATACCAATCATTTCTATACTTGAACCAGGTACTGACGAATCCTGTCCTTATTACCTGAAAAGTTTGAGAACATCTTATCACAGACATCTGAAAGTTTTGCCAGTGCTTTCCGATTAATCTCTTCCTGATTCTCAAATATCGCAACTGAATGAACCGGGACTCCCCACTTTTCATATTGCAGAAGGTTTATTGTTGCATCCCTGACCCGATCATCATTCTGGAGCAGGAACAGGACCGTAGGCTCATCTAACCCCTGAAGATACCCATCAGCAGGATACATACCATCCGGATCATGAATTGGATCATGCCACTCCCAGGTTACCTGTCCGGAGAGACCGGGTAATGCATTTATATATGCTGAAACATCATCACGGAAGGTAGATCTGACATGTTCTCGCGATAAGAATGAGATATCACTCACTCGCAAAAGTCCCTGCACCATCTGAAACAGGGCATCTCCATACTGTTCATCAGGAACCGGGCAGATAAACTCTCCATCACGGTCACGAATGCCATATTTTGCCAGAACAGAATCTATTATCTCCCCTCTTTTTCCCTGTGTCAGATCCTTATACTCCATCCGGTATGACAGATGCATCATCGTGTGACCTTCATCACTCAAAACCCATCCGGAATCTTCCCGTTTCAGAACGAGGGCAAGGTGATCTCCATCATGGAACATAAACGGAGAAAAAACCCGGTACCTCTCAATACCTTCAGGTACAAGAGTCAGATCATGGCAGACGGTCTGCCTGAAAGACTGGAGGATTACATCACTCGTCATTATTCACCCCGAATACATCAAGAGTTACATTATCTGTCTGAATTACAAATCCACAATCCTCTTCCATGCATCGCATTGCTCCGGTAATCTCACAATATCGGTCAGAGACAATTGCATATCCGTCTTCACAGTCGATCCCATCTTCCTGGTATCGTTCAGTGGCGGTGTGAATGTGGAAATCATAGAATGTTTCTTTTTCAATCTTATTTGTATGCTGATGACTCTTTCCATTATATCTCTTCAGGATAAACGCTTTGTTAGAATTTTTTGGAAAATATAAAAGACCAATGGAAAAGTCTAGGTGATTAAAGCACCCCTGACGAACAATCACGCGAAAATGGTTGCCCTGACTACCTGAGAGATCTTTTTTCCCTTCCCTGTGGCCGCCCTTTCTGACAAGATGAATTGTATGGAAAAAGTCCGGTGGGATTCTTTTCTCTTCTCTGATTAGGGAGTTGATCTCATCGTCGGTCAGAACCACGGTCATATCCCAAGTTCCTTAAAGTTCTTCTGTATTATCCCGGCAAGTTCTACAGCCTCTGCATTCAGACCTTCCAGTTCGATATGAATATCCCGGAGAGCCTCTTCAAAGTCAAACTCCTCATCGACCTCTTCCGGAGCAACACCCACATACCTCCCCGGAGTAAGGCTCCAGTCATTTGCCTCTATCTCTGCCCGGGAGACGCATTTTACCAGACCCTCCACATCCCGGTATGTTCCATCCGGGAACCGCTCAACCAGCCAGTGAGCCTGTTTCCAAAAGTATCTGACCTGTTTCAGATCGAAAACTAGTTCCTCCCTGATACCTTCAGCATCTTTCAGAATACGGTTCATATCCCGACCTGACCAGAGATCAGACTCCTTCGCCTGACCATCCTTCTCGCAGGTCTCCATAAGCCGGTTTGCAAGTTTCGATATCAGATCTACCTGGGTCACCAGTGCATGACTGTTATCCGCAAGAGAAGTAAGCCGGTCAACTGAAATATTTAGTCCCCCGTTTGAGGTGTCCTGCTTCTCCCAGAGTTTCAGTTCATGCGATGTAGCCTTCGCAAATCCGGTAATCTCTTTAGATAACAGGGCGTTCTCTCCTTCAAGCTCGGAGAAGATCTCTCTAGCACCATGATCCCCGGCAAGTCTGATGATATAGGGCCGGGCGGTGTCCAAAAGCAGGGTCATCTTCTGGCAGAACTGATAGAGAAGGTTTTCATCTCCGGAATTGACCGACGATTCAGCCTCCTTCAGCATCGTCTCACAGTACCGGGAGACCAGTCCCAGATACCGCTCTGTCTCACCTCGGTACAGCCATACAATCGCAAGAATATTCTGTTCCTGTTCAGGACTGAAATCATAGATCTTCCGTGTTACCTTCCGGAAGATATTCCGGGCATCGATCATCAGGACAAAATCCTTCATCTCTTCTGGCTTGGCCTTGTTTAAAAACCAGAGTTCACATGGAACTGTCCGGGTGTAAAAGAAGTTTGACCGGATAGAGACCATGACTTCAACCGCTCCGGTCTCCACCAGTTTCTGTCTGACCTTTGCTTCGTCCCGTCCAGCACTTGATGCCTGGGAAGACATCACAAACCCGGCCCTGCCATGGTCATTCAGGTAACTGTAAAAGTAACTGATCCAGAGATAGTTGCCGTTCGAGACCTTATCCTGATTATTCACACCGGGGAGACCGAACGGAAGACGGGGATCATTCCTTACCTTGTCGGCATCCACTTCGTCAACATTGAACGGAGGATTTGCCATCACATAATCCGCTTTTTGAAATAATTCATGAGGGTCCTGGTAATACGTGATAGCCTTCATGATATCCCCTTCCAGTCCATGAACAGTCAGGTTCATCTTGGCAAGCCGGATAGTGGTTGCATTCTTCTCCATCCCCTTAAATGTCAGATGCTCAGTCGGACTCTGATTTAACCTTTCCACAAAATGAGCACTCTGGACAAACATGCCACCAGACCCACAGGCCGGATCAAGCACAATGCCTTCCTTTGGTTCGATGATATTGGCAATGAGTGATACCAGAGAGACCGGGGTGAAAAATTCACCGTTGTCGTGGGCTTTGAGGTCTGCAAACTGGGTAAGGAAGTACTCATATATCCTACCAAACACATCCCCGGACGCCTGTTTGAGCTCATCCGGGTTTAAGATCTGAAGGGTCTGTTTCAGGACATCATTCTCAAGAGCACGGTATTCTTCCTTTGGTAGTACACCTTCAAGATCATAATCCTCCTCAATTGACTCCATCGCAGCGATGATCGCACCCGCACGGTCGCTGTTATCAGGAAGAGAAACCAGGTAATCATACTGGGCTTCGGGGCGAAGATAGATAGCACTCTTCTGGGAGAAATCTTCCTTGGTGAGAGCACGGTTTTTTCCTCCACGCTTTGGAAGGGTCTTTTCTATCTCATCCTTCACCATGAGATACCTGCTGTATGCATGACGAAGGAAGATAAGTCCCATCACCGGAAGAAAGTACTCATTGCTGGCAAAGTTGGAGTTTGCACGAAGATTATCTGCTGATTTCCAGAGGCGTTTCTCGATTGCTTCGATCAGTTCAAGTTGTGGCATCGTATATTCTGTTATCCCTTTGCTAATGTCTCTAAATCCTGCTTATTTCAATAATACTCTCTGAATTTTACACTGCCTCGATAATCCCAACAGAAACCCGGTCCATAAATAGAACATAATCAGCAAGCAGAGCATCAGTCGGGTATTTCCTGACCGCAAATCCGGATTCGATCAATTTCCGGTTGATGGTGTCCCGAGCTATCTGTTCAGGATTCTGGTTCACGGTCATGGTATCTGCAAAGTTGTGAAATTGGTCTTATTATTGAAAACGTGAGGAATGATCTGATTGTATGATATAAGTTCTATAATGATAGACATAGAAAAATGTTTTTATTGATGAATGAATTTCCAGATACTGAACAAGTCGTCATAATGGTATGTTTTTTATAGTTTGATATAGGGAAATTATAAAAAATGATCCTTTTTATTCTGTCGCTTTCGTGTCACCAGAAGGTGCTAAAATTGGTTATGGTGAGAATATACCCTGTTCTACATAATTATGGCAACACTGTCTCCACAATTCATTATATAATGAACTATCTTGAGATAAGGCCGAACCTAAATTGTTGAGTCGCTGACTCCACTATTCGATCTATTGTAGTTTTTTCCGGAGTGTTATACCGGAATACTCGTGTGCGAGAACACTGATGGAAAACAGGCAGGGTATCTGACCATCCGTGCCGGAACCTTTTGAGGGTTTGACACTATTGTCTCTCCTGTGCTTGCCAATTCTGCTTTTCTGCTGGTGGCCGGATTTATCGCTCAGGATTCGAGATCGTCCAGGGACATACCTATGCAGTCCATCTCTTAACCACCTATTACCCGGATTCCTAAAAATTTTAATCAGATATTGTTCTTTTCTGATTCGAAAACCTCATCAATAAGCCGCCCGGCTTCACCGACCATATAGAGTGGTATTGATAAAATATTGTCATGAAAACTGATTTCTCCTTCCCAGAAACGGATTCCGAAAGGTGGTTTTTTCTCGTCCATGAATATTCTAAGCGATCGTAATTTTCCTGTCGTACCTGATTTTACTTCAATAGGGTATATCTTTCCTTTTCTGGTAATACAATAGTCAATTTCACTCGAACTCCCTTGTTTATCACGAGCCCAGAAATATAGTTCAGAACTGATAAATGGATCTTCGAGTGCCAATAATTCCTGGCCAATAAACTGTTCTGCTAAATTTCCTTTGTTTATTTGCATCATATCTTTTTGGCTTAAAATTTCAGTATTCAATCCACAAAGATGCTGCATAAGTCCGATATCTAAAAAAATATACTTCTGTCTGCTTGAAAGTGTCGCACCAAGGGGAAGTCCTGATGCATCGGTACTTGAGACCGGAGTTATCACCCGTGCAAGAGTGAGTAAGTGTAATGCCTTTTTTAAGTCACGGGATCTTGATTCCCTGTCAATATTTACGTATTTTATCTGTTCCGATACCATCCGGGGGATAGCAGAAAAAACAGTCTGGAGATGAATTAATTCTGATGATTGGGCATACTTATAAAAATCACGTTTATATGTCTCAATAAGTGAATCCTGAACATAGGAAGCCTCCAGAAAACTTTTTGTCTCATTGTGTGAGACGATGACTTCAGGCATTCCTCCAAGGACAAAATATGTCCGTAAAAGTGAGAGGAGATGTTCATGAACTGCTGAAGAGATAGTATCAGAATATGAAACGGTATTGAGGAAAGATATGAGGTTTTCTTCACCCATTGCCTTCATGAATTCATAAAAGGAAAGGGGGAACATATTTAAAAATTGAATTCTTCCAACGGGCATCCGGATATCTTCGGTAAATGCAAATTCAAGGAGTGAACCCGCTCCTATTACAAAAAGATCCGGGCGTAATTCTTTAAAGTACCGAAGAGAAGTTATCGCATTTGGGCATTCCTGGATTTCATCCAGAAAAATGAGTGTATCTTTTGTGATTCTTACCCGGAATAAGATTTCTATCTGGCTAATTATAGAATCAGGATCTCTTGAGTCAAATATTGAGATTAACCCCGGATTTAAATCAAAATTCAGTGAAATAAAATTATTAAATTCAGTTTTACCAAATTGTTCAACACTATAACTTTTTCCAACCTGTCTTGCACCTCTGATAAGAAGAGGAGAACGGTGGTTTTTTTTCCAGGATGCCAGATGAGACGTTATAGTGCGAAACATTATCCTTTGATATAGATGATTTGGGTTTATATAACTTGGCTAAAATAGGGGGTAATTTTTACCAAAGTTTGGTAATTTTCATGGGTATTAATTAACTCCTCTGGTTAAAAAGAGGGGTAATTTCCAGGCTAAAAAAAATGAGCAAATTACTCCCTCAGTTCAGGAGGGAGAATGTCCCATCTCTGTTGTACATAGGTCACTTTGGAGACGATTCATCAATATCGCAGTATTGAGGTATCTTTATTCAATTTAACGCCCGTGTAGCAGTTGTAACAGTTATAGCAGTTCTATGGAAAAGAGACCCACTAAAAAAAGAAGTGAATTTGGTGGGGATTTCTGAACATATATTTTCCTGCATACATTACATGATGAAAGGAACTGGATCTACAAATATTGCGATAATCTATTCAAATGGATTAAGTAACTCTAGGTTCTCGATCCATTGAAAGTCGCTAATATTTCTGGTAACTAATGTAATATCATGAGTAAGTGCCGTGCCTGCAATGAGTGCATCTCCCGATGTCATTTTTCTTATTTGCCTGAGTTTTACTGCATAATTTAATACATTTTGAGAAATCGGTAACATTTTCGCATTTTTGAAAAAAACTTCGAGATATTCCTTCTCAATTTCACTTAATTTATGATATCCGAGTACCTCGACATAACTGACAACGGAGACAAAGGGTGAATTTTTCTCAATTAATTTTCGGATAATTTCCTTATCGGGATGCATGGCATAAATGATTATATTACTATCAATCAGCATCTTGTCTTCCTGGTAACTCTCTCTCCTGCCTCATTTCCCGTATGAACTCAACTGGATCATCAACATCGCCAAATGCATTTATTTTAACTAACTTGTTCAAAGCTGAAACCATACATTTGCCTCTTTCGACATCATTGTCTGGTTTGGGTTCATCTAAAATAGTAATATACACTGAAACTGGACTATCTGAGTTTATAATCTCATGTATGTCGGTATCCCATTCAACATAATTATTTCTTATAATCGCCTTATATGTCCTTAACATCCCAGTTCCTTCTTATCTATTATATGTAATGGGAACTCATCAGCTTATCGCTCACAATTCCTCTGTAGGTTTGATTGAATAGCAAGTATCGCACTTATGCAAGACTTCCAGGAAAAATGTGTAAATCTGGGTATCCTTTTTATCTTATCCCATTCATATCACCAAAAAGTGCAAAAATCGGTTATAGCAAGTATTCCGTGAAACATGATAGTGGAGTCACTGACTCCACAATTCATCATATAAAATGACCGATCATTCGAAAGCCCCCATATCATTATTCAATGGAACTATCTTCTTTCACCAATATCGCAGTATTGAGGTATCTTTATCAAATTTAACGCCCGTGTAGCAGTTGTAACAGTTGTAGCAGTTCTATGGAAAAGAGACCCTGAAAAATTCAGGAGTGAGGAGTTCGATGAAGTGCTGGATAATGATGAATATGGAAAAAATATTAAAATATTTTTAACGATGTTGCCATGTCATTCATGAGTGATTGATATGCCTTCTCCAAGAGTTCCGATGGATATACCATCCAGAGATAGACGATTGACTTTTTTGATCCTGCAACAATGAGAGTGAGTCTTTCTCCCGTTGTGTTATTTTCCCATTGAGAGAGTGAGAAATACGGACGTTTATCATCAGAACCAAACTTTGTCTCACCTTGCTGAACATAATCAGGATAATCATTCATTAAAGAAAATAGCAGTTCATTAAGGACATCCTTGTCAGGAATCTGATAGAAGGGATTGTCTGCAACCATCACAAGCGAATACAGCCCCGGGCTTTTTTTATCTGTCATCAAGTACGCCTTCATCCCTTTGTTACCTGTCTGGATCTCCTGCCAGTTCCAGTGTGATGGGAAGTTTATATCAATCCTTGAATCGGCTCGAAAAGGAGTCCATTCCTGCTCCTCCGCTGCCATGACCGGGATACTGAGCGATATCATCATGATGAACAATAAAATGAGTCCTTTCATACGGCTTTATCATATTTTGTAGTATAAAAAATTTACTTTAATGCAAATTCAAATTATAAAAGATGATATATAGTTGGATCGGAATGAACATACTGTGATCGTTATCCTTATGTAGGAAATGTACGAATTCACTTCATGGATCCATATTCATCTCTTTACAACTCCGGTTCCTTCATAGCACTTATCTGTATAACTCTCATCCTATGTTCTCTGGCGAATGTTCCCACTTCAGCAGCAACCTGTTTTCATAATTCACCACATATCTGCAAGGATTACATTGACCTTGATGGGAATGGGGTATGTGATCATGACACTGACAACAAAAAATACCCTCCCTTGACAACAACTCCAAAGCCGACACAAATTCCAGATGTTTATGTGAATGAATCAAAAGCATCTGATGAGATTACCATTGATGAAGAGGCAAATCAATTGTATGATCCCAAAACCAAGACTGTTTTTTATCTCAATAACTTTGGGTACGTAACCACAGAGACACAATATTCTGAAGAAGAATTAAATGAACGATGGAACGAGATAATGAAAGATTTGGGACGGGATACTGCTCCTGAAGAACAACTGGAGACTTCTGATAGCACAACCACTCAAAGAGAGGATGATGCTCTTGACACGGTTATGAGTTCAATCGATGATACGTATGACTCGACAACACAAAGCACTGAAAACGGAGATGTATTCGGGAACGCCCCTTTGCAAGAAGGAAATGTGAAGGAGCCTTCAGATACCACGAAAGAAGAAGACGAGGATACTTCTCTTGAGATGATCCTGAAACCGACTGATGAGAATGAGAAAGAAGAATACACAATCGAAGATGAAAACCCCTTGACCGGCAGTTCTTCTCTAGACCTTGCCGGAGCTCTGACTGGTGTGATGTCAAAAGATACATCAGAGGAATCTTCGGAAGAACAGACCGCTTCAGATAAAGAAAAAGTTGACGAAAATGGAGAAAATAAGCAAAAAGAATCGCCTGATTTAGATAATCAGGCTTTCTTTATCCGGCAGGAATGGAAAATCGATGCGTCAAGTGAAGATATAATCTCTGTTCTCTTGGATGATCCAGAATTGGCCGGAAAAATTCAGGACCAGATCAATAGGCATATTGACATTTATGAGACAGAATATCCGTATATTGATATCGATTCAATAGGCACATATGATGATGAAACATTATCTGAACTTCTCATTGATACCATAAAAGAGATTGGCACAAATATATTAAAGATCCCAAGCAGCCCTCTCGATTTCCCTGAAAAAGTAGCAAAAGCAATACGTGACGATGTAATGGGTACGAATACTCTTATCAGTTCAAAAGGAAAGGAATTCCTGGAAGAAACGAAAAAATTAGAGATGCAAGGTGTGCCTTATGAGGAAGCATGTGATACCGTATGGAATCGGATGGAGAAAAAATTCAACGCGACTGAACGATATCAATTTCAAATATTACAGGATTTAATTCCAAGAGAGAAAGATGTCAATATTATGCAATATCTAAAGAATTCATACAAAGATGTGTATGAACAGGTACGAAGAAAGGATGAGGATTTAGTTACCTATGAATATGAACAGAATGCAAAAATCAGGGCAAAATTAGAGTTTATACTGAAAGAAAGGATCAATAATTTGCAAGAAGAAAGAGGGGAAAAATAATCTTTGAACACCGTGGCAAAAAATACTCAATAACTCGGTTATTGGATATGGTAGATGTCATTGAATGTTTTAAGCAGCCTGGAAACGTTCTACGAGTGGGGGAGATGGTTGAAAAACAAGATCAATTATTTAACGATCCTGGGGTTACTCTACCTACATCGGTATGAGTGGGCGGGAATATAGGATCCATTGATTATTCATGAGTGAGATATCTTTCACCTCATTATGCTCATGCAGGAACCAACCCCGGAAATGGCCCAGTCATGGAAAGAAACGTATAATACCTTCAGACCAGGACTCAAACCGAATAGGAAACCAATCCAAGACGTCATTGCATACCTAAAAGAGAACTATCCGGTCATAGAACGAAACGAAGAAAGCCTGCTTCAGGTCGTTATTGATAATGTAATCCTGAACGAATATTCCGCACAAAAGATTTCAACCGGGAAAAATCCTCTGCCACAGGTCTTCCAGATAGAAAACACCGGAACCGGAAAACATCTCTATGAAAATCAGGATGATGTGTTCAAGGGATGTGATATTATTGTTGGCTTTGAACTCGAATCAGGATATTTCATGGTCGAAGGAAGTAGTCAGCTCTGGGATGAGTTATTTGTATATCGCGGTCTTGATGAAGAAGATCTGAATAATTATTATCTGGTTGCTGAATACGTGTCATGTGTCCAAAAATCAGGGATTCCGGGTATCTAGTACCCGAATTTACTTTTTTCCTACATAGAACGTAACCATCTCATGTATACCTGACCCATCATCAGGTAACAGGTTTTCAAATGATTGAACCGAATGAAAACCGTAATCTCTCAGAATTGATGATAAGCCTTCAGACTCATAATAATGTGTCCAGAAACGATAAACCACAGGATCATCCGAATCCGGGCAGATAATATGCTGCTGAAGGATTACCTGTTTCTCTTCGTAATGAAACGTTTCAGATAAAGCAAGATACGGCTCATCTTTCCAGAATCCCTTCTCGGCAACCTCCCATGATTTTCCCGGCACGTTCATTTTGTCAGGAGATTTCGTGTTGAGCGTATCAAAAATGAATAAACCTCCTGGTTTGAGAGCCCGATAGACATTTTTCAGGAGTTTTTCTCTTTCCGCAGGGATCAACACATCAAAGTCACAATAAATCATCATCACCAGGTCAAACCGGTTATCAAAGGTAAGATCAAGATAATTCTGACAGATGTATTCTATATCCAGGCATTTCGCTGCTGCTTCCTTCTTTGCATACTCAATAGAACGCCTTGAAAAATCCACTCCGGTAACATGGTGGCCTCGTTCTGCCAACAGTTCGCAATATAATCCTGGACCACATCCAAGATCAAGAATTGAGTTTTCGGACCCATTGATGTTTCCCAAAATCCAATCAACGGTCCTCCTGATGGTTGATCGTTTTCTGCTTGCTGAATCGGTTTCCTGGCTCAGGTGAATCTGCAGGAGTTGGCTTGAAATATACTCGTCCTCCCACATACATGCTGTGCCTTTTTCATACAGGGCCACCGGCCCGGATATATCGAAAATTTTAGATATCTGCATACTATACTCTCCTTTTATATACTAATCAAAATCTATACAAAACCTCCCTGGTTTTTTCAGCCTTAACTAAGAAACTGTGCTATTATTGAGCACATCAAGATGCCTGAATCATTCAGAGAGAAAATAAACGAAGAATTATGCGTTCAAAGTCTATTAATACTCTATCTCGCAAAATATAACTTTTGTGAAAAAATGACCCAATGAAGAGACTGTAATGTGACCATTATTAATGAACTGGTTAGATTTTAAGAGATATTGTGTTGAGTACTGAAATTTATTCTCCAAAACCCAGCTGGAATCTCAATCTCAAATCTTGATCCTTTCCCCGGCTCTCCGGTCTCTTTGATGGTGAGCTTGGTTATTGCCAGAATTTCTTTGGCTAAAAACAATCCAATGCCGGTATTTTTTCCATAGCCATGATTAAAAATAACTTCTTTCTCATCTTCTTGAATACCAACACCATTATCACAATACATAAGTGAACAGGAATCAGAATGAGTATCAACCCATATCTTAATTTCTGTAACTCTCTCCCCATGTTTGATACTATTATCAAAACATGTGTATAGTACTTTTTCAAACAAGGGATCAGCAAAAAGTTCAAAATCAGATATATCGTGAATAATTTTAATCTCCGAGAGATTCAACTGACCAATCACCTTCTCTATTATTTCTGAAACCGAATTCCAAATTGGTTCATATTTTCCAACATCCTGATATAGTTGAGCAAACTCAATATGATTCAGAATAGAGAGACATGCATTATTTTCCATTTGATTCCGACGAATTTGCTCAGGATCTGTTAATTCTTTCTTATCAAAGTAAAGAAATCCCAATATGGTTCTTAACTGGTTCCTGATATCATGCCGAGTCATCGAATTTAATAGGGTTAATTTTTTCATCGTAAGATGAAGTGCCCCTTCAACTTTTTTTCGTTCAGTTATTTCATCCTGGAGCTTTGTATTTATTAATTGTAATTCTGTATTTGATTTTTCAAGCATATCCAGTGCATGTTCAAGTTCTGTAATATCATGCAGGATGAGCACATTTCCAAGCGCATTCCCCTCTTTGTCCGATATCGTTGATTTTTTAATTGAATAGATAAGGGCCAATTCCCCTTTCTTGAGAGAAAAAAAAGAAACATTTCCATCAGATTCAGATAATATGGAGATGAAATCAGGATAATTTGAAAAAACTTCAGAAATATGAGCACCTATTGAAGATCTGTGATTGAGATCAAAAGCCTGGGCCATTGATGGGTTGATATCTATCACACGGTTGTCAACAGAGATAATGAGAAAAAGATCACTGATCTGCTCAAGTACAAGATTCCTCGCCATCGGCAGAAAATCAAGAGCATTGTATAGAAAAATTGCTATGCTCATCAAAATGCTGAATAACAAAAGCGGAAACGGAAGATTGAAAACCCAAAGGGGGATAAAACCAGCCGTATAGAGCATATTCCATATACAAAAGATAATGAAACCTGCTAAAAGATACTGGATTCCCTTTTTGCGAGTATCGGTGTGAGAATAGAAGGAAATAACCAGTAATACCAGCGATCCAAACATGAAGATTACATTATTGATTGTATGTACATATCCCCAGATTCCGTACTGGTATACTAAAGTAGGTACAATCCCTGACGTATCAAAATAAAAATCTGACATCATCAGGCTCTGGTATCCGGGCATCCACAGCAAAAGGATAGTAATAGAGGGCACGATAAACATCAGGGGTGTTAGTTTGCATCGCCAGATATCCTTATACCCAATGTATTGCCAGGTAACAATAAAGAAAAAAACAGATGCATAAGCATAACTAAAATATCCAATTTTTTCAAGTAGTATCCATGTGTCAAGTGAATTGGTAAATGAAAATAATGAAAGAATTACAGTTGCAATAATGAATAAAACAAGGAGGATTTGAAAGGGAAGAATAGCCGGATTATTCCGTACATTTCTACTCCAAATTAGAATCAGGGAGAGTATTGCCGTTATTATCAGATAGATCAGTGAGAAGGTAATCAGGAAAAAATCAGGCTGACTCCCAAAAACCATGAGTTTTCATTGGTTTTTTGGTAGCATAATCATTATGATAATTAAATGTACTATGATTGAAAACATTTTCTTTTTCCGATCCCATAGAAGAAGGGAATAATGTCCTGAACAGTTAGAATCAGACCATACAGGTACTCCATACTCCCGGACACTCACCTGGTTCAGTCTCACTATTCATGCCCGGTGAAGGGCTGCTCTTTTCCGGTGATGTGATACCGGTTCCAGGAGATCTCCCCGTGTATGATGATGCCCTGACATCCGCAACATCCATTCTTAAGATCAGAAAACATGACGGAATCAGGGTGTTGCTTTCTGCCTGGGACGAACCCCGGGCGAATGAAGAGGCATTTCTGCAGATAGAAAAGGGACTTCTCTATCTCCAACACATTCATGACGCAGTGAGGGCTTGTACTGATACTGAATCTGCTGACCTCATGGATATTACCAGGAAAACAGTAGAATTTCTGGGGCTACCTCCCCAGGCGGTAAACCCCCTTCTTGCCAGAACATTCTCGGCAAATCTACGGATAAGGGAGAGAGAAAAACTGATTGAATAATCCTTGCTCTGTCAGGGTCCCGCGAAACAGTGAATCCTGGATAGAGTGTGGTGGTAATCATTATTCTCACTGTTTATTCTCACTGTTTTACACCCTGTGAAAATTTCTGGCATAACCGCCGAAGATGGGGAGAGATATCATCTGGATCTAGGATAACATCAAGGATTGCCAGTTCTTTTGAAGCATATGCCTCCTTGAGAGCATCCACAAATTCCTGTTCGGTTCGGATAAGATACCCCTTCCCACACCCGGTTATCTCTGGAATTTTATGATACTTCCACCCGGCCACATCATTAAATGAACCGTCGATCATCGGCCGTTCTGTTCCAAACCCACTATTATTCAGGACAATCACAATGGGATTCATATGATACCGGCAGGCGGTAGAGACTTCCATTCCTGTCATTTGAAATGCCCCGTCTCCTGATAGAACCAGCGGTCTCAGATCAGGACATGCAGCCTGAACTCCGATACTTGCCGGAACAGAGTACCCGAGTGTTGAGTAGTAAACCGGACATAAAAATCCCCCTGATCTCTGAATAGTAATATCAAGAGACATCATGACCGCATCCCCTACTTCGGTGATGAGGACCGTCTTATCGTCGATTAGAGAATTAATTGCAGGAACAAGGCTTTTGGTAGTGATTTTTGTATCCGAGGGGGTGAAGGATGGGAGCCGTTCCCTGACCGGAACAGGAACCCCGCTTATTGTATGATAACAGAGTTCTTTTTCAAGTAGGTCAGGCAGCAGCATCAGACCAGGAAGAGAAAATTTCTGGTTCCCTATTGAGCATTCCTCATCAGACAACGTGACCATCACATCCGGGCTGATAACTGCAGTATTTGCACCCATATCCACATCGGTCAGGAGCATACCAAGAAGAATTACACAATCACTGGATTCAACATACGCCCTGACCGCATCATCTCCGATAATCCCCGCATAAACTCCGAGAAAATGTGGATTTCTCTCATCAAGAACAGATTTTCCTAGAATTGTAGTGACAACCGGGATATTGGTTTTTTCAGCAAAGGATTCAAGGGCTGAAACAAGATTATGTCGTAAAATGCCGATTCCGGCCATGATAACCGGCTGCTTTGCTGAATTTATGACATGAACAAGGGCATCTCCCGCTTCGGTCTGAAGAGATGAATCAGGATTTATGGCCCGCTCCTTATGACGAGAAGCGGGTGTCACAACCATATCCACCACATCACGGGGAAGTTCGATAAATCCCGGTCGTTTTAATGAGAGGACGGTTTGAATAACACGGTCAATCTCTTTGCATGCTTCAGCCGGATTCTCAAGACCGGTAGATGCCACTGTTATTCGTTCAAACATCCGGAGTGAATCATCATACTCATTTGGCTTATGATGAAGAAGGGGATATTTCTCCCGTTCCTTGTACCCGGGAGCACCGGCAATAACCAGCAAGGGGGATTTTTCAGCAAAGGCACATGCTGTCGGGTTCAGCACTTTTAATCCTCCCACCGTATACGTGACACATACCACTCCGAATCCAGAAACCCTGGCATATGCATCAGCGGCAAATGCTGCACCCTCCTCATCTGATGTATTGATGAGCATGAGCGGGCTATTATTCAGTTTTGCATAAAAATTCAGGATATAATCGCCGGGAACACCAAATACATGCCTTGCACCGGATTCGTATATCTTTTGAATGAGATATTCACCAATATTGAGAAGTTTTTCATCCATATGAGAATACATTCACTTCTATGATAAAAAATAAGCAGGTCTCTTTTCCATAAAGCTGCTACAACTGTTACAACTGCTACAAAGCCTCTATTTCCGCAAAACCATGAAATTTTTTGAATGTACCAGGATCCAGGCTAAATGACTTCTGTGTTCTGTTCTCATTTGGACTGAATGAATGCCTATCCTGCATCATCTCACGTGCCCGAATCATATTCCATAATAACCGGTCCGGATATTTCAGGGAGGTATGATTCATGATATCACGTAAATATTTTCTCAGGAATGCAGCGATTTCATTCGGGTATCTCCCTTCGGACCGGCTGTAATCAATGATAAGTCCTATGGTCCCGACAAAAAAAAGAAAGTCAAAATCTTTCCATTCGGTTTTGAGCATCTGCGATCCCAGGATTAACTCAAGATACGGACTGATATGTGCTGCATCATCAAGTTGATACAGGAAAAAGGAAGGAGAATGGGTAACTACATATCGGTAAAAGTGAACGGCCTGGTACACGTCTTTTGCAAGCTCTTCGTACGGGTTTTCATGAATTGGTTCACTGTTTAAAAACCCCCAGTATTCAGAGAATTGGGTGCCTCTATATCCTGCTTGTTCGTTCGGGTGGTTTGTTCGTGCCATAAACCCGGCCATTTTGAGTACCAGATCCTGGACATATGAAGATGAAAAGAAAGACACCCGATCCTTCTCCGGCATCAGGGTAATGATGTCAATGACGTACCCAAGAAGACGTGCTGAAGTAAAATCAATATTCCAGTAATTCACGCCACTTTTCGTATCTTTCAGGAGAATTCCTTCTTCCTTTGCGGCAGCGAGTTGTATTTTTGTACTCTTTGGTTCCTTTATTCCAAGGTCACTGGCTACACTCTCCCGAATTACAGGTTCAGGTGTCCATTCGGATTGTTTTAAGATTATTTCTATAATTTTCCGTTTCGTAACTCCTGGATTATTTCCCTGACCTCGCGTTCTCCCTTCAGTCATGTCTTAGGTGTATGAATCTATTACTATGAATATATTGCTATAGGTATATTACTACTAATTGATGTATGGTATTATAATACTAAGGCTTATATGGGAGCACGGATAACGAGATTAGAGAGAAATGAGCAGACATATGTTCGTTTTCTCTTTCGTAAATTTGACACGTATGTTCATAAGGATGGAGTTGAAAACAAAAATGAAAATTAACGGTATTGATCAAAAAAACCAGGATTCATTATCCCAGAACGGGGATCATGGCTCTCCTGACAATTCGGAAATCAAAGGGGGCCTCAATGAGTAAAACAACAACCTCTGTAATCCATGGATCCTGCATACCCTGGCAGATGCAGCGTGAAGACCTGCTCTATGTCCTGGTTCCTGCTGGGGAGAAGGGGCCAACTCTGAAAGGATGGAACCAGGTATCACAGGGAAGACGTCATAATGATCCCATTTTGGCTGTCCACCTGCAGCATGGGGGTAATTATGGGTATTATCCTGCTTCTGGATCAGATATCCTCTCTCTTGATGTGGATGATGCAGAGACATTTCATGCAGCAGGTGGGAAGGATCTGCTCAAGGAGACGTTCCGGTATTCAGCATGGCCTGACTGGCACAAGTACCGGGCAATGGTCTCCTGTCCGGATATCCCGGTCCATTACCGGGGGCATAAACTCTCGATCAGAAACGACCAGAATCAGACCATTGTTGAGCTCTTTTTCCCGGCTGATAACGAGAAAACAGGTGGCCAGTGTATCGGTCCCTCCAGCCTTCATCCGAATGGAAACCGGTATGAGATCCATGATCCAGATGCTTCCATAATGACCGTCAGGTGGTCTGATATCGAAACAATCACGAAAACGATCAGCCCCGATATCACCTCTCATACGATTCCAGAACCTGGGCAGAGGATTGGAGTACATGGCACAGGAAAAACTATTACCCAGCGTTATGGCCTCTCTGTTATGGATAATCTCCCACAGGATGCCAGGATAGCAGGGATCGAGATCCGGGGAGTACATCCGGTTCATGGAAGTACATCACCGGGAGGAAATGTTGCTATGAACCCCGCAAAGGGCCTTGTCTACTGTTTTCGGTGTGCTTCTGGCTATGATGCTGCCGGTTGGGATGCCATATGCCGGGGGATCATGCCCTGTGGCGGGATCTACGATTCGGATGTGATGAAACAGCATCTGGATGTACTGAACAAGGAAAAGCCAGAAGTCAGGTTTTTGGAGAGAATAGCCTGGAAAAAAGCCCGGAGGAGATCATGACCGAAGTAATGACCATCCATTCTCCGTTTACTGATGTGATGAGAAGAGCATTAGTAATGGCTGGGGACCGATCCTTTTCAAAGGTAAAGGAATCTGGTGCATACCAGTTCTCCAATGAACCAGATGAAGAGGGTGATATTACCCAGGAATTCTGGGATATTGCCGTCTATCTGCTCTCCAAGCGAAAACCCTCCGACGCGGTTATCAAAATCCTGCAAAAGCGAAATAAGAAACTGAAAGAATATCAGCAACTAGACTATGAGGCTCTCTCGGAGATCAAGGAACTGGCATATTCGTATATTAAAACTGTGAAAACGTTTGATTCTTCTGACGAAGAGGAGATAATCAGGCATATTCCATTTTTTGAGAAAGATGGAAAAATCTACCTTACCTGTATCAGTCCGGACGATCGGTATTCATATGTCCACCTACAGGACGGCAAAGTGGTATTCTCCGAAGAAGAGAGAGATCCGTTCGATATAGCCACAAGACCTCCTGAGCTTCCTGTTCATCAGGACCGGGGAACAACTTCATATATTGTCGGAATACCACGGACCGATCTCCTCGAAAAGGCCGAACTGCTTTCACCTGGAGTTTTGTATACCCGAATTCGAGATCATTTGTTCAGATACCTGGATGCTGAAGAACATGATTATGAGTTGTTTGTCTACTACATCCTGTATACCTGGTATTATTCTAAGTGTAGCACGACGCCATATCTGCGGTTCCTTGGTGATACCGGTAAAGGAAAGAGTCGGTTTCTGAAAGTCATCTCTGACCTTTGCTTTTACCCAATCAGGGCATCAGGAGCGTCTTCACTCTCCGGCATCATGCGGTTTAAGGAGAAATGGATGGGAACGCTCCTTATCGATGAATCAGATCTGAAAGGTGATCAGTCAGATCCTCTCATCAAGTACCTGAATCTTGGGTTTGAAAAGGACAATTACTTCATCCTGACGAACAAAAACGATCTCACCCAGATTCATCTGTTTGATCCATTTGGTCCGAAACTCATCGCAATGAGGCAGCCGTTCCAGGATGCTGCTACCGAGGGGCGGTGTCTTTCCTTCTCCCCGGATGAGACCACACGGGAGGATATTCCACCTGAACTTCCATCCCGGTATGCACAAGAGGTGGCAGAAATCAGGGCTCTTATTGCCAGGTTTGTCCTTGAACACTGGGCCCTTGTTTCAGAAGAATGTATGCTCTCCTGTATCGGGAAAGGGATTGAAGGGCGGCTTAAACAAATGGCACGACCACTCTCTGTTATCCTTACTCTCTTTCCAGATGGTCAGGAACGGTTTTTACGATATCTCAATTACCGGCAGCAGGAGATCAAGCGGACACGGGCTGAATCGTATGAGGGTATGATGTTCAATTATGTCCTGTCCCTTGCTATTGGGGATGAGGATCTGATAAGCGATCCAGAATTTGGAAAGTATTACTATGAAGGACGAATTCAGGTTATTACCTCCAAAATGATCACCGAAGGCCTGAAATGTAGCACGAGAAGTGTCTCCCGGGCTCTCGGGGGTATCGGTATGGAGAGCAAACAGAAACGGGTTCAGACTGCACATGGAACGAAAAATATCCGGGCAATGCAGATCCCGACCAGACGGAAATGGCTGGAGATCATGCAACGGTATTATTACGATGAGTCCGGGGGGACAATCCCAGAATGCCCGGAATGTTTGAGAGGTTCTGAGTATCAGGTTCTTCAGGCCAAAATTACTGGTATTGAATCGTTTACCGGGCCGAATGGTTGTGATGCTGAAAAAACCTGCCATCCCGGAGATGTTCTGGTGCAGCCGGTTCATGAAGCAACGTCGCCAAATTGGTCAGAGTTTCCCACTTTCCTGGAATTTGCCGCATTTCATGGTATGAGTCCTGACCTTCCTGTCCATTCATATGTTCCCATTCCGGATGAGGACCGAACTGAATTATACTGCAGGTGCAAGGGATGTACCGTTTCAAACCGGTCATCACCGATGTATTGGATCCCAGACCGGCCTTATAATCAGGTCTGTCAGAAACACCTTGATGAAATGAAATATCTGTATGAAAAGGAGAATCAGTTATGATTACATGGTATGAAAATCCCCTGAATTATTCGTATGTCCGAAAAACACTCTACATCAGTCTCTCTCCAAGGTTTCCAGTAAAAACCCTGGGAAGGAAATTTCAGCAGTTTGGAAAACTCATCGGACATGAACTGGTTGACCGGAGGGATTCAAACACGAAAGGGGTGTATTTGTACCATCACCAGTTTTTCTGGCTGAAGGAACATGACCGGGATCTCTCTCCGGACGGGGTGTACAAGGGACCCCGGAAATTTGGTGGTCGGATGCCGACTGAAGCGGTGAATCCGATTAGGCTTGTGAAGAGTAATCCAGATAGTGATGAAGAGGAGGGGATAAGAGGTATATATTAAGAATTTTCTTTCACGTGAAAGAATTTTGAGAGTGACCGGAATTTTTGGTGAGAGTTAATTTCATTTGTTCATGGAGATAACCTAATAATGATTATGGAAAGTTCATACAACCCTGAGGAAAATATTGGTAAACCTTACCGACGAGGTATGCTTCCTTTTGGTGGAGCTGTAAATAGTCGGGGAATTATTACTCAGGTTGTAAGTGAAGCAGATTATCGTCATGATATGGAGATTCTGAAATCTCTTGTATGATTCGCCCTGTTTTTTTAGATACAACGGTATTTTTTGATTCAATTGATGATGATCGAATGAAAACGATCATGGATCATGCAAAAAATGCAGGATTTACTCTTAAAACATCCATTACGGTTATTGGAGAAGCACTGACCCAGATGCGAGAGAACAGAGATAAAGACAGATATGTTCCTGCTTTTTTGGATCTTTTAGATGCCTGGGATATAAATATCCACTACCCGAATGATCCTGTTCGTGTTCTTTGCTATATTATGGGCGATGAAGAGATTGACTCCAGAATTATCCGGGAAGTAACGGGTCGAACGCATCTGGCGTATGCCATGGCATATCATTCAGAATTTTTCATCACGTCTGATAAAAACATGAGATCTTATCGTGTCCCCAAAAAACTGGAAGATGTAGGTTTTATCAAACCGATTACATTATCATTACAGGATTTTAGGGATGAAATTCTTAATAAAAGATAATTTCCATACCCTTTCGGTATTTCATTGGTTATTCACTAATTTTGATCTTCTCGAATCAAAGAGTTTTAAAGAACTGTTATTCCGTCCTTTGAAACCTGCCGGAAAAACATAAAATCTATCATCACCATGAATTGTTCTTCCGTCATCACTTTCGCAGAGATCATAACCCCAATATCAGGATAGATATCAAATCCTATTGCCATAATCCGCTTTTTCATGTACCAGGAGTCATCGGTGGTTAAAACCAGTATGTTTACATCAGATCCCTGATGAAAATCTCCTCAGGCATACGATCCGTATAAGATGATCTGGGCGATCTTATCTGGAAATTCAAATTTGATTGCGTGAATAAACAGATAAATCGCGGTTTTTACATTCGGAGGAAGTATTAGTTCAGAATCATGATCAATGAGTGTAGTTTTTATGTGATCCATTCTATCATTGGACTGTTATACGTTCCTGAATGGTGTATTCACTAACAATTCATTGAAGGTAACAATTGAGCATTCTGTTATGTAGGCCCTCATATTATATTCATGGCGATGTAAGACAAACGATCTCATCTACCTCTTATCAAAGGATTATTTTCAGAATAACCTGGTCTTTGAGTTGTATTCCATCTTCAAATATGGGCTCTGGATAGTTTTGGATAAAATAATCCGGTATTACCTTGTCTGGCTGAAACCCTGCTTTTTGATACAGGTATAACTGCTTATGACCGCAATCAGCAGTTGCGATGATAAGTTCTGAGCATCCCTGTTCCCGAACCTTTTGTATGATATCCAGTAAGAATCGGTACCCGACACCTTTATTTTGCCAATCTTCTCGTACTGCGATGTTTTTTATCTCCATTGCCGAATCGCTGATCCTGGCTACGGCACAAACGGCTATCATTTCACCTTCATGCTCCAGAACATAGATCACTGACTGGTGAATATATGTATCAATAGCCTCTTTTGTCTCATCTGCAAGTAAAAGGAGTGAATACGGAATATTTTCGTTTGGTGTAAGTGCCCGAAGTGTCAGATCTGTACTTTCATTCATGTTCTCTGCAATAATCAGGAGATGAGTTTTTTCATGATATTTTCAAACCGGGTGTTGCTGATGGGATGATGGCTTATCACCGTCCCATTGTAGAGAATACAGAACGTGCCAAAGGCACATGGAGAATGTTGCACGGCTACCGGGTCATCAAGATCAATCAGAACCGGATTCAGATTGTATTTTTCTTTTGCGGTTTTGATGATGGCATTCACATTTTTCACCGAGTATGGGCATTGGGCTGACCTGATAATCGTAAGACCTTCCGGGTATTCTGCTGCCCGCTCGTGAAGACCTGATTGAAATTTCGGCTCGGGTGCATCGGTGTCAAACCGGTATGCAAGCAGTTCAAAGTCTGGTGGGGCTGCATCAACCACTGAGAATCCAAGTTTCATAAAGATATCCTTGGTTGCCATGAACGATCCCTTCCGGGTGACAACAGCAACCCCAGTGTATGATCCCTCCAGGGCCTCTTTCATACATTCACGGATGAGTTGTTCTCCATATCCTTTGCCCTTGTATTCCTTCTTAAAGCCGACAAAAACACACTGGATGAAGAGATACTCGTTTGCGTCAACGGGCCGGTGAGCAATTTTTCCCGGCATATACTCTATCATACCCTGGTACCCATCGGTTTTAGAGAATAGTCCTTTTATCCGGAGCCCTTCCGGATAGTATTTCGAGTACCATGCAATTTTTCTGACAAGTTCTTCGTGTTTGTGTATGTCTTTGTATCCACAAACGCCGTAATTGCCGATAGTTTCAGGAGTAAAATTGATGATTTCGATTTCTTCCATGAGACACTCTCGGGAATAATAATTATTGGATATATAGGTTTTCTATCGTGATGATATGTGTTACTTAAGTTACTTTAAAATCAGGTGTTGTGTGGATGTGATTAATAGTACCCCCTACACATCGAGAAAGACCAGGTTTGGTTTACACCGTATGATGGTCTGATAATTGGAGCACCGGTTCACTCCTGGTGGACCTCCTGTGTGGTCAGAGAGTGGATCATGAATCTCTCTGGATATGGAAGAAATGAGTTATTCCTGATCTATGGCAGATTTCAGATTCACCCTCCCAATTATCCAACTTCTCAGAAAATTCGGATATAAATGTGTGAGTGAATTGAATTATCGGTTTTTATTGCCGAAAGGAGTAATAGTCCTGGATCAATAGAATTACATGTAGTGTTTATGTGATTCATAATATAATCAAATAATTCCTCGCTCCCGAATATTGTTTTTTAAATGATGACAGCTAAAACCCCCTTTGGAGTTCAGAGTTTATTATGTATTTATAATTCACAATTTATTGGAAGGGGGTTTTATGCTATTCTCAACTGCTTTTCTCAAATTTTAATAAAAATGATTTTGTATGTAAATGAAAATAGATATTAATGAATATCATTCTAACAAAAATTGAAAAATTCATTAAAAATTTTCTCATCGATTCAAAAATTAAAAATCATTTAATCGAAATTTATTTTGTTGTTCTTTTTTTTATTTTACCGATAAGGTTTTATATAATTGGTAATTTTCAAGGGTGGGGAATTCAAGGAGTAAATTACAGATTACAATTTACAGAAATGGGTACGAGTTACATACCAATTACGAGTGAAATTGGGTATTTAGTCAATGGAAATATTGGAGGGATTTCTGCGATTTCGATAATGATGAATATTTTTAGTTCAATAACCTTTTTATTATGCTTTTTAACTTTTATTTTATGGGATCTAATGAATAAGGAAAAAATAAGATTTAATCTACTTCTAATAATTGTATCTGGATTGCTTTTATTATTATCAGACCTTTTTCAATATGGACCTTTTTTTTATGGGGATTCTGGTTTTGTTATTCCTTTTTGGTTGTTAGAACTTTTTTTATGTTATTATTATGTTGCAAATATGGAGATATCTGATCAAATTTTATGTTAATAATTTTAAATATTTCAGTGATTTCTTTGTTAAATGAAAAAAGTAACAACTTTTAGAAAAATTAGAGTAATGAACATAGATATTGCATTATTGGCAAAACCATGGGATATCCTTCCCAATATGGGTTTAAATTCAATGAAAGAATCAATGAGATTTGCCATAATAACACAAGACAAATTGTGGTGGCAATTAAATGGATTAACCATTTTTTGTCCAACATTTTTAGAATTGTTAATGACATTATTATGAAATTCAAAACAATTGCACAATACATACATAAAAGAAATAAACTGTTAATTTGAATTGTTATTTCAAGAACATTAAATATTTGAATGTTTTGAATAAGAAAAATTATCAATATGAATCCAATACAAAACAAACAAAAAAATACTTTCGTAATTTCTTTAGCCAAATGAAACAATAAAGGTTTCAATAAAATTAATCCTATCAAATTTAATGGAAAGTACAAAGGGGATAAATATCTTATATCTGGCAGCATTGCAAGGCTTGATATTAATCCGGAAAATGAACTAATATAAGCGAAAAATCCAAAAAAAATCATAATTATTAAAAATACAATTAATTGCAATTCTAATCTGGTTATTTTTTTAAATTTAAAAATATAAAGAAAAATAATACTCAAACCCCCAATAATAAAAAGTGGTGTTACAAGAAATATTGGGACAGATAAGATGTTAGGGTAGAATCCAATTTGGAAAAAATTGGTTATTATGTTATCGGATGATGGAATCAAACGATTATATAATAAGTTAATTATAGAATTATTTATAGGACCCTGATGGGTATTGTTTGATAATAATCCAAAAGAAGGAGATGATTCAATTATTGATGTATTGCTAATAATCATCTCCGGATGTAATGAGGGATATAACCATACTGGCACAAGCGGATGGCCGGTTATTAAAAAATTATTCAATAAATAAGGGATTAATCCTAATGATGTGAAAAAGGGAATTAATAGGATAATAGAATATTTTATTAGTTTAGAATATGGAATCTTTATATGCGACAATACTTTGTAAAATTGTAAAAGGAAATAAAAAAATAGCCCGAAGAAGATAAATGTTCCAAATTCGGGGCGAATCCATATTAATATACCTGAAAAAATAAAAGAATATACGAATCCCTCTATCTTTTTGTTAATTATGTAATCAACAATAAAATAAATTATGATTACAAAGACCAACGTTTCTTCAACATGATCTTTTAAGTTGGATGCCCAAAATAAAAATGATGAACAACTTAAACAAATAATTGTCCCCAAACAAGAATACGAAAAATCTTTATATATCTTATGAAAAATAAGATAAAAAAATGTACATAATAGTGCTAGGCTTATGTGATGCACAGTGACAATAGCTAAAATTTCCCTAGATGCATCCTCTGCAGTTATGTAAATAGGCCGTGCAAAGAATATATTTAAATAGTATAATATTATGGAGCAAACAATTACTAAATTTCCTATTATTTTTATTTTATTGTTTTTTACACGTATTAAATAGCCTATTATTAACAATATGATGGAAAAAATTGTCGTGATTAAATACGGATAAAAATTTCCAACCATCTTGATAGCTTGAAGTGGATAATATGACAACACTGGCAAAAAAAGAGAATACGGTAGAAGGTTATGTCTATATGTAAAATATTTAAATGGGGTCTTATTTTCAAATGCTCCATACTTTCCTTCAGTTATTAGTAGTTGGCTTCCTTCATCTAATTGGGCTAATTGGTTTGCAGTGATCCAATCATCGTTAATTAAAATCGTTGGGTAAGAAAATAAAATTGTAAAAGAAAGGCTTATTAAAAAAATTAATGCTATAGTAATACAATTATCAGATTTAATTGGCATTAAAAAATAATTATACGTAGGTATCTAGCATTACCTGCTCTTTACCATCTGTAAATTTAACTGTAACAACTACATGTTCGTTCTGCACAGTCCTTGCTCTTGATATGGACGAACCCACCTCAGCTAAACTTGCAGTTACGGCTCTTCCTGCATTATTAAAAGCAACGAAAACAGAGTCTACTTGATTGGAATCCTGTCCTCCGTTGTAGGTGATCATAATATCTTCACCTTGTGTGGTTGCAGTGAATGCTACATTTCTTGTTTTCTGAACATTCCCTGCCATTCCGAATACGAACGCTGCAATTACTGCAGCAAGGATAACGGTGATCGCCACCATCAGGATAACACCAATAACCGGTGATACTGCATCATCTTTTTTGTCCTAAGTTTGTGAATTTATAACTTACACCTGCCTAACCGCTTTTCTATGAATAGG